>Ga0073924_1000178_pt1 | contig 13786 bp, 12 predicted proteins | sample GWRWT4_14Oct14_FD_70957 | JGI IMG/M metagenome (GOLD analysis project Ga0073924, IMG submission 70957) | Sand microcosm microbial communities from a hyporheic zone in Columbia River, Washington, USA - GW-RW T4_14-Oct-14 | ecosystem: Engineered > Artificial ecosystem > Sand microcosm >...
TGCTGGCCATTTGAATGGCTTCACCTCAACATTAAGTGATTATAGCGGACAGTTTCTTGCCAACGCCGCCAGGCTAGCGTCACAGGCAGAGACGATAAGCAATGACAGAAAGGGGATACGTGACGAAATTACAGCACAGATAAATGACGTATCAGGCGTCAATCTGGATGAGGAATTGGCCAATCTTGTGATCTATCAAAACTCTTACAATGCTGCGGCGCGGATGATCAAGGCCGCCGAAGAGCTGTTTAGAACTCTGCTGGATGCCGTGTAGGCTGTGAAAAGGAAACTAACATGACCCGGATTTCATCGCTAGCCCAGCAGCAGGCGCTAGTCAGCCAGATGCTGCGAGCGCAAACTCAGGTGGCTGAATCCCAGCGCCAGGTGTTGACCGGTGAAAAAGCGGACAGATATGAAGGGATCACACGCGACGCTTCGGCCCTCATTAGCGCACAGGCAATCGATAGCCGCACCCAAAAATTCATAGAATTGGCCAATCAGGTTAGCGGCCAGGTGATCTTGCAGGACACCAGCCTGAACACAATGTACGAGACAGCCAAAGGTCTGCGTGACAGTATATTGCAGGCATTGGGAAACAATACAGGCCGCTCAATCACGGTTGATCTGGAAAGCGCATTTGTTTCGGGAAAGGCCGTTCTAAATACCAGATATGCCGGAAAATTTCTGTTTGCGGGAACACGCACTGATTTGCAGCCTTTTTCAGCAGTAGATGTTGCCGATCTGGCGACGGTGGCGTCCCCGATCAGCAGTTTTTTCAAGAATAGTGAGCAAAAATTGCAAGTGCGGGTTGAACAAAATCTTGTGATCGAACACAGTTTACTAGCGAGCGACATCGGTTCAAACATGATGGCCACGGTAAAGCGTTTGGCCGAATATAATGCCGCGACCCCGTTCGGCAATGTACTGACGCCCGCTGATCGCGTTGCTCTCCAGGCCGAAGTGACAAATTTGGACAATGCACTAAGCGCTATCATTCAGTTGCAGGCCAGTAACGGGTTTGTCGGAACGCGTCTCGAATCCGTAACAATTCGCAATCAGCAACTTGAGGTTGTGAATAAACAATTGATCGCCGATCTATCCGAAGTGGATATGGCTGAAGCCATTTCCCGGCTGAACCAGGACAAGCTGGCGGTAGAGGCCTCCTATAATCTAGTCAGGCAAATTTCGCAGCTAACGCTATTGAATTTCCTCTAAGAATCCAGCGCACTTGCCGTTAGGCGCTAGCACCTGTATCTAGGCGCCATGTCACACGCACTGCATATGAGCAATCTGGGCCTTCCAGGTACCCCAGGGGCGACGCGAGTCGTTGTCGCTATGTCGGGCGGCGTCGACTCTTCGGTTGCAGCGGCTTTGCTGCATGAGCAGGGTTATGACACGGTAGGCGTCACATTACAGCTCTATGACCATGGCGCGGCCGTTTCTCGCAAGGGCGCCTGTTGTGCGGGGACTGATATTCACGACGCACGGTTTGTGGCCGAAAAAATTGGCATTCCACATTATGTGCTGGATTATGAAAGCCGCTTTCGTCAGTCCGTGATGGATAATTTCGCCGATAGTTACCTGGCGGGCGAGACACCGGTTCCCTGCGTGACATGCAATCAAACGGTTAAATTCACGGATCTGCTTCAGGTGGCGCGTGACTTGGGTGCGCAGGCGCTGGTGACGGGGCATTATGTGCGTCGCATCATGGGCGCCAAGGGGGCGGAACTGCATCGCGCTATTGATCCGGATCGTGACCAGAGTTATTTCTTGTTCGCCACAACGGCCACGCAATTGGACTTTCTGCGCTTTCCGCTGGGGGATCTGTACAAGGATCAAACCCGCGCCATAGCCGGACGCCTGGACCTGCCGGTTGCCGAAAAACCCGATAGTCAGGACATCTGCTTCGTACCCCAGGGCGGCTATGCCGCCGTGATCGAAAAACTACGCCCAGACGCCGTTGGCCCCGGCGATATCGTGCATCTGGATGGCCGTGTGCTGGCCCGCCATCAGGGCATTATCCATTACACTATTGGCCAGCGCCGTGGCCTTGGCGTTGGCGGCGGCGAGCCCCTGTTCGTGGTGCGCCTGGACGCGGCCAGCCGCAGGGTGATCGTGGGACCGCGCGAAGCGCTGCTCAGCAGCCATATCCGGGTGCGCCAACTGAACTGGCTGGGCGATGCGCCGCCTGATGCCGATGGACTGGAGGTGGCCGTCAAGGTGCGCTCCACCCGTCCGCCTGTTCCCGGTACGCTAATCCCCGACGCCACCGGTGGCGCCAGTATCACGCTGCACCATCCAGAAGAGGCCGTAGCCCCCGGCCAGGCCTGTGTCGTCTATGATTCGGGCGATAGCAGCCGTGTGCTTGGCGGCGGCTGGATTATGCGCGATATTCGAACCGGAACGCCCCTTGTGCAATAATTGCAATAATATTGTCGATGGTCATGTCACGCATGCCTGAAACGGGATTTGATCTAAAATCCAAACAAGGCCGCATCTCGGTGTTCCTGCGTTGGTGGGGCCGTGAATTGCTGATGATGCTGCCAACCCGGTTGGCCTTATTACTTGGGATGACGCATAAAATCATTTCATTAATACCGGAAGGCGATGATTTTACGGTGCAGTTGGCGGCAGGGGACAAGGGCCGCATATTGGGGCGTTTGTCCGTAGCCGATGTGCGCGATCAGGTGGCGCGCCATAGGACCGGCGGGGTGGAATGTGTGCTGCGAATGCCGGCGTCGCAGGGATTACGGCGCCAGGCGCCGATTGCGGTTTCGGCATTGCCCAGGGGCTTTGAGGCAATAGCTGGTGAAATCGAACGGCAAACCCCGTTTGCGCCCGATCAGGTTTATGCGGGATATAGGGTGGAAGATACCGTGGATGCGCGCGGTCGTGTCATGGCGCATCTTGCGCTTATCCCCTGCGCTAACGCCGACAGCGTGCTGAAGACCCTGTCCCATATCGGGGTGACCCCGGATCGGATTAGCCTTGCGGATGATGCCGGGTCAAATCCGATAGGTGATACGGTGCATATTCTAAGAAATGTTCCGGGAAAACCGCCGCCAACAATTTTGCTCGCCTGTGTCTGCAGTTTACTGTTGATCGCATTAATTTCTCCACTTTGGCGCAATGCCTCGGTTCTATCCGGATATCAGCATAAACTTGTGGCGCTTCGCGCGGCGGCGCAATCGATTGCTGTACTAGACAATGGATCTGGCGACCCGCATGCCCAAATGGTCTGGCTTGCGGCGCAGCGCAATCAGAGACCACCCGTCGTTAGTCTGTTGAATGCGATCAGCACGGCGCTTCCAGATACAGCGCATCTGGCGCAGTTTGAGCTCTCCGGCACGACACTATCCATGCAAGGTGTGGCAGCCTCGGCCTCGGACCTGATTGCCCCGCTGGAGGCGTTGGCGATGGTGGAAAAGGTTGAATTCAGCGCGCCGACACTGCGCGATCCCGTGGCGGGTCTAGAGCAATTTCAACTGAGTGTTCAGTTGCGCGGAAAATCGGCACAGGACCCCACTCCATGATGGAGCACGGAACCTTGTCTGCACGGATTATGGCGTTGAGCCTATTATTCGGGGCCATGTTGTTGGCGTGGTTTGGGGCTGTAGCGCCGTATTTGTCGCTGTTGTCGCGATCAGACGAGCAACTGGCGGCCACCATGACTCAATTGCACAATTATGGACGCGCCGCCGCAAGAGCGAGCGCAGACACGCCCGGCGCCAAAGCCGGAATTGACGCGATGTTGCTGCCAGGAAAAACATCTGCTGCTGCTGCTGCGTATCTTCAACAGAGAAGCAGTTCCCTGGTAGCGGATAGCGGCGCCATTTTACTTAGTTTCGAATTACTTCCCCCCGGCAATGGCGGAGAGGCGCCTCTTGAGGTCATTACAGGACGTATCCGGGTAACGGCCAATACACAGTCTCTACGCGCTTTGCTGCATACTCTCGAAGGGGATCGCCCGCTGCTGGCGCTGAATAATGTTTATGTGCGGGGACGCAGCAGTTTGGACACTATTCCCGGCGGGCATTTGGATGTGCAGATAGATATCTCTGGCTATCGCCAGGTGAATCCATGACGCCCCGTCCATTCTTATGGGGGATAGCCATGCTTCTGGCTGGTTTTGCTGCAGCTCCGTGGCTGGAAACGCCACCCGCAGCAGACGTGAAACCGGGAAGTGTCACCGCGCCACCCGCAGATGAATTAAATTTCAATGATCCTGGACCGCTTGAAAGCTATGACGCCTTGATGCACAGACCTGTCTTCGTCGCCTCCCGGCGGCCAGCGATCACCCCTGATATTCGTTCTGGCGGCGCTGGCGAGGTGTTGCTTTTGGACCGGTACCCCATTGTGGGCGTCATAATTGCGGGAGAGCAGCGCCTGGTCTTGATCCGCAAAGCCGCTGGTGACACAGTAAGCCGGATCAGGCAGGGGACAGAGCTGGATGGTTGGACATTGACAGAGGTGTCGCAAGAGCGGCTGGTTCTGGAAATGGCTGGAACGCGCAAGGAGGTGCCCCTTCAGAACAAAGGCGGCGGTGCGGATTGAACAAGCATATGGGGATTTTTGGACGGCGGCATGGGGTTTTTGCCGCCTTTCTATTGACGGTGATGCTGGGGCTTTTGGCGGCCTGTACGGCAGATCAACGTGCGCGCACAGTTTCGTCTGCACCGCGCGCGCCCGGGTCTGCTGAAGCCGCGTTGCAACCCGTCGCTGCGACAGCCATGAAGTCGCTCACGGCCGGACAAACCAAGCCCATAGAGGAATATTACCCCGCCAAGGGCAGTGCTGCATCGAATGCCACTGCTCGCGCGACCACGGTTGCAGGTGATATCAGCCTGAATTTTCAGAACGCCAGCATTGCAGAAATTGCGGGCGTCATTCTGGGCGATCTGATGAAAGTGCCGTTTACCATCGACGCCAATGTGCAGGGCGGCGCGTCCCTTAGCACCGGCACACCCGTGAACCGGGACGCACTTATCCCGATATTGGAGACCATTTTGTCCAGCATGAACGCGGTGTTGGTCAATCAGGGCGAAATTTATCGCATCAGGTCGGCCACGGGCATAGAGTTGCAGGGTGCGCCGGTTGGCGCCAATTTGCCTTCCGGCACGGGTGCTGGCTTTGAAATATTCGCCCTGTCACATATTGGCGCGGCGGAAATGGCCAAGATCATTGCGCCCCTGGCCCCGGAAGGGCGGCCGGTAAATATAGATGCGCAACGCAATCTGCTGATTTTCGGCGGATCTGGGCCGGAGCGTCAATCCGTACGGGAAACTATCGCGCTATTTGACGTGGATGCGATGGCGGACCAGTCCGTCCTGCTGATCGGCCTGGAGCAGGTCGATGTCAAAACGATTACCTATGAGCTTGAAAATATATTTGGCGACACCGGTAAAGGACCGCTTGCCGGTCTGGTTCGGTTCATACCGATAGAGCGTTTGAATGCGATCATGGTTTTGTCTTCGCAACAAAGCTATCTAAGTCAGGCGCGGGACTGGATACGGCGGCTGGACCGCACCCGCCGGGCCGATGAACAGACCGTGTTCGTCTATTTTATGCAGCATGGCTCCGCACCCGACATGGTGAAAACATTACAGGAAATATTCGCACCACAGACCGCTACCCGCGAGGCCCAGCCGCAAACGGCGCCCGCCAATGCCAGCGCCGAAATTTTACTTCCGGAATCCCCTGCAAATCCCGCCGGCATCGGGCCGCAGCCCTTGCGTATTACTGCGGACCGGTCAAAAAACGCCCTGCTGATTCAAGGCAATGAACGCCAATTTCAGCAGGTAAAGGATGTGTTGGGAAACTTGGATATTGCACCGTTGCAGGTGATGATTGAGGCCCAAATCGTTGAGGTCAGCCTTGGTGACACGCTGCGTTACGGGGTGCAATATTTTCTCGATACGGGCGGCTTGAAAATTGACGAAGACAGCATCACGCAATTAACTTCGGGCACATCTGCGACGGGCATTGCGCCTAATCTGTCCTCGCCTCCCGGTGGCGGTTTTGCATTTTCGCTTTCGGGCCGGGCAGGGCAAAACCGGGTCGTTCTGGACGCGCTGTCAGACCTGACCAGTGTCAATATGATTTCTGCGCCCACTTTATTTGTGCTGGACAATCAGGTTGCCCGGTTGCGGGTTGGTGATGAGGTGCCGATTATTACGCAAACGGCGGATGGTCTGACGAATGACTCCCGCACCCTTAATACCGTGCAATATCGCAGCACAGGTGTGCTGCTGGAGGTGACGCCGCAGGTAAATTCGGGTGGTATGGTGACGCTGCAAATCGTGCAGGAGGTAAGTGCGGCTGTTAACACGCAAAGCTCCGGCAGTTCCACCATCAATTCCCCCACAATTCAGCAGCGCTCATTCCTGAGCACGGTCGGTGTGCGTGATGGTGAAACCATTCTTTTAGGCGGTTTGATCCGCGAACAGGCATCCAAGGGACGTAGCGGAATCCCGGTGCTGCACCAGGTTCCCATACTGGGAAATCTGTTCGGACGCACCAATAACTCCGCTCAGCGCACGGAATTGCTGGTGATGATTACCCCCCGCGTAGTGCGCGACACCCAGCAAAGCCGCGATGTGACGGCAACCATCCGCGAAAAGTTTCAGGCGATATTACTGCTCCAGGAGCGGGGCACTACCCGCCCACGCGGCGTGTACGGGGAATAGAGCAGCCCGCGATTAAGCGGGGTCATACCAACGGCCCTATGGCCTGACCTGTCATCCTGAGCAAAGCGAAGGATCTCCCCGAAGCGGATGGGGATTCTTCGCTCTCGCCGCGCAGGCGCTGGCGCAGCGGGTCGCTCAGAATGACAACGAGTCTGTTCATCAGGTTGCTCTATAACATATTTTCTCAACTGTACTGGCGCACAAACTCCAGTACAGCGGCATTGAACGCGCCGGACGCTTCGATATTGCAGGCATGGCCGCCATCAACACCGACAACTTTTACCCCGGGAATATTTTCTTCCGCATATTTCCGGTGGGGTCTGAAGCGTTCTTCCTGTTCACCCGCCACCAGAAGGGTAGGGACTTTCACGCCCTGCACAATTTCGGCGACCGATGCGTTTGGCGATGTGATCTGAAATAGTTTGGCGATGCCAGCCGGATTCAGCAGATGCGCATCAGCCATTAATTCGTCCTGCGCGCCTGGGGGCAGGCGCTTGGCGTGAATAGGATGGATTCGCATGCGCTCCAGTCCTGCCTGGCCGTGTTTTGAAAGGTTTTCCGCAAGCTTGTGCACGTCGGCATAAAGCTCTTTGGCTTTGTCTTTGGTGGCAAGCGCAGAACTGGAATTGGTGAAAACCTGCCCCAACACCAGTTCCGGGAACATCAGCGAATAGCGTAAGGTCACAGTCGCACCAAAAGATTGTCCGCACACAAACCATTTCTCAGCACCCAGTGAGCGGCGAACAAGATCAAGCTGTTCCGCCATCGCTTCCGGGGCATAAAGCGCAGGATCGGTAGGACTGGGCGAGCGCCCATGCCCCCATAATTCCAGAACCACAGGGCGGGTGGCCAGAGATAGCGCCGCCAGATTGCGCGTCCATTGCGCGCGGCTGGAAAGCATACCATGAATTAGCAGCAGATATGGTCCATTGCCGTCATGCACTTCATAATGAAATCTTTCCATGTAACCTCTATCTGCGTAATCAGGCGGCGCGTTTGCGAAGCCGCATTTTAATTGGCCCTTCCGGGCGTCCATTTACCAACTGATCCAGATATGGATTGTCCGCATGATCAATGTCACTGGTCGCACCCTGCCAGATGATGCGCCCGTCATGCAGCATGGCGGCCGCGGGATAATCCCGGCGCATGGCGTCCATATCGCTGGTGATGGATAGCACCGTCGCGCCAGTCTCATGTGCAAGGCGTGAAATCAGTTCATTGATAACCCGCGTCAGTATCGGATCAAGCCCGGCGGTCGGATCATCCAGCAGCAGAATATCCGGCTGCTCCATAATTGCGCGCGCCAGCGCCACGCGCTTTTGCATGCCGCCTGAAAGACTGGCCGGAAACAGATCGGCGGTTTCCGGTTTCATGCCAACCTGGCGCAATTTCAGTATCGCTGCCTCGCGCGCATCCTTGCGCCGCACCTTGCCAATCGTGACGCGCTTGAACGCGATATTTTCCCAAACCGGCAAACTGTCGAACAGGGCCGAGCGTTGAAACAGCACCCCAATGCGGTCCAGCAATTGTTCGTGCGCGCCGCTACCGGGGCTGGAGATTTCCACGCCATCCACTTCAATATGGCCGCTATCAATAGGGTAGAGGCCAACCAGGCATTTGAGCAGCACGGTCTTTCCCGAGGCGGCGCTGCCGATCAGAGCCAGGTTCCGGCCTGCTTGCAGGTCCAGCGACAGGCCATCCAGCACCCTATTTCCGCCAAACGACTTGACAACATTTCGTATGCTGATTTTTGGGTGCGATTCTATCATACGGCGGCCCGCAATATATTGATAGCGCCGGCTGACTGCAATGCGCCTATTTGCTGCACACTATAGCCATGTTCGATCAGAATCTCATTTGTATGCTCACCCATCAAAGGCGAGTGTAGCATGGTCGCATTCGCGCCCAGCCGCGCGGTGCCGGGAATATTCGCCAGCGGTATATTGCCGATATCGGGATAATCGTGCCATAGAAATGCATTCATCTGCCGGGTCTGCTCATGGTGTAAAAAATCACCATAATTATTAATGCGTTCATGCAGCATGCGTAATTTGATCAGTTCGGCGCAAAACGCATCTGTCGTAAGTTTTGCAATGGCTGAACGGATTGGCTCCTCTATCAGATGGCGGTGCTCAAAGCGGGCCTGGGCCGAAGTCAGCCGCGCATCATTGGCCAGTTCAGTTAGCCCCAGCATTTCCATGAATGGCATATATTCGCGTTCAAACACCACGCCAACGGATACGTGACCGTCACTGGTTGGATAAATTGCGTAGGGAAAAGCCAAAGGCGGTGCGCGGCCAACCGTTTCAAGGGCTTTCGATGCAATATTAAGATTTTGCAGGGCAGCGGCGGTTTCCAGCAGGCTGTTATCGAGATAGCGGCCCTCTTTTTCACTCTGGCGCGCCCATAATGCGGCCTGCAAGGCCTGCACATTATACAACGCCGCCGACATATCCATCAGCAAGACGTTGGAACGGTGCGGAATGCCATCCGGTCCCTTGTTATCTGAAACGAAACCGGAAAAGGCCTGCAATACACCATCCGTACCCGGACGCTCTGCAAACGGCCCGCTTTGTCCGAACCCCGAAACCGACAGGTAAATAATGCGCGGATTGATGGCGCGCACATCCTCATAGCCAAAGCCCAGCCGTTTGGTGACGCCAGGCCGGAAACTTTCGATAAATATATCCGCATCCTCCAGCAGTTTGCGCAAAACATCGCGCCCGCCATCAGTTTTCAGTTCAACGCAGATGCTGCGCTTACCAAGATTAACCAGCGCGCTGATCAGCGTATGTCCACCGTAGGATTTTCCAATGCCGCGCGCCCAGTCGCCACGCCCCGGCTCCACCTTTATTACGTCCGCGCCGTGACGTGCCAATATACACGCCGCATAGGGGCCTGCTATGGCCTGGCTGAGATCAACCACCTTGATTCCTTTGTACGGCGCGTCATAGCTCATGTGACTAATCCTTAAGGCCCAGAAGTTTGGCGGAATTGCCGCGCATCACCTGGCGCAGTTGCACCGGGTTCAGGCCATCCAGCCCTTCGGCAAATTCAATCGGATTGGCGATGCCCTCGGGGTGTGGCCAGTCGGAACCGCACAGCACACGCCCCGGCCCGATAGCCGCAATCAATTCCTTCAGATCATCTTCGGGAAACGGTGCAACACTGACATGTTCCTTGAAAATCTGCGCGGGCTTGTCGTGAATGGGACCAAAGGTGAAATCATGCGGCATGCAAAAACGCACAGTGCCTTCCATTTTTTTCAGTAATGGCGCAACCCAGGCCGAGCCGTTTTCAATGGAAATCACTTGCAGCTTGCGAAATCGCCCAAACAGATTGTGCATGATCAGCGCCGCCACGGTGTCGGTCACCGGGCGGTCCATAAAACTAATCACGCGTTGCAGCGCCGATACCCGGTGATGTTGCGGGCGCGGGTTTTCTCCCCAGTGCACGGAATAAAGTTGCTCCATGCCGCCATTGCCAACATGAAAGGCAACAGGAATGCCGGCTTCCTCGCAACGCGCCCAGAACGGATCAAAATGCGGATCGGCGGGCGAACGTCCATAGATCGGCGCCGGCATCAGATGCACAAGTCGCGCGCCGCCTTTCAGCACCCGCTCCAACTCGGCAACTGCCATATCAATATCCGCCAGCGACAGCATGGCGGAACTCAGGATCGTGTCCTGATAGTTCCAGCCCCAATCTTCTTCCACCCATTTATTGAATGCGGTGATATTGGCGAACACGGTCTGCGGCCCTTCATCGCGCAATTCATTCTCGACGCCCACCGCCAGGCTGGGCAACATGACGGTTGCCTGCACATTCTGTTCGCGCAGAACGCCCATACGTACAGAACGGATCATGCTTTCGGGAAATTCCTGGCAGGGAACAGTGCCGCCGCTGATCAACGCGCCGGGGCCGGTCGGGTTCTGAAAAAACTGTTTCAGCGAACCGGGCTTGCCTGCCGCTTCGCCCGGCGGCGCGCTGAAAAATTTCAGCCGCTTGCCCATGAAATGCACCTGGGCATATTTGCTTTGCCCGCGCACCACGGTGATTGCCCGATCCCGGAATTTCGGGTCGATATAGCGGGTGAAGCAATCATCGGGCTCGTAATAATGCTGATCTGCATCAATCAGCGGATAATTGATCTGGGCAATTGCGGGGTGCAAGCTGGCTTGGGTCATCGGACTAATCCATGATCATAATTAGGGATGGCCTACGATACCCGCCAAAGATCGCGCTGGCAATGCTGGACACCTTGAAGGTAATGCTTGCTTGTCCATTGTTCCAGCCGCCGGTGGCGAATACCTTGGGGTCAACTTCCAGACATGCGCGCCGCCCATTGGACCACATAAGTGGTTGCTGGCAAAGAGCCGCAGAAAGCGTTGAATTTGTCGCAGCTCATCTACTCCATACCATCAGACTTCCGGATTCCGACGACACACCCTAGTGGGAACAGGGGCGCGTTGATTTTTTGCGCCATTTTTGCCGTTTTGGTTGAACCCCATGGTTCGGCCCAATCGGAAATGGCTTCAAGCTTGCGATATATGATCTTTCAATTTCCGGCATGCCGCCATTAGCTGGACATAGCAATGTCTCAACGCATCCTCGTTTTCTCCATAAGGGTCTGGAATTTCTTGACCATCTGGGTTTTGCCCGAGAAAATCAGCAAGCATGAAAACTTTTGATTTTACTTCCGGCCAACGCGCAAGAAGCATTGCCAGATTGCGGTAATCCATAACTATAATGGCGTCGGCCCTTTCAATTGCCTCGCTGTGCGCCGGTTGTGCTCTATGCTGATTCAGGTTGACGCCAAATTCGCGCGCCATGCGGATAGCTTCTGATGTGGCTGGACGTCCTGCTATACCTGCCAGCCCACCCGACTCAATCTGAACCCCCGCTAGGCCGGGAAGCGATGTTAAAAAATTATGCACAAAAGGGCTGCGCATGATGTTGCCATGGCACAAAACAAGCATCCGCTTTACGTGAATTTTTCCGGGCGGGCTAACAGGGCACACCTTACCCGCTTTAAGATCATCGTACAGCCGGGCGGCGCGGGCGCTGCCATACCGTCTTAACGCTAAATTCCGTTTCTTCAAGGGCGGCAGCAATTTACCCAACACTTCAAGGGCTTGTTGCCAATATACTGTGCGCCATACAGTTTTCAGTTCGTCCCAAGCGGGCGCACGATCATTGTAGGCCCAAAGAGCATCTTTGATTGGAGTGACGAAACCGGTGAGAAGGTCAACTATGGCCGAAACGGGCTTTAGCGGATTCGCGCGGCCTTTCAGCGCCTCACCTATGATTTGGGGTATCCTCTGAAGTTCGCCAGATAGCCAGCGCATTTCCACCATATTGTAAGTAGGTGGCACAGAAGGCGTCTCACCATGCGCCAATTGCCATTCGTACCAGGGAAATTCATAACCAGCGAAAAAAGAAAGCGGTAACGACCCCCAATATCGGCCATTAATTTCCATAAGGGCCAGACGATTAGTTGCGGGATCGTGACGAAACTCAACCATTGCAACGCCATTCCATTCAATGGCTTTAAGCAATCTTATGGCATAGTCTTCCAAGTGGTGATCCACCGGCTCTGATCTTGCACGTACACTTACACCGCCGGCTATCGGCAGTTCAGTCACCCGACGATGCTGAAACGTTACCAGAGGTTCTCCCGCTTGCATCAATACTTCTATGCCCACGCCTACACCAGGTAGAAACTCCTGAACCACGACATTCAGCCCAAAATCCGCATCCTGATTAAATTCTTCGGCTAATTTAGCCACAGATTCATAGCGCCGTATGCGAAATGCGGCCCCCTGAGAGTCCTTGGAGCGTGGCTTTGCAATTACTGGAAATATGATGCTCCCCGACTGCATTCTAAAATCGTTTACAGTATTAAATTGGTACTCTTTTGGAATTGGAAGATTAATTTTTGTAGCTGCCGCCAGCGTAATTGATTTATCAAGAACCCGGTTGACAATTTCACCATCCGGACACCCGATTTTTACCAACGGACGGAGTAATTTTTCACATTGCACAAGCAAAGAAAGTGCTTCGTCACCACATGGATAGATATATTCAATCGAATTTTGGGGAATGAGTTCTATTACATACTCGGCAAAGGCCTCAGGTTCAGATGGCGCATATCGGAAAGAAGAAATCGCCTTCGACCTGATCGGGGGCAGCTCCGGCATAAGGCTTAGCACATGCGCGGCTACGCCGTGGCGATGCATGCAGCGCGCCAGGGCAACAACAACTCTTGGGGATGACCCCAATATCAGGACCGATGGTTTCATGCTACGCAAACGACCCAACCAATAATACTGAAACCATGCTGTCAACTCATTTCAAATACTAGAAATACTAACACATAATATTAATATTTATATTTTTCAGCCATACGCTTTATATTATGAAAGAGAGTGTATTAAACAACTGATAGTGCTGACCATAAAACCTATTCGAATCAGGGTTAATACAGTAGGATTCGATGAACCTTTCGATGAACCTATTGGCCCTAATTCATCTTCTAAACCCTGTTTGGGTCAGGCGGAATTGTCTTCGGCGTTTCCGCCTGACCCAAACAGGGGCTAGATACAATCATTTATACAGCCTTAACCTCTTTAATCCAGTGTCAGCGCCAACATAGAGATCAACTGGCACCCCCGACGCGCACTGTTGCCGATTTCCATCCGCCAAATATATTAAAGTCTTACAAATTCAATGTCCAATCTCAATAAACAGAAAAATGACAATAGCTGCATCCTCTGATCTTACTGTCACTCTGACCCCTTTAACTTTTCTTGCTTGGAAAGAGGAGGAGTGGCGGGATCTTGAAAACAGAGCTGGTGGCTATGCATTCTTTCTTTCAAGATATTGGATATGCGCCTGGCTTCGCTCTCTGCCCGAGGATATCCGTTTGAGTTTGATGCGCATCGCCGATGCGGGACAGATTATAGGTCTTGGCATTCTGGTGGAGGGATATACACCGGTCTTGAGATTGCTCAGATTGCCGCAAGTTGCGCTGCACGAAACGGGCAATCCCGAAATCGATACAATCACGATCGAGTATAATGGCTTTCTTGCTGCGGATC
>Ga0073924_1000184_pt1 | contig 13615 bp, 11 predicted proteins | sample GWRWT4_14Oct14_FD_70957 | JGI IMG/M metagenome (GOLD analysis project Ga0073924, IMG submission 70957) | Sand microcosm microbial communities from a hyporheic zone in Columbia River, Washington, USA - GW-RW T4_14-Oct-14 | ecosystem: Engineered > Artificial ecosystem > Sand microcosm >...
TTCGGCGCTTGAATCGAGTGATTGCTGCTGGCGATAATCGGCCAACCATTCGCTGTAATGTTCCAGTGAGCCATCGAAAGGGCTAACGCTGCCTGCTGTTACCAGGTACAAATTATCGGTGGTGCATCGGAGCAGGTGGCGGTCATGCGATATAAGTACTACAGCACCTTCAAAATCCTGCAATGCCATGGTGAGTGCATGGCGCATTTCCAGATCAAGATGGTTGGTCGGCTCGTCGAGCAATAATAGATTGGGTTTTTGCCAGATCAAAAGAGCAAGACCGAGTCGGGATTTTTCGCCGCCTGAAAACAGCGCAATTTTTTTTCCGGTTTCGTTGCCCTGAAAACCAAAACTGCCCAAATAATTACGCAAGGTCAGTTCTGAGCTTTGGGGCGCCTGACGAATCATCAGCTGAAGTGGCGTGGCGTCGAGATCAAGCTGTTCAAGCTGGTGCTGCGCAAAATAACCTATTTTGCAGGCGGGTGCGTACCAGCGTTCTCCTTTGATCAGCGGCAGGGCGTTAGCGATGGTTTTGATTAAGGTTGATTTTCCAGCACCGTTGGGGCCGAGAATGCCAATACGATCACCGGGTTTTATTTGCAGCTCAACATTCTTGAGCAAGGTTTTGTCGGCGTAACCCAATTCGCCTTTTGTCAGTTTGAATAAGGGGTCAGATAATTTATCCGGGCTGAAAAAACGGAAACTAAAGGGGGATTCAACATGCGCTTGTGCAATGCGTTCTAATCGTTCCAGCGATTTTACCCGGCTTTGTGCTTGTTTGGCTTTGGATGCTTTTGCTTTGAAACGGGTGATAAAACTCTGGATATGGGCAATTTCCTGTTGTTGTTTTTCATACTGGCTTTGTTGTTGCGCCAGGCGTTCTGCGCGTGCGAGTTCGAAGGCTGAATAATTGCCGCGATAATAAATCAGTTGCTGCTGGTCAAAGTGAATGATGTGTTCAATGGTCTGGTCGAGAAACTCTCTGTCGTGGGAGATGAGCAGCAGTGTGCCTGGGTAGTTTTTCAGCCACTGTTCGAACCAAAGAATGGCATCCAGATCAAGGTGATTTGTAGGTTCGTCAAGTAAAAGCAAATCAGAGCGGCACATCAGTGTATGGGCTAAATTAAGACGAACGCGCCAACCACCAGAAAATGTGGTGAGAGGCAAATTAAGTTGCGCGGGTAAAAAACCCAGACCATCAAGAATTTTGGCGGCACGACTTTGGGCACGGTAACCGTCAATGTTTTCCAGTTTCATATGCAGCTGGGCGAGACGCGCGTCTGAATTGTTCTGGATGCAGAGGGTAATTTCTTCTTGTAATAGTCGCAGTTCCTGGTCGCCATCAAGAACGAATTCCAGCGCAGTTTTATCGACATTGGGCAGTTCTTGTGACATGTGCGCAATACGCCAGTCTTTTGGCAGTGAGCACTGGCCACTTTCGACGCCCAGATGCCCCAGCAGCAATTCAAACAGGCTGGATTTACCCGCACCATTTTGGCCAACGATACCTACATGCCAACCCGCATGCAGGGCAAGGTTCGCGTTCTGGAATAGAATTTTAGTGCCTACTTGTAAGGACGCTGCTTGTAATTGGATCATAAAGTGGCTTTTTGGCTTTTTTCGTAAATGATGCTTTAGTTAGTATTAATCTATTGATGTTTTAAATATCGGCACTGATTCGATGGGGCATGATAGAGGGTGACAGTTCGCGTTTTATGGAACGGGGGGTCATTGTAGAGAGCGTTCAAGGTGCTTTCTAGTAAAGAAAAGTTTTTATTTTAATAAAGTAAAAGGAATGCTTGTTCAGTGTGCGCAGTCAGGTTGTGGCCAGTGTTGCGTCGAATTTGATTATTTAATAGGTGGAGTTGCTATGTTGGACGCGGTAAAGATGGTTGGCGGTGAGACGTATAATCCCTTGTGGGATTATTCCCTTTCGTCCTATAAAAGAGCGGGTGTAGAAACAATTTGTTTAACATTGCAGGACGAGTTTAACCTCAATGTTAATTTTCTGCTTTATTGCTGCTGGCTGTCTACAGGCGCAATTAAAATTGCTGATTCTGAGTTGTTGCAACAAGTTAAAGAATTGCGTTATTGGGATTACGAGGTGCTCATGCCTCTGCGGCAAGCACGACGTGCGCTGGTGAAGTTGCGTATCACTGAAACAGAAGCACTCAAAGATAAAGTCATGCTCTGTGAGTTAGAGGCCGAAAGGTTGTTCCAGAACGAAATTTATAGCTCTTTTGTGCAGCTGAATAAAAAGCCGGAAACGGCGCAGGATACCACGCAGGCAGTGAGTAAAAAGAAGCTGGGACTTTCGTCTATTTCTAATAAAAAAGATTTAAGCGCGAGCGACGATGTTGATGTGGCCATAAGGAATGCACACTTTTCTGAAATTGCTCTGCATAATCTGGAGTGCTATACCTCTATTTTTCATAAGGTACAAACGAATGTACTGAAAAAGAATCTGCTGACGCTGGTTGGATTGCTGGAGGAGTAACGTCTTTAGTCTCCCGATTTCCATCGCTGAATTATTTGCTTAAAAAGCCCGCACCTGAAACCTGCGGGCTTTTTTTATGGGGCTTACTTCATATCTTTGGCGGGATCAAAAATACTGCGACCCGGTTCAGACAGTTGGGTGTCTGCAGGGTTGACGAAAGGGGTCTGTGCTTCTGATGGCGTGGCTTGGGTTTTCTGTGTTGTGGGAACCGGGGCAATGACAGACTCTACGCTTGCTGATGGTGTTGATTGTAGCGTCTGCTGCAATTGATCGGTGCTCGTGTCTGTAGCGGGTGCCTGTTTTTTTGCTTTTACGGCAGGTTTTTTAACGGTTTTTTTAGCGGGCGCAGCGGGTTTTCCGGATTTTTGTTGTGTTACTTCAACGCTGGGTTTAATTGCTTGACTGGTAGCGGTCTTTTTTTCAAGCGCTTTGGTTTTGACAGGTGCGATGTGTTCTTTTTTGGCGCTCATGTTTGTTTTTACCGTATTCTGCGTTTTTGTTTTATCAGATGTTTTATGGCTTTTAATGGCTTTGATTGATGTTTGGGTCGACTTTTTTTTGCGCACATTGGGTTTTGATTTTTCAGGCGCGGGCGATTTGAGTGAAGGGCGTTCCGTTGTTAACGCGGTTTTGCTTGCTTGGGCTTTACTCTTGCTCTTGTTTTTGCTTTTTTTCAGCGCGGATTTTTCTGTTTTGCGCTCAGCCTTCGCCCATTTTTTTTCAAGTGTTAACACCAGTTTTTGAATGGTCTGGGTTTTATTCAGCGCTTGTTGCTGACTCGTCAACGATTGACGTATTTGCGCCATGGCGTCTTTGAGATGACTTGTTTCTGTTTGCAGTGTTTTGAGCGCCCCGTCGGTTTTTTTTAATTGCTGAAGAGTGGAGGCTGTTTTTTTGCTTTTCGCTTTTTGAGCAAGAGTGACCCTTTTTTCTTTTTGCGCGAGCAGTTTCTGATGGGCTTTGCCAAGTTGCAGCTTGTATTTATCCAGTTGTTTGTTTGCTTCACTGATGGCTTTTTCATGCGCGCTTGTGAGTGCGCTTTGAAGCGTTTTAATTTGAGTTTCTAATTGGAGGGCAAGATCAGCCGGATGCGGTTGCGTTGTTTTAGCTTGTTTTGTAGTGCGTGCGCTTTTCTTTTTGATGGCCATCATGTTGATGCGTCCTCCGGGGTGGTGAATGGTATTAGCGGATAATTATACGAAAATGGGGCTTAATAGCCAGTATATTAAAACTGAATTTGGCTGTTTCCAATGCGCGAGTGCTGTCGCAATCAGGTTAATTTTTTCGTTGGCGTGTCTGGAAAGTCTTCTTTTGCAGGTTATAAAAATGGAGAGAAAGCTTGGGTATATCTGCTAGAATAGCCCGTGGTGCGTTTAAATCGATTCTGGATTGATGTTAAACAATCCGCGCAAATATCTTACATAAAAATAATGACTGGAGAGTTTTATGAAGCGTTTGGTGTTATTGCCCTTGTTACTGACGGCGGGTCAGCTTGTTGCGGCGCCTGCAAATACTGTGCAGTTGGCAACAGACTCGGCCAAGCAGAGCTATAGCATCGGCTACGACTTTGGCCAGAATATACAGCAGAATTTGTCCGATATAGAACTCAAGTTATTTATTAATGGCTTGGAAGATGCCTTTCAAAAGAAAGCGCCTCTAATGAAAAAAGAAGACATGGCTACAGCCATTCAAGCGTATCGTGAGAAATTAATGGCCAAACAGCAAAAAGAGCAGGAATCAAAGAGCCTCAGTAATAAAAAAGCCAGCGAAGAATTTCTTGCTGCGAATAAAACCAAAAAAGGTGTTGTAACGCTGCCAAGTGGTTTGCAGTATGTGGTATTGGCCGATGGTACGGGCAAAAAACCCGGTGCTGAAGATACGGTCACGGTTCATTATCGGGGAACCTTAATCAATGGTGAGGAATTCGATAGCTCGTATCGTCGTAATGAACCGGCAACCTTTGCCGTGTCAGGTGTAATAAAAGGCTGGACGGAAGCGCTGCAACTGATGAAAGAAGGTGCAAAATGGCAGCTCTTTATACCGCAGCAACTGGCCTATGGTGAGCGTGGTATGGGTGCGATAGGCCCGAATGAATTGCTGATTTTTGAAGTGGAGTTAGTAAAAGTAGCGCCCAAACAGTAAGGATGAGAAAAAGCGTGGGCTCTGGTCATTAGTTTGACCAGAGCTTTTTTAGTTGTCGTTTTCCGGCAGAAGTGTTTCCAGCTTTTTCATGAGCTGAGTTATACGCGTTTCGGTCTCAAGTGTGAGGGTTTTGATTTCTGCTCTGCGTTGCAGTAATTCGTGGTTGATATTCAAAGCAACCATAACGGCAATGCGCTCCAAGCCAATGACTTTTCCCGACGCTTTGACCGTAGCCATTTTTTCGTTCAGGTCGCTGGCGGCTTGTCGTAATTCATATTCCTCTCCAGCGGGACAGCTGACGTGATACTCTTTTCCCAGGATATGGATGGTAACGGCTTTTTCTGTTTGGGTGGACATTGCTTGGATGCCTGTTGGTTACGATCGTTGTTCGAGTTCTTTAAGTTGACTGATGACACGTTGTAATTTATCACGAAGTACTTGTTTTTTTTTCTCCATCTCAGTGGATGATTGCGTGAGCGCTAACTGCTGTTCTTTGAGTGATTGATTTTGCAATTGAAGCGTGTGACTGCGATCAATAAGCTGATCAATTTTTTGCTCAAGCGCATGAAAGCGTTGTTCCAGCATTCTTTGATCCATACAGTAGATGAGATGGGTGTCAACTATAGAGTGGAGACCACATGGGGTCAATGTCTGCGCATTACCTGTTGTGGAAAAAACGATTACACTACACATTTGATTGTTTATTTTCTGGCATTTTATTGATGACGCATCGCAGGGTTGTCGGGCCGTAAATAGCGTGAAAACAAGTGTGATGAGGCATGGGTGAATTCATGGAAATACCATCGTTCGATGAGCTGGATGAGTTGTTGGCACAATACGGCGCTGAATTCAGCCCGGCAGATGTTCACGGATTATTAAGCGGCTGCCATTGTGGCGGGTTTGTTTTATCTGGCGACATGTTGGCGGCCATGTTGCTTGAGTCGCTGGATCTTGATGTGTATGGCAACCTGGAACTCTTGGCTGTTTTGCAGGCATTAAATAGTGGTATTGCATCGTCCTTGCAATCGAATGATTTTGATTTTGTACCTATGATTCCCGACGAGGGCGACTTTTTTGAACGGCTGAATTTATTCAGTCGCTGGTGCGAGAGTTTTATCAATGGATTCAGCGCAAGCCCTCTGGATGAGGCGAATTTCGGGGAAGATATTCAAGATGCGCTGGAGGATTTGATGACATTTTCCAGGTTATCTGAGCAAACTGATGAGGCTGATCAGGATGAGACGTCTTTGATGGAGTTGCAGGAATATTGCAAAGTGGTGGCCTTGATGCTGTATACCGAACTGGTATTGATTCCTCTGGAAAATGCCGAGAAAGCATTGCAACAAGTGGAACAGACGGTTGAGCCTGAGCGGCGCATGCCGCCTTCAAGCCATCGGCATTAATGACTATTCATGGGAATTGAATCATGAGGATTGAAAACGATGAAACTTGATCGTGAAGAGTACGCCAGCCGTCGCTCATTATTTCTGGCAAAAATGGCAAGCAACAGTATTGCGATTTTGCCTGCTGCGTTGAGTAAAATACGCAATCGTGATGCAGAGTACGCCTATCGTCAGGACAGTGATTTTTATTATCTTTCGGGATTTCATGAGCCGGAATCAGTGATGGTTCTGATTCCCGGTCGTGCTGAAGGGGCTTATGTGTTGTTTTGCCGCGAACGTGACCTGGCCAAGGAAGTATGGAACGGTTATCGTGCCGGTCCAGAAGGCGCCTGTGCAAACTATGGTGCAGATCAGGCCTTTGCAATCGAAAAAATTGATGAAATCTTGCCAGCACTGATGGATGGTCGGCAGCGTCTTTACTTCACGCTGGGGCAGCAGGAAACCTTTGATCATCAATTGATGGCGTGGATGAATAACTTACGGGCAAAAGCACGCAGTGGCGCCCAGGCGCCGCGTGAAATTGTGTCCTGTGATGATCTGCTGCACGAAATGCGGCTATTTAAATCGGCTGCTGAAATTAAGCTCATGAAACGCGCCGCAGAAATCTCTGCCCAAGCGCATATACGCGCCATGGAAAAGTGTCGGGTTGGGATGATGGAGTATCAGCTTGAGGCTGAATTTCTGCATGAATTTGCGCGTCACGGTGCGCGTCATCCTGCCTATTCCACTATTGTCGGTGGGGGCGCCAATGCGTGCATTCTGCATTACATCGAAAATGATGCGCCGCTGAAAGATGGCAGTCTGGTGCTGATTGATGCCGGTTGTGAACTGGATCATTATGCCTCTGACATTACACGGACATTTCCGGTCAACGGTCTTTTCAGCGAAGAGCAAAAAGCCATTTACAATCTGGTGCTTGAGGCGCAGTTGGCTGCCTTGGCCAAGGTGGGTCCGGGGCATTACTGGAATGAGCCACAGGACACTGTTGTCGACGTGATCACACGGGGCCTGGTGCGACTGGGTATTCTCCAAGGTGAGCCGGAAGAATTGATTCAGCATCAGGCGTATTTGCCTTTTTATATGCACCGTGCCGGCCATTGGCTGGGTATGGATGTGCATGATGTCGGTCAATACAAAATTGAAGGACAATGGCGGGCCCTTGAAGTTGGCATGGTGCTAACGGTAGAGCCTGGAATTTATATCGCTAAAGATAACATGGATGTTGAGGCCAAATGGCGAGGTATTGGCGTGCGAATTGAGGATGACGTGCTGGTGACAGAATCCGGGCATGAGGTATTGACGGCGCAAGTGCCAAAAACCGTGGCTGAAATAGAAGCACTGATGCTTAAACAGGTCGTTTGAACACACTGACTGCGGGGGAGAGTTTGATCATGTCAGAACAGGTGACGGAGCATGATGTACTGATCATCGGCGGCGGCATGGTCGGTGCGACACTTGCGTGTGCTTTGGCGAAAAAAACAGCGCTAAATATCGGCGTAGTAGAAGCAAAATTATTGCCGCAGCGTGATGAGCAGGGTGATTTGAGTCACTCTTTTAACCCTTCTTACGATGAGCGTAGTACGGCGCTTTCACTCGGCTCTTGCCGTTTCTTCGATGCCATTGGTGTGTGGGATGCGCTGCGACAGCATGTTGAATATATTCATCAGATTCACGTGTCAGAACAGGGTAAGTTCGGCGTGGTCTGTCTGGATCGCAAGGAAGAACGGGTTGACTATCTGGGCGCCGTGGTTGAAAACGCGTGGTTGGGCGTGGTTTTGGGTGCGAAAATGTCGGAATGTTCATCCATTACGTTACATACGCCGGCGCAGATTATTTCGTTGCAGCAAGAGCAGTCAGGTTATCGTGTGCGGATTCAGCGTGGTGATCAGGATCTTCTGTTACGTTGCCGCTTGTTGGTCGTGGCCGATGGCGCAAATTCAACGTGTTGTAAATTGTTGGGTATTACCCAGATACACAAAGACTATGAGCAGGTGGCGTTGGTGGCCAATCTCAGTCCGGCAAATGGCCATCAACAAACAGCCTATGAGCGGTTTACTGCAAAGGGCCCCATGGCTTTGTTGCCTTTGCGAGAAAATCGTTTTGCGTTGGTGTTAACGTTGCCTGCTGATCAGGTGGATACTTATCTGTCTATGGATGATCAGCGTTTTATGAAAACCATCGATCAGGCCATGGGTGGCCGTTTAGGTGGTTTTATCAAAGCAGGTGAGCGGCTTAGTTACCCTTTGCGTTTGATTCAGGCGCGTGAACAGGTGCTGCCCTGTTGTGTCATTCTGGGTAACGCTGCGCATAGTTTGCACCCGATCGCCGGACAGGGTTTTAATTTATCCGTACGTGATGTGGCCATATTGACTGAAGAACTTGTCATCGCTTTGGCCGAACAATGCGCCATTAATGAATTTTCAATCTTGCAGCGTTATTTTGCTCGACGTGAGCAGGATCAGTTCCTTACGGTTAATTTTTCTGACAAGTTGCAAAAACTTTTCGCTGTTGAAAATACTGGCCTGGGTTTGGCCCGTGCCACAGGCTTGGCGGTGTTTGATTGTTGGCCGGCGGGAAAGCATTTGTTAGCACGACAAGCCATGGGTTTAAAAGCGGGTGTTTCAACCTTGTGATCAGGCAAAAGGTGCTTGATTTATTCCGCAGGGGACGTGCAAAACAGGAAAACGGCGATGAACTACGATTTTGATATTTTAATTAATGGCGGCGGCATGGTCGGTGCGACTTTAGCTTGTGCGCTTCTGCAAGCGGATCATAAAAGTAGCTTACGTTTGGGCATCATAGAAGGCCAGGCCTTTGTGCCGAATCAAGAAGAGGCTTGGGCTTTGCGTGTAAGTGCAATCACGTGTGCCAGTCAGCGTTTATTCGAATACCTGGGCGCCTGGTCATTGATGCAAGCGCAGCGCGTCAGTCCTTTTAATGCGATGGACGTATGGGATGCTGAAGGCACGGGCCGTATACAATTTTTTGCGCAGGAATTGGGTGAGCCATGCCTGGGCCATATCATTGAAAATAATGTTATTCAGCAGGCATTGAATCAGCGTCTGCAGGAAATGCATTTTAGTCACACCTTTTGCCCCGACCATTTGCTTGCCTGTGAACGTTATGCGGCCGGTTGGCGTGTGCATTTAAGCAGCGGCGAAACGCTCACAACGCGATTGCTGATTGGCGCCGATGGCGCGCTGTCAAAAGTCCGTGACTTATTTGAATTCAATCTGAAAATTGAGCCCTATCATCATCACAGCATTGTGACGACTGTGCGCACTGAGAAGTCTAATGCCGCAGTGGCGCGACAGTGTTTTCTGAACACAGGTCCACTGGCCTTATTGCCTTTATGCGATGCGCAGGGTGAGCGACATCATTGCTCCGTAGTGTGGTCAGTAGAATCACAGATGCATCAAAATCTGATGAGTATGGATGAAAATAGTTTTGCCCAGGCACTCACTGAGGCATCGGAAAACTGCTTGGGGCGGGTGGAATGGGTCGATCACCGTATCAGCTTCCCCTTGTATGCGCGCCATGTTGACAGTTATGTGCGAGAGGGCGTGGCTTTATGTGGCGATGCGGCGCATACCATTCATCCTCTGGCGGGACAGGGTGTGAATCTTGGTTTAATGGATGCTGCGGTATTGGCTGAGGAAATCCATCGCGCGTCAGACAAGGGACTTGATATAACTGATTTCAACGTATTGCGTCGTTACGAACGTCGTCGTCGAGGCGCAAACACCTTGATGCTGGAATCTATGCGCGGATTCAAATCCTTGTTTGAGGCAGACCTATTGCCATTTCGATGGGCGAGAAACGCGGGAATGTCCTGGATGAATCAGTTACCACCTTTGAAAAATAAGGTGATGCGTTATGCCATGGGCCTGGAAGGAGACGTGCCTGATGTAGCGAAGGGGACACTATGTCGAGATTGAGATAAATTGTCGAGCTTGAGATGAATTTAAAGGAGAAGAAAATTGACAAACGGTAGAGCTAAACTCTTCCACCGTTTGTCTGATCTTAAAGCACGAAATAAAACTATTGAGCGGCTTGTTGGCCCTGTTCGTCTTTATTCTTTTTACGACCGCCACCACCGGGTATCCATGTGAAAGGTACTTTATAGGTTTGCATGAATCCACCTAAGGTACCTATAACACGTCCAAGCGCCACAAACTGATCAGGTACTACAATGTTTGCTTCCTGGAGTGTTTCAAGGAGCTGGGCAATAACTTCTTCAACCTGAACTTTTTGAGTTGGTTTCTTGGTGCGAACCACGTATTGAGACAGTTGTTCAAGTGTTGAGTTGTCGATGTTACCCTGGAAACCTGCTTTGGCCAGTAGTTGCCCGATGTCACCTTCCATATGGCCGAGGAGTACCATGATCAGCATGCTGTAGTTCATGGTTTCTTCAGGCGTCAAACGACCAATCGTGCCGTAATCAACGATAAAAATTTCTTTTTCGGGTGTTACCAGAAAGTTTCCGGGATGTGGATCTGCCTGGAACTTACCGAATTGCGTAATTTGCTGCATGTAGCTGTCCTGCAGAACACTCAGGAGATCCTTGGCTTCTTCTTTATTGCTGCGATCCAGATGCTCAACCAGACGTGAGCCAGTTATCCACTCGGTTACGATGACACGCTTTGTGCAGAGGTGTTCAACCAGCACCGGTACGCGAATACGCGGATTGTGTTTGAGTGCACCAAAGTCGCGTGTATTGCGTTCTTCGTTGCGGAAATCCAGCTCTTCAGCCGTCATTTCCAAAAGTGCCATGACCATTTGTTCAATATCCAGATTGCCTGGCAGTCTGCCACGCAAGGCTCTGGATAGAAGCTGGAAAATAGTGAAGTCTTCATCAAACAAATCGCGCACATGCGGTTGCTGAATTTTTATGGCAACGTCAATACCTTCTTTGGTACGTGCTTTATGTACTTGTGCGATAGAGGCGGTTGCAATAGGGGTTTCGTCGACCCACTCAAACTTGTCGCGCCAGTTCCAGCCTAATTCTTCCTGAAGCACAGGGACAAGTGTTGCGAAAGGAATGCGTCTGTTTTCATTTTGCAGGGGCTTTAGCGCTTCAATATAAGCTTTTGGCAAAATATCAGGGCGGGCGCTTAAAAACTGGGCCAGTTTGACCCATGTTGCGCCATTGTTTTTGCACAAGCGGAACAACAGATCGGCATTTTTTAAATGCAGTTCTTTATAAAGAGATTTGTATTGTTCCTTGGGCCAACCTTTGGTTTTTTTGTTGAGTCGTGCATAAGAGCGTTCAATGCGAATTACGGTAGTGACGGCGCGAATGGAGCGACTTCTTCCATGCCAGAGTTGTTTGACCTTCCTTAAGTTAATTAAAGGTTCATCAAAACTGAATTCTCGGTAAATCTCAAAATCTGTATTGCTCATAACTCCCTCGCTACCTGGAATCTGGAATAGTTGCATAAAAATGCAATTATATGATTATTGGATTTAATAGTGACCACAGGCTTGGCACTTTTAAGACAAGATGCGAAGTCTACCTTGTTTTACCCTTTATGCAAGCGTCAATACATGACAGCCCCTTGGGTGGTATGAATCCCGTGGCAGGTCGGCAATTTAATGAGACAACTGTCTGATCTTAAGACGTTATTCATGCGGACATAAATGTCAGCAAGAGAGAATTTTAACTGTATTTATGCGACACGCTAAATCTGTTGTGGTCTGGGTATTGGCTCTTGCTGAGGTTTTTTGAGCGCTCATAGAAAGTTACAGCAGCTTGGGTCGTTTCTGCAATTTGCGTTGCAGGGTTCTGCGATGGATGCCCAAGGCGCGGGCGGCTTCGGAAATATTATTATTATTTTCTTTCAGAATTCGCTGAATATGTTCCCATTCCAGGCGGTTTATAGACATGGGTGATGTTTCTACTGTTTGGTCTTTATCAATAGCGGGCTCACTGGTGAGCGCTGCCATGATTTGCTCTGCATCGGCCGGTTTGCTGAGATAATGCGTGGCGCCCAGCTTTATCGCTTCAACGGCCGTTGTGATTGATGCATAACCGGTAAGGATCAGGATTCTACATTCCGGATTTACCTTAAGCAGGGGCTTAATCAGACCCAAACCGGATTGTCCATTCATGCTTAAATCAAGCACAGCAAGCTGTGGAATAAAGCGATGAAGGGCCTCCAGGGCGCTTTCCACACTATTGGCAGCCTGTACGATCAAGGATCTACGCTGAAGCGCTTTTGTGAGAACTCTAAGATAGGTTTCGTCATCATCGACTATCAGGCAGGTGTTTGCTGATATGGTTTGATTGCTCATATGTTTTCCAGTGTAGATTCGTGGATCAACTGCTTGATGGGGATGTTGGCCTCCATCAAAGTTCCACCCTGGGGTGCTCTTTTCCAGTGCAATTCCCCGCCAAGTTGTGTAATGGTAATTTTCGCCAGAAATAAACCGAGCCCCAGACCATGTTCTTTTTGGGAATAAAAGGGTGTGCCAATTTTACCTTGATCAAGCAGGGTAATGTCCTGGCCGTCGTTAATACAGGTAAAAGTCAGCTTGTCGCCGATAAGTTGCACTGTGACAAACACATGATTCGCGCTGGCTTCGGCGGCGTTGTTTAAGATGTTTTTTAAGCTGTGCAATAATGCCGCGTGGTAGATGATCTCGATATCTGTGTTCGGATCGTATTTAAAGGTGATTGATTTTAATGGGTAGCGCGACCGAAGTTCATTGAGTTGCTGCGTTATAAACTTACACAGTGAGATCGATTCCAGAGAGTCGGGGCGTGAGAAACCGGTTTTTTCTGTAAATGTTGTCAGTATGTTTTTGCAGCGATCTATCTGGCTCCTGAGCAGTGACAGATCTTCTTGTATGGGGGAAATTTCTGCAAAACTGTGCTGCATTTCATTAATCGTAATGGCCATGGTAGTAAGTGGTGTGCTTAGTTCGTGTGCGGCATCGGTCGCAAACGTGCCAAGAGAAACTATTTGTTCATTCAGGGCCAGTGCTTCTTTTTGTGCATTAATTTCCGCTTCTTTTTTTTTCATTGAATTATTCATTCTTTCCAGAAATACGCTCAGCAATGACGCACTTAGAATGAAGTTTAACCACATGCCTACAAGGTGATTGCTGAATTCACTGGTTTGACCATGGTGTGGGCTGTGTGGGTTGGGTTCATGAAAGTAAAAAGGCAACATCAGCAGGCTGTAAACCAAAATGGCACTAAGAAAAACCGTAATGACTTTATTTCTGGATAAGGTGGCCGCAGCGATTGTCACGGGCACCAATAAATAAGATATAAAGGGATTGCTGAAACCACCATAAAAATAAATCAAAAAATAAACGCCGATAATGTCTACGAGCAGTTGGCAAAACAGCATGTTTTCACTGACCTGTGCTGTTTTCAGTAAAAAGTAATACGTTGCCAGATTGATTAAAAACAGCAGCGACAGGGTGCTTAGTAATCCAGGCAACAGTAATTTTTCATCAGACAAATTGTTGTGTGAGAGAAGACTCAACAATAAAGCGATCAGATAAAGCGTTCTTAGGGTGCAAACACGAAAGAGATTTTGTCTGTGTGCCGATGAAAATAAGA
>Ga0073924_1000187_pt1 | contig 13566 bp, 15 predicted proteins | sample GWRWT4_14Oct14_FD_70957 | JGI IMG/M metagenome (GOLD analysis project Ga0073924, IMG submission 70957) | Sand microcosm microbial communities from a hyporheic zone in Columbia River, Washington, USA - GW-RW T4_14-Oct-14 | ecosystem: Engineered > Artificial ecosystem > Sand microcosm >...
CCACAACTTGTATATCCAAAAAGAAGGTCTTTGACGACCTCAACGTTAAGAAAGGTCGAACCGATAAGCTTCCGTTACTTCAATTTATTTTAGGTAAACTTAGACCTAACGTTAAACTCTTGCAAAAATCTTAAAAAAATTCTTTTTTAATGCTTATTTGAAGCATTAAAAATTCATTATTTAAAAAGTAATTTATCTACGGTCGTTTCAACGCAAAAAAGTCTATGGAAAATTATTCCTAAAATTAAAGATATTAAAACACCATTAAGTTTGGAAATTTTAAATATTGAAGCTAGTAATAACCCCAGTAAGATTGCAGGGACCAAGTCAACCAAACTTATATCAAATGCTCGATATGACTTTCTTAAACCTTCGTTTGGTTTACCCAAAATATCTTTGTATTGGCACAAATTAACCATTTATTTTATATGTTTTTATGACGATGAAACACTTTGTTGTGGAGAACTCGTAGGTTTTTTCGAAACAAAGGACGCAACCGACCCTAAAACACCCACAACTAGTAAGGCCCCACCAAGGTATAGCAACCACTGTCTGTATTTGATGGTCGTAAACCCAGATACATTAATATTGGCTGGAGTGTCTGGAATAAGACCAGGTCCTTTTAATGGTGGGGTGTAAAGCTTCCACCCATCTGGATTTTTCACATAAACGTGAAAATACACAGGGTCGGCTTGAGAGTAGTAAACATATATACTACCAGCAATACCTTGAGTTGTTGGACTAGGTTGAGTTGTACCCCAATTGATTGTATTTGCGGTCGTAAAATTGGAATGGGCAAAAGAACCTTGCTTCATCCACATTCGAAGTGATTGATCGAAAAAATAATAATCTGTGGTCGCCACATCCAGGTACACATCACCTTCCGATTTTGTTGGCGGACCGGTACCTTTAATAAAGATTGGGGTTCGAAATAGTTTTGAGTGATCCGGTGAGCTTGTAATGGCTTTTTCACACCCTCTACTTATGCTACTATAGAAAGTTGTTTGAGGTGGACTAAAGGAAGTATGATTACCTAGTTGGTCGATGGTGTTTCCTTGCCAGTCAAAAGCCACACAGTTTCTATTGTTGGCGCATGCTTGGGCGGCAGCGCTACTAGTATTGAAAGAGTTAACTGTTCCAGTTAACGGTACGGCATTGCAATCTGGTAGATTTCTAATTAAGGTTGAAAAGGCGTGAGAATAGACGGTTTCTTCGATCCATGTATAGTAAGCTACTAAACATCCAGAGCCGGCGAGTATACTCAGAGGAAATAAATATCGTCCTACGACTGCCACTCCTCCAATTACAGAAACAAAAGGTATACCCAACACGAGAGCAACAATTATAATAATTTGCCATAAATCTAGTCCTTCGGCTTTTGCAGTCGCACTTTGGTCTATTTTTTCCTGTAATTTCTGATAAACAGTGTTTTTGGAAACGGCATTTTGTACGCAAGACCCAAAGATGTCTGCAAATTCTTGCATTAAATTATTGGTAATATAAACGTTACCTTTGACCCTAGACACGCTAATGACTTGGTTTTCGGATATACTTGAAGCACAAGACTGGCTAATGGTATTCATAAGCTCGGCGCTAGCTTTTAAAAATAAATTAATTTCATTTTGGGCGTTGGGAAATTGAAAGATGTTTAAACCACTAACTATACTCTTACAAGCCTGAGCAATCTCCATGGTTAAATTTTGCTGTACATCCTCTTGTACAAGTGTATTCATTAAAGATTTCATGTTTATATTGGCTTTCTGAGTGAAAGTATTGCCAGAAATTACAACATCTCCATCCACGTCCGTTACACTAATGATTTGTGTTTGGTCGGTTGTGAGCTTAGTCGTTGATACTATATCATTTGAAACTTTGGCTATAGCTTCCGTAGCAGCCTTTGTTATATTTTTTGAAACAGCAGATCCCATTGTTTATTATAACCAATTTTTCATATAGCCTTTTATATATGTTAATAGGAGGTTAAAAACCTCCTTTTATCCTTTTAATTTTTCGATTTTTTTTATGCTTTTCCTCAGGTATACTATATCCACTCCATCAACGAATATTTAATATTTTTTTAGTGATTCGACTGTACAAGAGAAACAATGACAAAAACTGTTCTATACTCACTCCTCTTTTAACCCTCAAAACTAGATATAATAAAATGAGGTATGAAATTTTACTAGTTGTGCAGGTACTATTAGTCAATAGTCTGACTACGGCACGGTATAATGGAAAAACATGCGATTCTGACTCTGGTTGTCTACCGTGGATGTCGTGTATAGACAATACATGCCAATGGTGTGGTAAACCTGGAACATTATGCGGGGAAATATATTCTCCTTGCTGTAAAGGTTTCGTATGCCAAAAAATGCACGATAACGCATACAAGAATGCAAGCATATGTCTACCAGAGAGTTGCCGTGTTGAATCAGATTGTCCACGGGGATTTGGGTGTAGTCTCCGACTTGGAAAGTGCGAAATATGCAAAAAAGACGGTGAAATCTGTTCTTTACCGTTCGACGACGAAGAATGTTGCAGTGGTTTCTGCTATTTACCGCGAAACACTGTTAATGGTCGTGGGATATGTAAGAATTTATTTACAACTACAACCACTACAACCACGTTACCACCACCAGTCTACAAAAAAGGTCAGTACTGCTACCAACACCACCATTGTGGTTATCGAGAACAATGCAATAGCAACTATCAATGTGCTGGTTGCCAGTTCTCTTCAACTATTTGTGTACAAGATCAAGACTGTTGTTCTGGACAATGTAGATTTCATCCAGTATTTAAAACAATGACTTGTATGTAGGTTTTTAATGCTTCTTAAAAGCATTAAAAAACAATTTTACGATAAGCATATTCTATACAATAATAACCACAATTTTTATCGGTTAAAACAGTTTCGGTATTTAAAGTGTTTTGGTACTTTAAAAAGTAAATTTTTTTCTTTTCCATCAACTTGTACAAAAATGGTTCCAATAAATCATTAATTTGTTTAAAATTAATATAATCGTTGAATGGTTCAAACCTCTCTATAATTTTTGTTTTATTATCCAGAAGAACGATATTTAAATGACGTAGCTTTTCACCATAAATTTTAATTGGAAATACAATAAACCTCTTTTCTTTGTGGTTTAAATCAACCAACGCATTTGAAATATTTATACTAGGGTTATATCCAATCTTAATAGATATACTCGGTCCTACCGTGTAATGACTGGCCTTTTTTTTCAGTCTTAATTTTAAAAATTCCAAGAAGACTTTAAACCTCATTTATTACAGAGATCTTTTTTGCCGAATTTAAAATGAGCTTTTAACAAACTCCAATCAACCACTTGGTCTTCGTACAATTTTAAAAGGTCAAAAAGAATCGTATCTCTCAGTCTTGGATTGTTAGGGTACACGTTAGCCATAAAACATATTAAATCTTCCAAATCTATGTCTTTATAAAAAAATTCTAAAAGCTCCTTTAACTCCACTAATTTATCACAGGAAAAGTATTCGTTGTAAATGTTCTCAATCACCATTAATTTTTTATTTTTTACGAGTATGGACTTTGGAATGTTGTAGCTTTGATCCAACCTTATACTTTTAATAAAATTAAAAGTATTTTTAAGGTCTAAAAATCTTGTAATATAAAATATTTCATCTAAGCTTAAGTTATCCATTATTTAATTAAGATTTTTTATAAAAAGAAATTCAATTTTTAAATTTTTTCAAAAAGTTTTCTAAAAATATGGCTCAGTCGTACCTTTAAAATGAAAAAGTGGGTTAATCCACTTTTTCATTTTAATGATTTATTTCACCATTAAAATGAAAAACGAATATTTTCCCTAGTACTACCCTTGGAAAAAAATCCACTTTTTCATGAAAAAGTGGATTTTTGAAACTAGTTTTATAAAGCGTAAAGAGAGATATTTTTATTGCTACATTCATCCATTAAATTTTCGTTTAATAAATGTTTCAGAACAAAAACCGTCTTTAAATATTTAAGGTCAATATTATCATTAATTAATATTTCAGAAGAGTAATGGTTAAAATGATAACCTTTTAACAAGTCGAAATTTTTAAGGTTAGTTATACTCATACCCTCCTCTCCCGAAAACTGAGATTCTGCGACTATTCCATCCTCGGCTATACAGAACCCAAAATTTTCCTCTGTGTTTATGACAAAGTTAGTTTTATCCATTAAAATATCTTTAGAAAACACCAGTACACATTCTCCCCCATAGTTTAGTTTTATAGGTGTATCAACCGTGAGCAGTCTAAAGTATACACCGTCTACTTCATCGTACTTTTGACTAAAATCACGATCTACAAGAGAAACTTTGGGGTCGTCTGCCAACCGACGATTTTTACTCCCCTGGAAGGTGCTTAGACCCAATTCTTTTATTTTAGAACTTTTAAGGAGTTGATTAGCCTTTAAAATATTTTTAAGAGCGGTAATGCTTGTTTCATGTATTATTAGATACATCTTTATTAGTTGTTTAAAATTAGCAGTTGTTATTTATAAGTTTTTAATGCTTTTTGTAAGCATTAAAAACAAAACGTTTTTATTCAATTTCGAGTGTAAAATTAGGTTCGGTTAAAGCTTTAAAAGTGTTGTTAACATCAACAGATTTAATGGAGTTTGTAAAGATAAACATTGCAAGTTTATCTATTAACGTTTCGTTTGGTACATCGCACCATACATTTTTAATAGATGTGGTGTAGCCGGGTGTAACCTCAAACAACGATCGTACTCGAATGTGGTTCAAAACACTTGTATCGAGAGGTACATTATCAATGGTGTAATGCTCTAATATAAACTTGTAAGATTTTTCAATTCCAATCCGAAAAATGTTCTTGTTGTAGTCGGTTCCACACATGATGCAAAAGTCCCTAAAAGATTTAGATGTCAGATTTAAGGTGTCCAAAAGCCTTTCCTTCGATACTTGAACAAATGTTAGATCATTTGTATTAAAAGTTGTTATAACCTTTAAATTTAAAGTGGTAGGATGATGGTATGCGAGCACATCCGTATCTTCTGATATTATGTAGTCGATGTAACCATTATAAAAGAGGTGTACACATTCTGTTTCCGCCTCACCTTTGCTTTGAATAAAATTAATTTTTAAGAGTTCAAGGAGCTCTTTAACCAAATTCGTATCTTCTTCAGTAATTGAAAATTCATACTTTCTTCTACGGTTGATTTCGTCCTTAATCTCTTCGACGTTAATTATGGTAGCTTTTGAACTTAAGAGACTCTTTTGTTTCTTTTCTTTTAACTTGGTCATCGTCTCAAATAAAATAGGGTTGGTTTCTCCTTTTTGGACAAATGCGTCTAAACTTTCTTGTAAGAGGTTCGTTTTGTCCACAATTTTTTGTTTCTGTTCGCGTCTCAAGATTTGTGTTGGTGCTTTTTCTGGTGGAGCTTTACCTTCGAAAACGAAAATCGGATGGATATCCCATTTTCTTAAAAAGGTAATAAAGGTTATAAAGCACCCTAACCACTCCTTCGACTCTGGATACATGCTTTTAAATTTGTACATGAACATAGGTGTATCTACACCTATTTTAACATATCTCAAAGAAGATATATTTAAGGTTTCATAAACCTCGTGTTTTTTTAAAAATTGGCTCATATTTTTAATTCCCATTATTCTTTATTTTACCTTTAATTTACCTTTAATTTAACCAAAAAATTTCATTTTTATTTTTTAATGCTTTTTTAAAAGCATTAAAAAATTATATATTTCTTTTGACCTTCAATAGCTTCAATTAATTTTTCCTCATCGATAGAGCTGTTTTCCAAGTCTAAATTACAATTGTACGGTCAGCTTTTCATAATATTAAAATAATTTTCTAGATCTTTCCGAACGACTCCAAATTCTATACTCTTTTCCACCTTCGATACACAACTTTGTTGCGTTAAAGTACCCGGTAGCCTTGTCTATGACAAGTTTAAAGTCTCCAAAGAGACCATAATAAAACGTATCTTTGATACTTTCATAAATACAATCCGTAAGCTCAAAGTTATCCATATTTATTGTATAAATTTTTTATTATTAAAAATTTCATTTTTATTTTTTAATGCTTTGAAATCAAAAAACAAAGTCAAATTAACCTTCACAAAAGGTACACGTTTCTGGTTCCTTTTCTTCCTCCTCAACTATCTTGTTAAAGTTATGGTTTACTTTATCCACCGTTAGAATTTTTGCAGAACGATGGTAGTACAGGGTCAATATACCAGATAACCAAGCTTCAAGATGAATGCTGTGAACATAACTCTTTTTTGCGTTAGGGTTGAAAAACAAGCTTAAAGATTGTGATTGATCTATATACCTTTGTCTAGCTGCGGCCAGCCTTATTAACACCATTTGGTTTATTTCAGGCCACGTCTTGAAAACTTTCTTTTCGTGGTCATTAAGAACCTCAAGATGTTGGACGGATCCATCCCGCATTTTTATACTACTAAAAATTTCCTTCAGTTTTAATGGATCTTTTATCTTTTCTTCCAACCACTTTTTGAGATGCTTGTTGTAGGTTATGTGAGACCCTGAAAGAGTATCTTGTTTGTATACGTTGGCTCTGAAAGGTTCGCAACTAGGGCTAGTATTACCCATTATAATAGATGATGTTGCGTTTGGTGCAATAGCCATCATGTGACTAAATCTTTGTCCTGCCCCCTTACAGTCTGGCGCTTCTCCTCTCAATGCTCCAAGGATCAAATTGACCCTTTTAAGGTTGGTAGAAATTGTTTTGAAAATTTTATTATTAAGGTTATATGCTTCCATACTTTCGATTGCAATCATTTTAGATTGAAGGTAAGAATGGAACCCTAAAGCCCCGATTCCTATCGCCCTTTCGGATTCTGCTGAAAATATAGCTCTTTTGAGTGTATGTGGTGCATTATCTATAAAATATTGTAGTACATTGTCTAGATAAGTCGCTACATCCAAATAAAATTGTTCGTTGTTGCACCATTTGTCGTAGTAATTGAGGTTAAGCGAAGCCAGACAACACACCGCTGTTCTATGCTCGTCTGTAGGCAGTAAAATTTCGCTACAATTTCCAAGTAGAATTCCATTAAAAACACCTGCGTTGTTGTATGGTTCAGTGAAGCAATAAGTATCGGCTCTACGATCAAGCTTGGTGACACCTGTAACCTTAACCATCACACATCTTAAATTTTTACGAACGTATAAAACCGGGAAATTTAATGGTAAATTAAAAGCATATTCACGTTTCATTTCTTTGTATGGTTTATTTTTATCTAAAATTAAAAATCGATGGTATGGAGTACACACAATAAACGTTCCATTGCTAAAGTCGACCCTAACAAGCTCTTGATTGGTGCCAGTTTGTACGATGGTAACATCGGACCATTCGTCTCCATTCCACACCATAATGGTTCGATTGACCAAACTTTTGATTGGAAACTCCCCACAATCTGTTAAAATTAAAGTCTCTCCAACCACACAAAGATTCGACTGTTTGATGGATAACCCCAATTTTTTCTGGCACTCTGGAAGCTTACGATTAGAAGCGTCTATAAAATGTAAGTATGGTTCGCCTGTCTCCGCGCGAGTTACAAGTATTCTTTCCCACAATTCTATAGCAGATCTGGTCTCTTTAACCTTTTTATTGTGGGGATCAACAAGGTCAAATTTATCCATTACATTAATCTTCTCTTGAGCGTTTTCTAAGGTTAAATTATCCAGAAATTCAAAGGAGTGTATAGAATTTTTAAAGTCGTTGATTGCTTTACCCAACAAAGCCTGTTTTTCTCCATTATTTTTAGTAGATTTTAAAATTGGAGAAATGGTTGAAACAAACCATACCTTCTTCATAAAATTATCGGTCAAGTTAACCCCGTTGTGAATATTCATTAGTTTATAGTTGTAGTCGCCTCCAACTCCACTGACACGTCTGGTGTTTAGAAAGCTTATAATTTCAGGGTGGTCAACATCCAAATAAGCAGCATAGCTTCCACGTCTAGTTTGACCTTGTTTGAAAGCGGTACAACTAGCATCATAGGTGCGTAAATGTGGTATAATCCCAACAGACTTGTCATCTGGTTGCCTTATGCCAACACCCAACCCTATACCTCCTCCTATTACACTTAGTTCACTTACCTCTGCCCAGGTGTCAATTAGGCCACGAGTCGTATCCGGTAAATAAGGCAGGAAACAAGCTATCGGCAACCCTTGTTTTGTTTTTCCAAAAGAAAGTTGTGGAGAGCTTGGACTCAACCAGTGTTGAGAGATGTAGTCATAAAGTCGTTGTCCAAGTTCCAAATCACCATTGCAAAAACTTTTCGCGACAAAGGCAAAACGTTCTTGGGGTGACTGCTCGTCTGGACGCATGTATGAGTCTTTAAGTCGAATATAACTCAAAGAGTCTAATAGTTCATTTCTTGATTCAATTGTGGTAATCGTCATGTTTATTATTAAATTTTTATTTTGAAAAAAATTTCATTTTTAAATTGTGGTGGAAAAGTGTTCATATTGTATACTTGAATTTTTAATGCTTAAAATAAACATTAAAAATCTTTTAATTAGGATTTTTGAACTAGTTTTATTTCGGGTCTTAGTTTACCTAGGAGATGTTGTACTTGAGATAGGCTCCTCTTTAACCATAATCTCTTGTAGAATGAGAGCATGTTCTTTTTTCTCCTTCAAATATCCCAACCAGGGTAAAATTTTCAAAAAATATAATAATAAACATGCATCTTGTACACTTACTCGTACTCTTCTTATATACCGTTTTAACCGTGGCGTTTCCAATGGTGAACAATAGCATACCAGAAACAATTGAGGGAGTGGATATCTTTACCCCAGACCAGTACTCTTTTAACGTGTCATGTTGTCGTTGGTAATATATTTTAATGGTTTTTGAAACCATTAAAATATCTTTAAGGCTTAAAAAATGTCTTTAACTCTTGATTTCCAAGTTTCACTCTCGAAAGAGTTAAATTAGACCTTGGTTTGAGTAAATTTTTTACTCTATTTAAAAGACGGCAAACTTCCTTAAAATGATTAAGATAGTTTTAAAAATCGATTTGTAGTTATGAACGGCTATACACATTTCAGCGTCATTGTTCGACTCTGAAAGAGACAGTTCACCGCTCATTTCGGCAATATACAAGGAATGAATAGTAAAATTCTTGTAGGTCTTGATACTTTTTAATCAAAGCATCGATTTGTATTATTAATTTATCCATAATTTTATTAACTAATAAATGGAGTCAAATAAATACAATAACTACATGCGAGTATCAGAAGCGGTTGTTGTGGGTGGTCTAAGCCTTTATTTTTACAAAAAAATTTCAGACTTGGAGGCGGTCGTGGAGGACCTTAAAAATCAAATTGTTATACAAAATAACCAAATTAGATATTTGATTGGTTCAATCAATCCACAACCACACCAACCACAAAATCAACAATTTGCAGGCCATACAACACCTTTAAAAATACCTCATATGGGAAATGAGTTCAATCGCAAACCAATGACGCACATCTACCACGAAAGTAACCCTGAAAGAGTTAAGGAACATTTTAACCTACGTGAAAGTGTAACTGCTAGAACTAGTGTAGCTGCTCGGACCATTCAAAATAGAGAAATGGAGGCAATGTTTGAAGCTAATAACAAAAACAGTCTTGTATGCGAGGGAGACGTATGCAAACTTGTACCATTAAAAATAAGTAACACCTTCGATGAGGATGGTAAAGCCATCCGAAATCCAAAAGTCAATAATAATGGTGACGAGAAGCTAAAAAAATCTGTGGTAATATCGAAAATTAGTAAACATGTTGAATACGATCGAGAAAACGTCGACAACGATCAGACTTTCAAAGTCAACACATTTACAAATAGTTCACCGAATCCAGTTTTAAAGTCAGTTACGCCAAATCCCAGCACAAGCGCAATTCCAACAACGGGTGAAGACGAACCATCAACCACAGAATTGGATAAAATTTTAAACGAAATAGACAATGAAAATTGAGTATTTGGTGTATGCATCCAGACACTATGAAAAAATTTGAATTGTTTCAGTTTTGCAGTTAATAAATGACCGCCCGAAGCCCTTATATACCAGATATATTCAAGGATCCAGACACTTTGCCTCCAAAAACGCAAAAGTCTGACATTACTAAAGAAATCAAGGACTACATTGGTTCTTGTTTTGAAAAAAGCCTGAGGAACCATAAATTTGAGGTTTTTGAAAACGAAGACATAAAACCAGATATCGCGAGTCTCGTACACGAACTACAGAACACAACAGATAACTGTGTTAAGAAAACCGGGGATGTTGTTAGTGGTCCATTGCACCTGCTGAAACCTCCGGTTGCAGAAATGGATGCTGTAAACAAACATTACGTGGACACTCTCCTAAGTGAAAAATTGGCTACTAAATATTCGCGTAATTGTGACCTTAACGTTAACCATTTTAAAATAGTTAATCTTCAAACTCCTCAGAACCTTTCAGACGCCGTTAATAAAAATTATGTTGATGAAAGATTTGAACGATTAATGGCTATACAAAACCCTACATATCATATTTTTTCTAAAGGTCACACCCTAATTAAAAAAACGTTCTACTTCAACCCAGGTTTCGTGTGTCCGCACAAAATGCACATTACATCTGTAGGGTTCGCAACGTCCCCTTATAAATATAAAATTGGGGAAAAATTAAAAATGGGTGAAATGAACCCTACAAAATTATATTTTATGATTAACCAAGAAATAAGGAGTGAGCACGCCATTGAAAAAGATGTGCAACTAGGATACATGCTAAAGGAGTTTTCCGAGCCTATAATAATAGAAAAAGGTGACAACCTTATGATGGTTGTAGAAAGCGCGCTTGAGGATTCTTCGGTTAATCTTACGTTCTATTAGGAAGGTAATAAATGAGCGGAGACCATATTAATCAACTTAAAATGGTTAAAGAACAACCATTAAATTTTCAAGATTTAGAGTATACTAAAAGGCTTCTTGAACCTTTTGAAGACTTGACAATAGAAAGGTTCGATGGAACCTCTTCGTCAACGATAAGCACGCCATCAAGCTCAACGAAACCAAATTTATTTTATCTTCTTGCTATAGGGCTTGTTTTAATCATTAATTTTCCAACGGTGAGATCAAAGTCTGGGTTAAACGAATATATCTTGTGGTTAATTTCAGCCGTAATACTACTTTTAGTGTTGTATTAAATTTTTAATGCTTTTTTTTAAGCATTAAAAATTATTGAACCAAAAAAGAGTTAAAATGACCAAAAAACACAGAAAATAAATGCAAGAGCTAATCATTGTAATAATTGTGCTACTTTCGGCCTTACTATTGATGTTGATGAGATACCATCAACCACCACAACCCATGGTTTCAGCGTCACCTCCACAACCTTCACTTCAACCACAGATAGTTCCAATTTATTTTCCAAGACCAATGTATCCATTCCCAAGGTTGGTTATCCGATAAGGTCTTCACCGCCTAGATTTAGGCCTCCAATTTACAGACGTTAAGTTTAAATTTTTTAAAAAATTTTTAACATGGGATTTTTAATGATTAAATTAACCTTAAACCCAGAAAAAGTGGATTAATCCACTTTTTTAATTTAATGGTTACAATAACCATTAAATTAAAAATTGATCAAAAAGTATAGGTAGTACCCTTGCCCAAATAACCATTTCAGACCCACTTTTTTAAATTTTTTAATAGACTAAGTCTATTAAAAAATGATGGTTGTTTTCTACTTAAAAATTAACAGTTTTAACAACTCGTTTTCCAGGTTTAGCTTCTTCATCTCCTTCATCTTCTTCATCTTCGCTACTACTCGAATTAAGATCGCTTTCATCCTCGCTTTTATTGGATACTTTTATATTTTTTGTTGGTGATTTTTCTTGAGGTTTCCTCCTTAAAATCAAAGGTTTGGCTTGATAGGCTTCAATCCACTTTGAAATTAAAACGTCGTTGACTCTAACTTGTAAGGCTACCTTTGACCCTACAAAGATACTTTCAAATCTTAAGGCCACTTTGATCCTAGCGCGTTTATCAATGATAGTTTCTGGTTTTTCAATTATCTCGTCGTTTTCATCCATAAAAATGGTAATAAATTCTTGTTTTTTCTGGTTGTACATAATCTTAGGATAAAGTTTAGGTCCGTCAGCATCACCAACTTCACTACCTTTCCAAGACAATCCTTTCATAGCGTCGATTTGACCTTTCAATTTTTTAAACTCGCTTTTCTTCAAGTAGTCTCTGCACACTGTCGCCAACTCTTCATATTTGGCAGCCCACTTTATTTCCTCATCCTTAGGGTTCTCTCGATCATAAAGACAAAGAGAAATTTGATAAGAAGTATTGTTAGTGTCCAAGGTGTTGAGAGCCACTCCAAAAGAAAAGACTTCTTCGGATGGGAACACTAAGGGATGATGCTCTTCATTAACCTTTTTCAAATATTTTTCGGAAATGTTCTTGTTTAACCATTTTTGATCAAGTAAGATGTGATAATGATCGGTTGGAATTTTATTGATTAGGGTTGGTTTCTTCCTATACATCTCGGTTGCATCGAAAACCTTGAATTTAGCCACAACAAATTCTTTTTGAGCAGGTTCGTCATGGTATATTTTGTCTGATAAGTTGTAAACAAAAGATGGTTCTTTCAAACCAGAATCGATGTTTTGAGTGTACCAGTTGTAGTCGATTAAAACGTGGTAGTCTATATCCTCTAATTTAGAAAAATCGTATTTAGTGGTGAATTCAGTAGTTGTAGTTTGAGAGTCGTAATCAAGCAATTCGTTGACGTCGTAGACACCATTTATTTTGTCGGTAACAGTTCGTGGTTTAGGTCCAGTTATAGCCGCAAAGACACGATTGAAAGAAATGTTGTTGTTGGGTAGTTTACGGGTGACAGGCTTAGTGAATATAAGTCTTTCCGTGTTGAAGTATTTCAGTTCGGTTAATGGTTGGTTTATATTATAAAACTTGAAAAAGTTGTATTTAGTATCGTTGATAGTAATATTTTTATCTTCCATTGTATATAGTTTATTTAAAGTATTATTTATGTGAAAAAAATCAATTTTTTTATTTCGAAAAATGAAAAATATATTTTCAAACGTCGTATTTTTGGTCATTAATGACCATCATTTCATCTGCTTCATTCAAGTCTATATTATTACCTTCGAAAGTGACACCTCGAGACTTCAAGTTATCCTTAATTCGAACATACAACGTTTTAGAGTTTGGATTTGCCTTGAAATCGAGAAGAATTTCCATCTCTGGAAATAATGCTTTCTGAGACCTTAGTCGTCTAGATGTGTAATCATTTTGAGCTCTAATGGTGTAATATGGTAGGTAATCAGGGTCGTTTCTCTTGATGAGGACAAACCTCTCCTGTTTCTTCTTGTCGTCTGGAAGAGGCGCGCGATCCTCGACCGCGATGCCCAACTTACGTTGAACTTTCTTTACCTCTTTTCCTAGTCCCTTGTTAGTATCTAGCAGCTCTTCGTTCTGATCTTTGACTTCCTCAAGAGAGATACCTAAAGATTTGAGCAGTTGTCGATCTTGTTGTCTCAA
>Ga0073924_1000191_pt1 | contig 13466 bp, 10 predicted proteins | sample GWRWT4_14Oct14_FD_70957 | JGI IMG/M metagenome (GOLD analysis project Ga0073924, IMG submission 70957) | Sand microcosm microbial communities from a hyporheic zone in Columbia River, Washington, USA - GW-RW T4_14-Oct-14 | ecosystem: Engineered > Artificial ecosystem > Sand microcosm >...
GATCAAACCCTGTCCAGCCGGTTGGCGAAGGATGTGTTTGAAATCATGTTTGCGACCGGCGACGCGCCTGAAAAGATCGTTGAGGAACGTGGCTTGCGCCAGGTAACCGACACTGGCGCGATCGATGCGGCCATTGACGCCGTGATGGCCGCCAATCCGGACAAGGTGGCCGAGGTAAAAAGCGGCAAGGACAAATTGCTGGGCTGGTTTGTCGGTCAGGTGATGAAATCCACTGGCGGAAAAGCCAATCCGCAGATGCTGAATGATGCGCTGCGCGATAAGTTTGGGCTATAAATTTTCTGATTTTCGATTCGAAGCTGCTGCGGCGGCGCGCCGCAGACTGATTTCGAATCAGCGAAACATGCTTTGGGGCGTACACAAAATTACGAATCGGTGGTTTTAGAAAACGTCACAGCCTGGTTTTTTTACCCCATCACAATTTTTTTATCAGGTGTTGCTTGTAAGCCGCACCTGCTTTTGGCGCCGCTTGCGGGCTGAAAGTAGATAGTGCGTCTGGGCCTGACTGCCAGCATGCGAAGTCTGGGCATGCTATTCTTTTTTTACTGTCCGAATACTTCTGGATTTTGAAAAACAACGCAACACCGGCATTTTTTGACCAATCCGGCGGCGGCGTTGGCGTGCGATACAGCCCGTGACAGACGCTGCGCCCACCTGTTCGTCGCCGTCAAATTCGTGGCGATCAAGTATTTTCATAGCTGGATATTGTCACGCGAAATGCGCTGAGAGTGGCTGAAATCATGGCTTATTCTGATATGCGTTAAGAGTTTATTGGTAAATACCATCGTTAATAGCGTTGTCTACTTTGAATAACAGATTTTGGTTTTGCAGATATATGTCGTATGCGGATGAATGATGCGCCCAGAACATTTCCACCTGCCAGGACTCAGCAGTGTGGAGCGGGTGTACTGGCCGGATACTATGGCACGGCGATGGAGGGTCGAGCGTGAGAGGGCAGGGTGATGGCCACGCAGATTAGGCAATCAACCTGCTGAAGCAATATTGTGGATGCCGGACTGGCGATCACGTCATGGCGATTATGGTTGAAGTGGGCAAGTATATTGAGAAAATTTTTATTGACGGATGGGGTGATTAATTAGATTACGAATCATTGGTCGAATCGTTGACATGCGTTGGACTGGTAACTGAAGGCTTTATGACCGGAATGTTTTGTTCACCCGGCGCATCAGACTGATACAGCTTCAAAGGTGGAAGTTGTAGTTGCGGAGTTATCGATGCCAGTCACTGATCAAGCAATTGATCGACGAAGGCGGGTGTCGGTGGATGCTTCGATCGGCGATAGCAGGTCCAGTTGGGCCAGTTTAGGAAAGTACTCCGCTTTGTTATTCACTGGGACACAGAGTTGCAAAGTCCCTTCACTAAGAGAGGATGTTACAATGGCAATGAGCACAGCAAGTAAAGCGAAAAAGGCAGTTGTGAAGAAAGCAGCCGTCAAGAAGACAGTTAAAAAGACCACCACGAAGGCCGCTGCGGTGAAGAAGCCGGCAGCGAAAAAAGCCGCTGTGAAAAAGCCTGCGGTGAAAAAGCCTGCCGTGAAAAAAGCTGCGGCTGCCAAACCCGCTGCGAAAAAAGCTGCGGCTGCGAAGCCCGCCGTGAAAAAAGCCGCAGTGAAGAAGCCCGCCGCCGTGAAGAAGCCCGCCGCCGTGAAAAAACCGGCTGCGAAGAAACCTGCCGCGAAAAAGAAATAAGTAAAACAGCCGCTTGGTACAGGCGGCTGTTTTGCCGTTTTGATTGGACCACATGGTTCAGTCAAAACGAAAGTGGCTGTGGTGACGCATGGGTCAGGAGTAGGGGTGCGGAATGGCGAAAAGCTCTTCAGCCCTTACTGCTGGCCCGATGTCGTCTGCCGGTAAGTTCGGTGTCTGGACCAACAATGAATCTCCCGCGGACGTAGCGCCGGTCAGCTTGGCCTGAAACAACGTTCAGCCCCTGTTGTCCGGGGAAATCCCCCCTGATGGGTCTGTGGCTACGATCAACGCGCCTGAAATACCCGCAATGTTTTGAGCAGCAATTTGCGCGCTTCCTCAATCAGCAGCACGGACAGTGCGATAGATGCCGCCAATATCCAATCGTAGCCGCTAAGCGGGCTCATGTGAAGCACAGCCTGGGCGGTTGGCCAGTTAACCACCAGCACCAGCAGGCCGATAACTGTTACCAGCGCAGCCCATAATTGCCAATTAGTGAAAAAATTATGCGCAAATGCAGAACTGGTTTCCGAACGCACATTGAAGGCGTTACAAAACTGGAAAAGCACGAAGGTCGTAAACGCCAGTGTTGTGGCGCGCTGGGCGTCGCCTGTTTCCATCCCGTAATTGAGCATCCACAAGGTTCCAGCCGCCATGATGATGCCGTAAAATCCGATAATACCCAGCCGGGGCCAGGACAGCACCCGTTCTTCCGGGCTGCGCGGGGCCGCCGACATCGTCTCCGGGCGCGCCGGATCAAGTCCCAACGCCATGGCGGGCGGTCCATCCATAATGATGTTGACCAGCAATATCTGTAACGCCGTGAATGGAACTGGCAGGCCAAACAGCGGCGCCAGAAGCATCGTGAAAATCGCCCCGGCATTGGTCGAGACCTGGAACCGTAAAAATTTGACGATATTGTCATAAATGCGCCGGCCTTCATGGATGGCTTCAACGATGGTCGCAAAATTGTCATTGGTAAGCACCATTTTCGCCGCTTCCTTGGCGACATCCGTGCCGGAAACGCCCATGGCGATGCCAATGTCGGCGGCTTTCAGGGCAGGGGCGTCGTTTACCCCGTCACCGGTCATCGCCACAATGTGATCGCGGCGTTTGAGGGCTTGGACAATCTTGACTTTATGTTCTGGCGCGACACGGGCGAATATGCCGATAGCGTCCATGCGTTCCGCCAATTGTTCGACCGTCAGCCGCTCCAGTTCCACCCCCGTCATAATACCCCCGGTAATGCCAAGCTCCCCGGCAATGGCGGCGGCTGTGAGTTTATGATCCCCGGTAATCATTTTCACCTGAATGCCGGCCTGGCGGCAGATGGCGATGGAGTGGCGGGCTTCTTCGCGGGGCGGATCCATCAGCCCGACAATGCCTGCTAGGGTAAGCTGCTGGACCAGCGACGCATGATCGCCACAAATATCGAAATCTTCCAGGGGAACGTCGCGATAAGCAATGGCCAGAACGCGCAGGGCCAGCCCCGCCATATGCTCCGTTTCGACCATCATAGCCGAAGAGGATATCGCCTCCACGCCGTCCGATGACAGCATTGTGGCGCATAGCGGCAATATTATTTCCGGCGCGCCTTTAACATAGAGGCGCACCACGTCGCGATCACGGTGGAAGGTCGCCATGAATTTATGGGAAGAATCAAAGGGAATTTCCGCAGTCCGGGGTAATTGCAGTTGCAACGCCGCGTAGTTGACACCAGCTTTTGCGGCCAATACGACCAGCGCGCCTTCCATCGGATCGCCGGAAACCTTGCCATCGCTCAAGGAGCAATCAGTGCATAGCGTGGCGGGTTTCAACAAGGCGGTAAGGTCCGGCGGTGTGTGGCCATCTTCGGAGCGGATTTCGCCGGTAGTTTCATAGCCCTTGCCAGAGACGGTATATCGGCGTCCCTGAAAATAAAACGCCCGAACCATCATCTGATTGAGGGTCAGCGTCCCCGTCTTGTCAGAACAGATAACCGTGGTGCAGCCCAATGTCTCGACGGAAGCCAATTGTTTAACAATGGCTTTGCGCCGCGCCATCTTGTGCATGCCGACAGCCAGCGTCACGGTCACAACGGCGGGCAGGCCTTCGGGAATGGCCGCCACCGCCAGTGCTACGGCGGTCAGCAATGTGATAGCCAGGGGTTCTCCGCGCGCCAGCCCCCATGCCAGCAACAGAACAGCAACGGCGCCAGCCAGCAGCGCCAACCGGCTGCCAACAGCATTAAGTTGCACCTGTAACGGGGTCATCGGCAATTCCGCCTCGTCCATCATTTGTGCAATATGGCCGATCTGGGTTTGCATGCCGGTTGCGACAATCACACATTCGCCGCGACCGCGGGTTATGCAGGTATTCATGAACACCATATTGGCGCGTTCGGCCAGAATGGTTTTTGCATCACAAAGGGGTTCTGCGGCCTTGGAGACAGGGAGTGATTCGCCAGTGAAGGGCGACTCATCCACTTCAAGTGTCGTGGCCAGTATCAGCCGTCCATCCGCTGGCACCCGGCTACCGGCATCCAGAAGTACAATGTCGCCGGGCGTCAGTTCCTCAGCGGGAACCTCCATGACGACGCCATCCCGGCGCACCCGGCAATAGGTGGCCAGCATTTTTTTTAATATGGACAGGCTTTTTTCTGCGCGCTGTTCTTGCTGAAACCCAAGAAAGGCGTTGAGCGCAATAACAAACAGAATCACCAGCGCATCGGTGATGTCGCCAATCGCCCCCGCCAATAGGGCTGCAAATAATAGCACCAGAATGAGATAACTTTTGAACTGATCAAGGAACAGCAGCCAGGCTGATCGGGATGGTTTTTCGGATAGCCTGTTCCAGCCGTAAACATCCAAACGCCGCGCAGCTTCTTTGCTGTCCAGGCCAGTTGCGGCGTCAACCCCGAGATCACTGAGAACATCTAAGAGCGGGCGGATATGCGCATCCGCCACTCTTGTCCGTCTTTCTTCGTCCAGCCGTGGGGTGATCGTGTTCATTTATATACGGAACCCGGCATTCCGAAGATCCTGTTTGTTTTATATGACGCCGCTCGTGGCCACGTGCTGGATATGGGGGCGCGAAGACCCGAACTCAAGCTTTCCTGTTAATATGCTTGGGGTTAAGACGGTCCATAAGAGCGAAAAGCACACCGGAACCGACGAAAGTCAGATGAATGCCGACTTTCCAGCCAAGCTGTTGGTTGGTCAATCCCTCCGCGTTCATAAACGCCTTTAGCAGTTCAATGGCGGAAATGGCGGCGATCGAGCCGATAACTTTTATTTTCAAATCAGAGAAATCCACATGCCCCATCCAGTCGGGCCGGTCTTCATGATCCCCTGTATGCATTTTTGAAACAAAGTTTTCATAGCCTGCATAGACGATGATTATCAGCAGATTGGCGATCAGCGTTATATCAATGAGCGACAGGATGCCGATAATGACATCCCCGCTTTCGGCTGACATGATTCCGCCCGCCAGAAAATAAAACTCCTTGGCGAATTTGATCAACAGCAGAAAAATTGACAATACCAGTCCGACATACAAGGGCGCCAGCAGCCAGCGGCTGCCAAACATCAGCCGCTCAAGCGCGGTCTCAAAAGATTTCACGATGTACAGTCCATGTAATTTAGGGTGAAGTTGCGGCTATTCTATAGCACTTCTTCCGCCAGAAGCCGCATGCTATCCAGGCGCAGGCCAGCCGCGAGCAAAGAGGTGATATGCCTGTTTTTACCCGCCTGTATATAGGCCTGCAAGCGATCTTTCACCCGGTCCGCCGGGCCCAGCAGCGCGATTTCATCGCATAATTTATCAGGCACCGCAGCGGCGGCTTCGGCCTTTTTGCCGTCAAGATACAGATCCTGAATGATCTTTGCCTCGGTTCCGTAACCCAGGCGGACCGCGTAATCATTATAGAAATTCTTGCCCCGTGCGCCCATGCCGCCAATATACAGCGCCAGAAAGTTTTTCACCGGGATGCGGCATTTTTCCAGATCATCACCAATGATCACATTGACAAAGGGCGAGATGGTGAATGTGTCCATGCCTTTCTTGCCACCGGCTTTTGCGAAGCCCTCCTTGATGGCGGCGTCGAACACATCAAAGCGTTCCGGGTTCATGAACACGGGAATAAAGCCATCGGCGACCTCGGCGGCAACCGCAATGCCCGCAGGCGAGATCGCGCCGGTAACGATCTGCAGGCTGGGATCGCCGTGCAGAATGCTTTTCAGCGGCTTGCCCAGCCCGGTTGAACCTTCGCCCATATAGGGGATCTGATAGTGATAGCCTTTATGTTCGAGCGGCTGCTTGCGGTCAAGAATCTTGCGGATGATCTCGATATATTCGCGGGTGCGGGTCAGTGGGCGGCCATAGGGCACACCATGCCAGCCCTCAATGACCTGCGGACCGGACGGCCCAATGCCCAGAATGAAACGCCCGCCGGATAATGCAGTCAGCGTCATCGCAGTCATCGCCGCCATGGCCGGTGTGCGCGCCGGCATCTGCATGATGGCGGTGCCAACCTTGATTTTGCTGGTGCTTGCCAGCAGCCAGGCGGCGGGCGACACGGCATCCGATCCCCAGGCTTCCGCCGTCCAGACACTGTCAAAGCCCAGGCTTTCTGCCTGGCGCACCAGATCCACCTGATTTTCAAACGTCCCGCCGGAATAGCCAAGCGTCATGCCCAGTTTCATTAAGTAGCTCCCTTATGACTTGTTAGAAACGCCTGTCTTGTTAGAAACGCCAGAGCGCCGCCCAAATGCCCATCGCCGCATTAAAGCATATATATGCGGCATTTGGCCATCCTTCTCCCAATATTCCCATGCCGGATTGGGGTAAATAGATTTAGCCCAAATTTCAGGCTAGACTGCAAAAAAATCTGATCCATCCATAGGGGAGAACCGTCATGCAGTTGCAGGGTAAAACAGTAATCGTCACCGGGGCGGCGCAGGGCATCGGCCGCGCTTACGCTGTTGGCATGGCGAAAGAAGGCGCGGCCATTGTGGCCATCGACCGTGACGATTGCGCAGAAACAGCGGCGCTGGCGCAAAAAGCGGGCGGCAAGTGCCTGGCGATTGCAGCGGATGTCACCGATATGGCGTCATTGAATGAGATGGCTGCGCGCGCCAAACGTGAATTTGGCGGCATTCATGTGATCGTCAATAATGCGGCATTGTATGGTGCGCTGCGCGGCGGGCGGTTTGATAAGATCGAAGAGGCGCAGTGGGACGCCTGCATGGATGTCAATGTCAAGGGCATCTGGAACTGCTGCAAGGCGGTGGTGCCGCATATGCGCGAGGCGGGCTATGGCAGCATCATCAATATTTCCTCGCTGGCATTTACCTATGGCGCGGCGTATGCCCTGCATTATGCGGTGTCGAAAGCCGCCGTTGTGGGCATCACGCGCAGTCTGGCGCGCGAATTGGGCCGCGAACATATCCGTGTCAACGCCATTGCGCCATCCATGGTCATGACGCCGGGCACCGAACAATTCTTTGGCGCCAATCAGGAACGCGCCGCCAAGGCCATTGCAGGGGATCAGTCCATTCCGGAAAATCTGCATGCGGACGACCTGGTTGGCACGGCAATCTATTTGGCGTCCGACGCCAGTAGATTTGTTACCGGCCAAACCATTCCGGTTGATGGTGGAACCGTGTTTATGTGAGGCGCAGAGGATCAGCCGGCGCGCCGCCTTAACCGGCGGTGCATATTTTGCGCGCGCCGGGTTTGACTGGATGTGGGGATGGCTGTCTGCCCATGGGTGAAATCCATCTGGTCCACCGTTTTACGATTGGGTTTAGCCAGCAAGGCATCGACCGCTATGAATTGTAGCATGCTGTCATAGCGTCTTCGGACATAATCCATGTATTTACCCGGTTCAGCCGCCCGGATTAATGCGACCGCTTCGTCTATCGTGGAATACAGACATTCGTGTGGCCATGTGTTGCTGGCCCCCGGGAAGTTATGAATGACGGGGAACGCGCCCGCCGCCATTGCCTCACCGATATTCAAACCAAAACTTTCATACAGGGATGTGCTCAGCAGTACGCCTTTATCCTGCAACCAGGCAGGCATATCCTCCACATAATCATAAAAAACAATATTATCCCTGAGCCCTAGCAGCCCAATCAGATGACTTAAATATCGTGAAACCCGCAGATCATCGCAATGACCCGCCACATGCAGCCGGTACGCCGGATCAATGGCGGCAAGTTTCGCCAGTATTTGCAAAAACTGCCCCGGGTTTTTCTTCATCTCAATTCTTCCAACCCAGGCAATATCCGTCATCACCTTATGGGCGGTATTGGCAAAGCGGTCACACCCAATCGCGTTGGTAATAATCTGAATGTCAACCCTGCGTTCCAGTTCTGGCCAGCGCAAGCGCAAAATTTCCAGCACGTCATCGCATACCAGCACAAGATGATCCACATTTCCCCAGAACACCTCGTTAGGGTAATGGGTGTCGATCGCCTCAAATGAATGCAATCGGATGATGGTTTTCTTGCCGCAAAGATCGATCTGATTGGTGGCGAACGCCGCCAGGGAACCGCACCATTCGAACCACAGCACATCGCAATCCTGCGCGGCTTGAGCGACTTCATCCGCCGTACCCGGATGATAAAAATCAACCTGCCAGCTGGTTTCCAGATGCGCTGTCAGGGGCTGCATGAAGGAACGCTCGCGCGGATTGAGGGGGTCGAAAATCGCGATGCGGGGTTTTGTGGCCATGGGGTAAAGTAACTCCAGCTATGCGCAGTGAGCGTCCACTCTAGCAATGCAAGATTAACGCTGTTTTACCATATGCTGTCGAAAGGCGGATGTTGGGCCGTTATGCGCATGCGCGTGCGGCCCCGTAATGTGCGCCGCGCGGAGCCCTTTGCGCAGATCAACAAGTCCCCAGCTAACTAAAAATTAATCTTAATTTGCGGTTATTCCATGAAGCAGACCGTGTGTGATTATCTGCTTACCGTTGAAGGGAATGAGATAAAATGAACACAGGTAAAACCAGCCCTCGTATATCGGTCACGATCACGACCTATAACCGGCTGCAATATCTTCCCCAGGCTGTCCAATCCGTGCTCAGCCAAAGCTATCATGATTTTGAGTTGATCGTGGTTGAGAACGGGTCAACCGACGGCACCAAGGATTGGCTGAAGGCCCAGCCGGACCCCAGGCTTCGCGTCATTGATCTGCCGGAAAATATAGGCCCCTTCGGAGGAATGAACATAGCCATTCAGGCAGCCACTGGAGAATATCTTACCTGGTTAGGTTCGGATGACTATTTGGCGAACTATCATCTCGAAGCGTTTGCCGCAGCGCTGGATAGCGACCCCAGCGTTGATTACGCCTATTCGCCTTTCTACGTCGCCGATGCAGATGGCCATATCCACTCCATAAACACATTCAATATTATGCTGTTGCGCGAAATAATCTCCGCCACGCACCGCGGCAATGGCGGGTTCATGTACAAAAGATCGATTCACGATGAAATTGGCCTTTTTGAAGGAAAAACCGAGCGCCTGTTATGGTCAAAAATTCTAAGCCGGTATAAATGCATTTATCTGATGGAGCCCACTATCTATTATCGTGTCCATGGCAACACTGACAGCGTAGAAAACAGCACTGAAATAAAGGCGCACACCAATGTCTTAATGCGGCATTTTCTGGCGCAACATGATGGCGCCATGAGTTTTGCGCTGCTTGAACGGCTTTATCCGGTACTGGCCAGAAAACCCGAACTTGTGCCGATGGCGCTCGCGGATTTTTCCTACCGGCTATTTAATTCAGGAATGTTTGTTGAAGCCCTGGCCTATCTTAGAGGGATCATTTCGGGGTATGCCCTGGACGATCTGTTGCGTCCCATGTTAAATTATATCGCGATATCCAAATTACTGAACGTGAACGAAATTGAGGTTGTAAAGCAATTGGGTGAAGCGATCAGCGTCAACAAGCTGCTTGGCGGAAAGGAAAAATCGATACTCAATAAAACAGCAGGGTCTTTAATATCTTTATACAGAGAAAAGAAAAAACCAGAAATTTTCGCGGCTGATTCCCTGGCTATGCCCCTGCGTTACGAATCTCCGAATCTTTTTTCCTATGCCGCATGGAAGAACGGCGCCAAAATGCCGCCACTTCCGGCCTATTAGATCATGGCGCGCCATTTTCCCACGGCATTCTGCAATCCCTGATCAAGCGAAAATACAGGGCTGAATCCTACCTCATGAAGCAGCCGCGCGGGATCACCCACCAGATAGGGCGGATCATCCTGACGGTCCGGCAATGCGCCAAGGCGCAGCAATTCGGGGCGGCCAATAATTGCGGCGATACGGCTTACAAATTCGGCGATGGAAACCGCCTCGCCCGAACAGATATTCACCACGCCCTCTGTATCGCTCATCAGCAGGTCAGCAAGCGCCGTCCCGGCGTCGCGGCAATCCAGAAAATCGCGCACCTGTTTACCGGAGGAGCATTCAGCGGGTCTGCCTTCAAGCAGGGCGCGGGCAATCGAGGGCGCAAGCCGCTGGTCCTGCTCGTCTTCGCCATATAATAAAAACAGCCGTGCCCACGCATGACTAATACCGGCTTCGCGCGAATATCGCGCAAGCTCCTGATGCAGTCCATGCTTCATCTGGCCGTACAATGTCGCGGGAATGCAGTCCGCAGTTTCCGGCACTCTTCCACTGAACGGACGGCTCCAATCATATTCCGCGCAGGAGCCCGCTGCGACGACCCTGCGCCCCCCGGCCTTGACGAAGGCGCGCAATAAAATTGTGCTGCTTGCCAGCCAGGTCAGGTTCTCCAAAGAATTCCAGAATTTTCCATGCGCCGTAAACCAGGCAAGATGCAGCAATGCGCCCGGTTTAATTTCCTTTATCGCGCTCAGTGTTGCTTCGCGATTAAGTAAATCAATGCGGCGTGTTTCACATGCCAGGGGAACACGATCAAAACTATCGCGCGCGACAGCAACGACATTAAGCCCTTTGTCCAATAATCTGCGCACCGCGTGACGGCCAATTATGCCGGTGGCGCCGGTAACCAATACTGTTTCTGGCTTCGCGGTCATACTGGCATTTCCTATTTTGCCATTATGCGGTCTAATCCCTGACGCGCTTCAGATAGCCATTTGGGGCGGCCGATATTTGCAGCCGGGCGTCAATATCGGCGTCAATCGCAAAATGGTCATTGCTGCGCAAAAATTCGATCACTGCACTTTTTGGACTGTTGCCGGGGCGCCAGGGCCGGTCGTGAAATTCGCCGGCGGGAAAATCTTCAATGATGGTGTCGAGCACGATCAGATAGCCGCCCTTCTTAATTAAGGGCGCATAGGCCTGCATTTCCGCAAGCACATGTGCATGCGTATGGTTTGAATCGAGAATGACCAGCACAGATTGTTTACCCTGCGCGGCGGCGTGCACTTGCTGGATGATATCCGGACTAATTGACGATCCCTGTATCATGCGGATATTTTTCGCCATCCTGTGCGCTTCGATGGCGCGGCGATTGTGCGCGCGAATGTCGATGTCAATGCCAAGAACCGAGCCACGGCCCAAAAGCTCCAGCATCGAAGCATGGAAAATCAGCGAGCCGCCGCGCGCAATGCCTGTCTCTATAATCAGTTCGGGCTGCACGCGCCAGATGATTTCCTGAATTGCCATAACATCCTGCGGCAACTGGATAATCGGAATGCCCGCCCAGGAAAAATTGTAACTGTATTTCTTCTTCCAGGCGCGCAGGTTCCAGTCCATGGAGGCGCACTGCAAGGCCCGGTCATTTCTAAGGCTCAAGACAATATTCTGACGCTCCATCTCGAATTCGTGGTCAATGTTCATTGTCTGATCCGCCTTCAATCTGTCCGGAGTCTCGCTTTAATTGCTTAATTATCAGTGAAACTGTGGCATAAAAAAGCGGGTGCAGGTGTGGCTGTTAGGATTTCGTTCAGGGCGATTTCGCAGCTGGCTTTCCGAACAGATAGCCCTGGCCATAGTTCACCCCCAAATTTTTCAGGGATCCAAGCTGTTTTTCGTCTTCGACAAATTCGGCCACGGTGCTGACGCCGATCTCCTTGCACAGGGTAGCGATGGCGCGCACAAAGGCCTGATCGCGTTTGGAGCGCAGGACATCGCGCACATATATCCCGTCAATTTTCACGAAATCGACATCAAACATGCGCAGATAATTGAAATTTGAATCACCGGCGCCAAAATCGTCCAGGCAGATTCGGTGCCCATCCTGGCGCCATTGACTGACGATCTTGCTGACAGCCTCATAATCCTTGATCTGCACGGATTCGGTTATTTCGAGCAATATCTGGCGGCGCGCCTTGCCAAGCCTGGAAAGCATTTTGCGCATCACTGAAACAAATACGCTGCTTTCTACGGATTGCGCCGAAATGTTCATGGCGACTTCTATCGGGCTGATATCCTGTGAATTCTGCTCCACAAACTCAATGACTTTCTGGCAGATCGCAAGATCCAGTTCCTGCACCAGCCCGATTTTTTCGGCAAATACTATCGTCTGATATGGCGATTCGCCGTCTGGAAAACGCGCCAATGCCTCATAGTGATGCGGCTCGCGGCTGGCCAATTGGACAATCGGCTGAAAATGCAGATCGATTTGTTTGCCGTCTATGTGGCCACGCAATTTTGTAATGCGCGTCAGCGTGTCGTCCACGCAGGCGGCGATGCCCTCTTGCAGGTTGGTTATCGTGAAATTCGCGCTGCCCTGTTCTGCAAAGACGTTGACCGCATACACCAGCGCGCGCACCGCCTCTTCCGGATTAATACCATCTTGTGAGAGCGCCACTGGGGCCATGGCGGCGGATACGCCCTGGGCATCCAGTCCGCTATCGTGAATCAGCTGATCAATTGATTGGCGCAAATCGGCGCTGTCTACTTCATCGTCATGCACTACGCCAAAGCGGTTTGTGTCCAGCTGGCCTGCGCCTCCATCTGATTTCGATGCAAGCAATTGGCCAATGTCCGCCAGCAATTTATCGGCGGCGGCACTGTTATCGGTACTGCTCAGCGCCTCAATTCCTGGAACTTCGATTAAAGTCAGGTGGGCGTCCCCGCCATTTAGCTGGACGGCATTCATGCGATCAATTGCAAGTTTGGAAAACGAATCCTTATCTGGCAGCGCCGGTTTTACTTTTGGTGGCGGCAAAGCGGCGCTATCATATTGGGGTGCCGCTTTTTGTTTGCTAAGGGCATTATAAAGTTTGATCAGTTCGCGTTCGCGGCGCTGGTTCTGGCGCGCGATAATCCGCAGGCGCGCGGTTAACTGCGTGTTTAGCTGATCAAATTGCATGCTATTGGGCAGGCTGTCATCTGCGCCATGCTCGATGTTCTGCTGGTGTATATGCGCCTCCTCGGCTTGTGACAGCAGGACAAACAGCATATCTTCGCAATCTTTACCCGCGCGGCGAATCCGCTCCAGAACCTGAAGCCCGGACATGTCCGTCATTTCGTTTTGACACAATACCAGATCTGGCCTCGTACGAAGGGCTGTGGCCAATCCGCAGGCGCCGTCATCGGCGGCCAGCGCGTCATAGCCACAGGCCAGCAACCGCGCCAGCATGTCTTCGCGATCAGTTTGCCGATCGTCAATATAAAGCACTTTAGCCATAGTTTATTATTTACGGCCTTAATGCTTAAATATTAGATAATCGCTTGCGGCGCTATGACCCCCTCACCCCACTTCTTTGGTCATTTCGCGCAGTTTGAACTTCTGCACCTTGCCGGTGGAGGTTTTGGG
>Ga0073924_1000196_pt1 | contig 13333 bp, 14 predicted proteins | sample GWRWT4_14Oct14_FD_70957 | JGI IMG/M metagenome (GOLD analysis project Ga0073924, IMG submission 70957) | Sand microcosm microbial communities from a hyporheic zone in Columbia River, Washington, USA - GW-RW T4_14-Oct-14 | ecosystem: Engineered > Artificial ecosystem > Sand microcosm >...
ATCGCGTCTGACCCACCCGCGCTCCGCGCCCTGGCGCGGGCCGCCGATGGCAGCGTGCGCGACGCACTGAGCCTGCTCGATCAGGCCATTGCCTATGCCGGCGGTCGACTCACCACGGGGGATGTGGATGCCATGCTGGGCACCGTCAACCGCCTGCAGGTGGATGATTTGCTGGCGGCGCTGGCGGCCGGAGATGCCGACGCCGTCTGGCAGGTGCTCACGGCCTGGCGGCAACGCAGTCCGGATTACAGCGGCTTGCTCGATGCCCTGGCCCTGCGTCTGCAGGCCATCGCCTTCCAGCAGACCTTTGGCCATCTGACCGAGGACGAGGAGCCGATCGAGACGAGCTTGCTGGACGCGCTTTCCCCCGCCGCTTTGCAGGTGTACTACCAGATTTGTCTGTTGGGCAAGCGTGACCTGTACCTTGCGCCGGACCCGGCGAGTGGCTTTGAGATGGTGGTGTTGCGGTTGCACGCGTTTCGTCCACAATCACCAAGGGGTACGGAATCTCTGGCCGCCCCCGATAGAGTGTCCGCCGGACCAGCACCCGAAACCGGCAAGCCACGGGCCGTTCGCGCAGCCACCTTGTCCACGACACCTCCACAGGCGGAGCCTCCAGTGTCCCGGCCAGCGCATGAGGAGGAGGCGATCATCCAGGCCGTGACGGCCACGCCCACGCCCACAGCGGACGGGTTCTCCGCGTCCAAGCCTTTGGTTGCGGCGCCCCTCGCGGCCGTGCCCGAACGCCCTGCCGGAGGGTCAGAGGTGCGGGATGACTGGGACGATCTGGTCTCCCGTCTCGGGCTGCGCGGCGGGCCATTTGAGCTCGCGCGGCATTGTGCCTTGAAATCCCGCGACGATGGCCGCATGGTGCTGGAACTGCCCCGGCAGCAGCATTCCTTGCGGCGGCCGGCAGCGGAGCAGAGTTTGCTGCGTGCCCTGCGCGAGTATCTGCGGCAACCGGAACTGGTGCTGCGGATCGAGGAAATCGAGCAGACTGCACAGCCGACACCAGCCCAACGCCAGGACGAGGATCGCGTACGGATCCAGGACCAGGCGGAGGCGGCAATCCGCGAGGATGGGGTGGTGCAACTGATGCAGGCGCGGCTCGATGCGCGGCTGCAAAGTGTGCGGCCCTTGGGCGCGGCGACCCTCAACGATGGAGAGTGAATGATCATGGCAGGACCTTTGGACAAGCTGTTCGACCAGGCGCGGCGCATGGGCGAGGATGTGCAGCGCGCGGCGCAGGATCTGGCAAAAGTGGAAGTCACCGGTGAGGCGGGGGCCGGCATGGTGCAGGTGACGCTCAACGGCCGTCGGGAGGTGCGCAAGGTTCAGATCGATCCGCAATTGCTCAGCGACCGGGCCTTGCTGGAGGATCTGACCGCCGGGGCCATGAACGACGCCCTGCGCAAGCTGGAGAAAACCTTGGGCCAGAAGGTCAGCGGTCTGACCGGCGGGATCAAGATGCCCGGCGGTTTTCCGGGTTTCTGAGCATGTCGCTGTTCGCGCCACCGCTGGCCCGGTTGATCGAAGCCTTGCGCCTGTTGCCCGGCGTGGGGCCCAAGTCCGCCCAGCGCATGGCCTTCCACCTGCTGGAAAAAGACCGTGATGGCGCGCTGGTGTTGGCCGGCGCCCTGCGCGATGCGTTGGAAATCCTGCGCCATTGCCGGGATTGCCGCATGTACTGCGAAGGCGAGCTTTGTCTGATTTGTCAGTCGAGTCATCGGGATGACGGCCTGCTGTGCGTCGTTGAAACCCCGGCCGATGTGGTGGCCATCGAGAACGCGGGGTTCTACCGCGGCAAATATTTCATCCTCATGGGTCATCTGTCTCCCCTCGACGGCATCGGTCCCGAGGAACTTGGACTGGACCGTTTTCCCGAACGGTTGGCGCAGGGCGTGCGCGAGGTGATCCTCGCCACCAATCCGACGGTGGAAGGGGAGGCAACCGCCCATTTTCTCGCGACCCTGGCGGAGCGGGCGGGGGTGCGGGCGAGCCGCATCGCTCACGGGGTGCCGATGGGTGGCGAATTGACTTATGTCGACAGCGGTACCTTGTCCCACGCCTTCAGCGGCCGCCATCGGGTGGCGCACAATGGCGATGTGTCCGACTCGACGACCGAAACGCTTTAAAGGTTCGACGGCTGCGAAGGAGTAAGCCCCATGGCCGAATGCATTTTCTGTCGCATCGTCAAAGGCGAATTGCCGGCCCAAGTGATTCATGAAACGCCGTCCGTGATCGCCTTTCGCGACCTGCATGCCCAGGCGCCGACCCATGCATTGGTGATTCCCCGGCGCCATATCGCCACCCTCAACGACCTCACGCCCGAGGACGCCCCGCTGATTGGCGACATGATGCTCGCTGCTCAGGCCGTGGCGCGGCAGGAAGGCATCGCCGAGCGCGGTTATCGAACCATCATGAACTGCAATCTGGCTGGCGGGCAGACGGTGTATCACATCCACCTGCATGTGCTGGGCGGCCGTCAGATGACCTGGCCGCCGGGTTAGCACGGCATGCCGGCAGAGTCCCATACAGGGTTCGGCAAGCGCGCCCCCGAGGGCAGGCATCCATGATCGTTCATCGGGTCCACAGGCCACAAACCTCACGCCGGCTCCGCCGCGGAGCGCCGATGCGAGCGATCCACCGCACGACAACATGGCCCCTGGCTGTGCTGCATCCACCGTCTTGGGCCGGCCGCAGCGCCGCAATCGCTGTCCACGGGCTATTTCGAGGCGCTTGCGCGCTGATGTGCCGACTTTGACGATGAGTTGGAAACAGCGTTTTCACCACGATCTCTCCATAGGGCCTAGATGAGCGAGGATATTCTGGACCGCATCGTGCGCCAGCTTGGCGGGACGGCGCCTGCGCCTCACCCGGGATCCCTGCGTGATTTTCCCGGTCGACTCAATCTGCCGCTGGATCTGCTGCCGATGCCCTTGGATCGCTTGCGTCCGGCGTCGGTGTTGATCCCCATCGTGCGCGATCCGGCGGGACCCCAGGTGTTGCTGACCCAGCGCACCGCCCATTTGCGCAACCATGGCGGGCAGATCAGTTTTCCGGGCGGGGGCGCTGAGCCGATGGATGTCGATGCGGCCCAGACGGCGCTCCGGGAAAGCCAGGAGGAGCTGGGCCTGCCGCCGGATCAGGTCCGGGTGGTGGGTTATCTGGATCCCCACGTTACTGTGAGCGGGTTTTGTGTCACGCCCGTGGTGGGTTTCCTGCCCGCCGATCTCATCTTGCAGCCTGATCCACGGGAGGTGTCCGAGGTTTTCCAGGTGCCCTTGGCGTTCCTGATGGATCCGGCGAACCACCAGCGGCGGGTGGCCCAGGTGCAGGGTCGGGAACTGGTCTATCACGCCATTCTCTACGGGCCGTGGAACATCTGGGGTGCCACGGCGGCGATGATCGTCAATCTGCTGGACAAGCTCGCTCCAGCCTTGCCCGAGGTGGCTGATGATGAATGAACTGTTGCGGGTGATGGCGCGACTGCGCGACCCGGAAACGGGTTGCCCGTGGGATCGGGCCCAGGATTCCCGCTCGCTGATCCCCTATCTGCTGGAAGAAAGCTACGAGGTCGTGGAGGTCCTGGAGCAGAAGGCGCTTGATCCTGCTGCATTGCGGGATGAACTGGGGGACTTGCTGTTCCAGGTGGTGTTTCACAGCCGGGTCGCGGAAGAGCAAGGTTGGTTCGATTTTTCCGAGGTGGCGGCGGGCATTACGGAAAAACTGGTCCGGCGCCACCCGCACGTGTTCGAGGATACTGGCCTGGGGCATGACCCGGCGCGCTGGGATGCCATCAAGGCCAGCGAGCGACAGGCGGCCGGAAAAGCCGCAGGCGTGCTGGCGGATGTGCCCGTTGCCCTGCCGGCGTTGGCCCGGGCGGACAAGCTGGGGCGTCGCGCCGCACGGGTCGGGTTTGACTGGCGCGCGGCCGGGGATGTCCTGGCCAAGGTGCGGGAGGAACTGGCCGAAGTCGAGGACGCGCTGGCTGCTGGTGAGTCGGTCGCGCGGGTGGAAGAGGAACTGGGGGATGTGCTGTTTGCCGCGGCCCAGCTGGCCCGCTTCCTGGATCTGGATGCGGAAACGGCGCTGCGCCGGGCCAATGCCAAATTCGTGAAGCGCTTCACCTGGGTGGAGCAGCAGTTGGCCGCTGACGGCTTGAAGCCGGGGCCCGATCATCTGGCGCGTATGGAAACACTGTGGGAACAGGCCAAGCGGGTGGAAATCGAGGAGGCTTCCGATGCCGGTTAAACCTTTCAGCATGAGGACTTGGCGGGAATGGCCCGGGTTCTGGAAACTCGCGGCAAGCGTGATGTTCGGACTGATGCTGAAGCCGGTCTGGGCGGAAGATCTGAACTACAACCTGGTGTCATTGGGCAGCGAGGCACGCCAGGAAGTCGCGAATGACTGGATGCACGCCGTGCTGGCGCTGGAGATTCAGGATCGCGATCCGGCGCGTCTCGGACAGGCTGTGAATCGCCAGGTCCAGCAGGCCTTGGCCAAGGCGCGTGCTTTTCCCGAGGTGCGTCTGCAAAGCCAGGGTTATCAAACTCTGCCGGAAAACGACGAGCGTGGACGTCTCACCGGTTGGCGTGCCGAAGCCCGGCTTTTGCTGGAAGGCGCGGATTTCGCCCGCCTGGGTGCGTTGATGGGAGAACTTCAGGCCAGTGGACTGGTGGTCCAGGGGATGGGCTTCGAAGTCTCGCCGAAGCGCCGCCTGGAGGTTGAGGATGTCTTGGTGAAAGAAGCCATCGCTGCCTTTCGCCATCGGGCGGAAATCACCCAGCAAGCCTTGGGGGCGGCACGCTTTCGGGTGGTCGATTTGCAGGTGGACGGCCTTTTCAATGCGACGCCGCGCATGGCATTGATGGAATCCCGCCAGATGGGCATGGCCAAGAGGGACGCGGTTCCGGTCGCCACCCAGGCCGGGGTCACGGAGCTGGTCATTCGGGTGAATGGCCGGGTCCAACTCGACGCGGACTGATGCACACTGCCGCCGGGACGGACTCCCGAACGGCTTTCGGCGTGGGCAGTCCGATAATATCCGTGGTTTTTGGGCTCGGGACGCGGCTCGCCGGTCGATCGTCCAGTCCTGTTTCCGTTCCTGATTGCCGTCAATGTCCGGCGTATCTTGTCTTGCCACCGGATGCACTCGCCGGACATTCTTGAAAACTGCTTGATCCATTCCAGAGGAGTTATCTGTATGAAAATTGACATCGGTATCAAGGAAGCTGACCGCGCCCGGATCGCTGACGGGCTGTCCCGGCTGTTGGCGGACACCTACACCCTGTATCTGAAAACACATTATTTCCACTGGAATGTCACCGGCCCCATGTTCCAGACCCTGCATCTGATGTTCGAAACCCAGTACACCGAACTGGCCCTGGCCGTCGATCAGATCGCTGAACGCATTCGCTCCCTTGGCTTCCCCGCACCGGGTACTTATGGGGCCTTTGCCAAGCTCAGCGCGATTCCCGAAACCGAAGGCGTTCCCAAGGCGCAGGACATGATCCGATTGTTGGTCGAAGGGCAGGAAACCGTGGTGCGGACCGCGCGCAGCCTGTACGCGGATGTTGAATCGGCTGCCGACGAAGCGACGGCCGATCTGCTGACCCAACGCATTCAACTGCATGAGAAAACCGCCTGGATGCTGCGCAGCCTGTTGGAGACCTGAGCGGGACGCTATCGTATCGGCGGGCATTTCTCCCGGCATGGGCGCCAGCGTGCCGCACCATCCCCTCAGGGGGAGAGGGCAGGTGGCTGTGAGTGAAGATTCACGCATCTGTCCTTGAGCTTTCATCAGCTCGTCACCAAGTGCATCCGATGATGGTTGGCGAAGTAATCCTTGATCGCACGCCTGATCCATCAAAGGGGGGTTGACCATGCAACATGAACTGGAACCTCCCATGGATGCCGGCCGGCGCCGTTTCCTCTGGCAGAGCCTGGTGGGGACAGGAATGGTAGTCGCTGGTCCGTTGAGCGGCTGGCACCGCCTGGCCCAGGCGGCGCAAGCGCCGAGCACGCCGATTCTTGAGCATCTTGGCCCCCTGGGTGAACCGGACGCGCTGGGTATTCGGCTGCCCGCCGGGCTCAGGGCGCGCCTCGTGGCGCGTTCCGGGCAGCCGGTCCTGAACGGCGGCGGCTATCGCTGGCATCTGTTTCCCGATGGTGGCGCGACCTTCCCCGCGCCGCGTGGCGGCTGGATCTATGTCTCCAACAGTGAGGTGCCGGCGGCTGGCGGCGTGGGTGCCTTGCACTTCAATGCGCGCGGCGAGGTGGTGGGTGCCTATTCCTTGCTGGAGGGGACCTCCTTGAATTGCGCCGGCGGCGCAACGCCGTGGGGAACCTGGCTGTCATGCGAGGAATGGAGTGGCGGCGCGGTATGGGAGTGCGATCCCCGGGGGCGGCGCTTGCCGCGGCGTCGCCCGGCACTGGGGATTTTCAAGCATGAGGCGGTAGCGGTGGATCCCGACCAGGGGCGACTGTATCTGACTGAGGATGAGCCGGATGGCCGGTTCTATCGCTTCACCCCCAGCGCTTATCCAAAATTGAACGATGGGACGCTTGAAGTGGCCGAGGTGCAAGGCGATCCACTGGCTGGCCCGGTGGCTGTGATGTGGCATCCGGTGCCCGAGCCCCGGCCCTTGCTGGGCGGTGCGGGCAAAGGAGTGCCCACGCGGCTGCAGGTGCCCCAGAGCACGGCCTTCCGGGGTGGCGAGGGGATTGGCTGGCACGCCGGGCGGATCTATTTCACCACCAAGGGCGATGACACGGTGTGGTGCTATCAAGCCGGTGCAGCGGGCAGTGGCATCCTGACGGTGCTGTATCGGCGTGACGCTGACCGCCCAGAGGATATGCTCTCGGGGGTGGACAACCTGCTCGTCGCTGCAAGTGGCGAGGTGCTGGTGGCGGAAGATGGCGGTGATTTGCAGGTGGTGGTCCTTGACGCGACAGGGCAGCCCACGCCCCTGCTTCAGGTCGTGGGCCAGGACCAGTCGGAGATCGCCGGGATCGCCTTTTCGCCCGATGGCAGCCGTCTGTATTTCAGTTCCCAGCGTGGACCGACCAGCAAAGGGCCATTTGGGTTGACCTATGAGGTCAGCGTCGCCTAGGGCACCGGGCAGGTCGACGACAGGCTCGCCACTGCTTGTTAAACTGCGCCTCCGCGATGGTTGATGCGGCCAGGGAGGCCCTTGATGATGTCTGCAAGTCCCCGCTACGCCCATTCCGGCCAAGTCCGCATCGCCTATCATCTGCTCAATGAATCTGCCTTGGCCCGCCCGCTGCTGATGATCATGGGCTTGTCCGGAGTCAAGGAGGATTGGCACGACCTGCCGGAGCGGCTGGCACAGGATAGGCCGGTCGCCGTGTTTGACAATCGGGGCATCGGGGAAAGCGATGTTCCGGATGGGCCCTATACAGCGGAACAACTCGCCGGCGATGCGCTGGCCTTGCTCGACACCCTGCGCTGGGAACAGGTCCATGTGATGGGAATCAGCATGGGCGGCATGATTGCCCAGACCCTCGCGCTTGCGGTGCCCGAGCGGATTGATCGGCTGGTACTGGGCTGCACATCGGATACGGGTCGTGTGGATCCCGCCCCCGATCGGGAGGTGATGAGCGCCATGATGCCGATGGCGGGCGCAGCACCCCGCGAGGCCGCCGCTCGGGCCTTGGCGGTCAACTACACCCCTGACTGGATTGCGGAAAATCCACTGCGATTTGAGGCGCTCATCGACCGGTCGCTGCGGTATCGCCGCCGTGCCCGCGGCATTTTGGCGCAGATCAACGCCGTGAGTCGTTTCGCCGCCCGCGAACGACTGGCGGATCTGACCCATGCTGTGTTGGTGTTGCATGGCGATGCGGATCGGCTCATTCCACATCCCAATGGCGAGCGACTGGCAGATCGATTGCGGAACGCCCGTTTTGAGACGCTGCCGGGTTGCGGCCATCTGTTCTGGCACATGGATAGCGGGCAATCCAGTGGACTGATTCGGGACTTCCTGGCGGATGGAGGTTGATCGCGCACTGTGGATCTTCCGGTGCGTTTGCCTTGGCGGGGCTTGTCATCCGCACCACAAAAACAATGGTGCTAAGCTGCAAGGCATAGAATAGCCTGCTTGAAGCGACGGTTTACCCATGGGACCCGTTCTATCGTTTCACGGTGCTTGAGGAGAGACTCAGTCCATGATCAATGTCCTCTTGGTGGATGACCATCAACTGATACGCAGCGGGATTAGGCGCCTGCTCGAAGCGTCCGGCGATATTCAGGTCGTGGGCGAGGCGGACAGTGGCGAGCAGGCGCTGGTGCGGGTCCGCGAACTCAATCCGGATGTGGTGCTGATGGATATCCACATGCCCGGGATTGGCGGGCTGGAGGCGACCCGCAAGCTGTTGCACCACCATCCTCAGGTCAAGGTGATCAGTCTGTCGGTGCAGCGCCAGGATCCTTACCCCGAGCGCCTGCTGGCGGCGGGGGCGAGCGGTTATCTGACCAAGGATTGCGGGGCCGAGGAGTTCATTCTGGCCATCCGCAAGGTGTATGGCGGCGAGCGCTACCTGGATGCGGAGCTGGCCCGTGGCATGGCGCTGTCCCGGATGCCCGGTGGCAAAACGCCAGGCGGAATCACCGATCTGTCCCAGCGCGAAATGCAGGTGATGATGATGGTGGTGCAGGGGCATTCGATCCAGGATATTTCCGACAAGCTGTTCATCAGCCCCAAGACCGTCAATACCTACCGTTATCGCTTGTTCGAGAAACTTGCCGTGAGCAATGACGTCGAATTGACGCGCCTGGCCATGCGCCATGGCCTGATCGATGTGAACGCCGGATAGCGCCGGGGTGACATTCTGCGGGGCGCCGCAGATTGCTGTCGTTTAGGCAGACCTCCGCCATGGCAAACACGGACGCTGGCCGCCCCCTCGCTTAGGCCGCTGCATCGTTCCCCACGATCAACCAAAACAGGCTCGTCCTTCGCGACCCATGAGCCGTCTGGAGTCGCTACCCCGTATGAATGCCAAGCCTGCCCTAACCCGGAGTGCGGCGGCGGCCCATCCGTTTGATCCGTCCTGCCGTCAGTGCCCCCGTTTGACGGCTTATCGGGATGAAAACCAGCGCCTCCATCCCCATTATCACAATGCGCCGGTAGCTGCTTTCGGTGAACCTGATGCGCGCTTGCTGATTGTGGGGCTGGGGCCGGGATTGCACGGCGCCAATGCCACTGGGCGACCGTTTACTGGGGATTACGCGGGGGCACTGTTGTATCGAACGCTCCATGACTTTGGTTTTAGCGAGGCAGCTGAATCCCGTCATGCCGGTGATGGCCTGCGGTTGCAGGATTGCCGGATTACCAATGCCCTGCGCTGCGTACCGCCGCAAAATCGCCCTGAACCTGGCGAACTGCGGGCCTGCCAGGGCTATCTACGGCATGATCTGGCGCTTCAGCCACCCGGCGGGGTCATTCTGGTGCTCGGCCGAGTGGCCCATGAGGCGGTGTTGCGGGCGCTGGATCTGCGGTTGCGCGATTTCCCTTTCGCCCATGGGGCCTTGCAGCGCTTGCCGGATCAGCGCCCCTTGCTGAGTTCCTACCACTGCAGCCGTTACAACACCGCCACCGGCCGGTTGACCTCGGCCATGTTCGCGGCGGTGATGGCACAGGCGCGCGACCTGCTTTCCGGTAATGACTGATTCCCAGGTCAAGGGCTTCGACTCGCGCACCTTTCTGCGCACCCTGCCGGATCGCCCGGGTGTGTATTGCATGCGAGGCGAAACGGGGGACGTGCTCTATGTGGGCAAGGCCCGTCGGCTCAAGGCCCGGGTCGGCAGCTATTTCCGCGTGGCGGGCCAGAGCGCGAAGACACGCGCGCTGATGACCCGGGTTGCGGACATCCAGGTGACCGTGACCCGTACCGAGGCTGAGGCCTTGTTGCTGGAAAGCAACCTGATCAAGGCCCACCGGCCGCGCTACAACGTGCTGTTGCGGGATGACAAGAGTTATCCCTATGTGCACCTCACCGGCGACCACGCCTTTGCGCGGATCCGCTTTTATCGTGGGGCTTACCGGCGCGATGGGCGCCTGTTTGGTCCTTATCCCAACGCAGGCGCGGTGCGGGCCGCCTTGAAGGAGCTGCAGGGATTGTTTCGCCTGCGGGTGTGCGAGGACGCTGAATTCGCCCGCCGCGAACGGCCCTGTTTGCAGCATCAGATGGGGCGTTGTTCGGCCCCTTGTGTGGATCTGATTGGCCCGGCGGAATATGCCGAGGACGTCGGTGATGCCGTGCGTTTCCTGGAAGGGCAGGGCCAGCAGGTCATCGATGATCTGGCGCGGCGCATGGACCAGGCGGCGCAACACCTGGAATTCGAGCGGGCGGCGGTGTTCCGTGATCGCATCGTGCGCCTGCGGCAGGTGACCGCGCGCCAGGATGTCGCGACCCAGGGGGGCGATGTCGATATCCTGGCCGTGGCCATGGAGGGTGGAACGAGTGTGGTGTCGCTGGGGCTGGTGCGGGGCGGGCAGCATCTGGGACACCAGGTGTTCACCCCGCGCGTTCCTGCCGATACTTCGGCCGAGGAGCTGCGGGCCGCCTTCCTCAGCCAGCATTATGAGCACATGCCGGCGCCGGCCGAGATTCTGCTGGATGGCGATGTCGAGGACGCGGATCTCATCAGCGCGGCGCTCGCCGAGCAGGCCGGCCACGCAGTTGCGGTGCGCCAACCGATGCGCGGCCAGCGGCTGCGCTGGGTAAGCCTGGCCCGCGCCAATGCCGCGCAATCCCTGGTGCTGAAGCTGGCGGGCGCGGCGAACCTTGAGGCGCGTCTGGCAGACCTCAGCCGCGCATTGGCGCTGCCGGGATTGCCCTCGCGGCTGGAATGTTTCGATATCAGCCACACCCAGGGCGAGGCAACTGTGGCCAGTTGTGTGGTCTTTGACGTCACCGGACCGGTCAAGAGTGCCTATCGCCGGTTCAATATCCAGTCTGTCGGCGGAGGAGATGATTACGGCGCCCTGCGGGAAGCCCTGCTGCGTCGTTATGGACGCCTGTTGGACGAGGCAGCCAGTTTGCCGGATGTGGCCTTCATTGACGGCGGCCGGGGCCAGTTGGGCGTGGCGGTGGCGGTAATGGCGGAGCTGGGGATCGCGAGCGTCCGATTGGTGGGAGTTGCCAAGGGGCCTGCTCGCAAGGCCGGGGAGGAGCAGTTGTTCCTGCCGGAGCGGGATGAGCCGCTGCGCCTTGCGCCCCACAGCGCGGCACTGCATCTCATCCAGCAGATTCGCGATGAGGCGCATCGATTCGCCATCACCGGCCACCGCCAGCGCCGCGCCCGAACCCGCAATCGTTCGGTGTTGGAGGACATTCCGGGGCTGGGTCCCAAGCGCCGGCAACAGTTGCTGCGTCAGTTCGGCGGCCTGCAGCAATTGCTGCGCGCGGAGGCGGCGGAGTTGTCGCAGGTGCCCGGGATCAGCGATAGTCTGGCGCGTCGGATCCATGCGGATCTGCATCCGGAAGAGGAATGAGTGTTGTCATGCCCATGAACCTGCCCAACTGGCTGACGGTTTCACGCATCCTGCTGATCCCGCTGTTCGTGGTGGTGTTCTATCTGCCATGGCGCGGTGCCGAGGGCGCGGCTGCCGTGATTTTCGTGGTGGCGGCAATCACCGATTGGCTGGATGGCTACCTGGCGCGGCGCTGGGGGCAGACGTCCCGATTCGGCGCCTTCCTGGACCCCGTGGCGGACAAGCTGATCGTGGCGGTGGCCCTGATCGTGGTGCTTCAGCGTGATGCCCGCGCCCTGATGGTGCTGCCGGTGGTGATCATCATCAGCCGGGAAATCACCGTTTCGGCGCTGCGGGAATGGATGGCCGAAATCGGCGAGCGCACCAAGGTGGCGGTTTCCGGCCTGGGTAAACTCAAGACTACAGTGCAGATGGTGGCGCTGGTGCTGTTGATCGGATTCCAGCGCAACAACCCGCTTTACACCCTGGGCGTCGCGGGCCTGTATGCTGCGGCCCTGTTGACCGTATGGTCCATGGCGTCCTACTTGCGCGCCGCCTGGCCAAGCCTGAAGGCGAATGCCTGAACGGTGCGCCTTTTCAAAGATCACGACCCCGGATTCATTTGGATGCCCAAACGACGCAAGAGCAGTGCTGCCTGGCTGCGCGAGCATTTTTCCGATCCCTATGTACAGCGCGCGCAAGCCGAGGGCTGGCGTTCCCGCGCGGTCTTCAAGCTGCAGGAGATCGACGAGCGCGATCACCTGCTGCGCCCTGGCCAGCAGGTGGTGGACCTGGGGGCGGCGCCCGGCGGGTGGTCCCAGTATGCGGCGCGCAAGGTCGGCGGCGAGGGCCGGGTGGTGGCTTTCGATTTGCTGCCGATACCCCCATTGCCGGGCGTGATCTGCCTGCAGGGGGATTTTCGGGAGTCCCAGGCATTGGAGACCGTGGCCGCCGCTCTGGCGGGCCGGTCGGTGGATGTGGTGCTAAGCGACATGGCGCCCAACACCAGTGGGGTGGAAGCCGTGGATCAGATTCGTTCCCTGGCGCTGGCGGAAGCGGCCGAGGCGTTTGCATTGGATGCTCTGCGTCCCGGTGGGGATTTTCTGGTCAAACTGTTCCAGGGGCCGGGCTTTGACGATTTCGTGCGCCGCATGCGGGGACGTTTCGGCAAGGTCGTGGTGCGTAAGCCCAAGGCCTCCCGAGAGCGCAGTCCCGAGGTTTATTTGCTGGCCCGGAACTATGCTCTATAGTAACGTCTAACTGATAGTTCCCGCCGCAGTCCACAGGGACTTGGCGGGTATTTCCGCAGGCACCTTCACGAGGGCCGACACATTGAACGACATGGCAAAAAACTTGATCTTGTGGGTGGTGATCGCGGCAGTTCTGATGTCCGTTTTCAACGGGTTTGGAACCCGTGCGCCAAGCGCTCAAAAACTTCCCTACTCCGATTTTCTGACGCAGGTTCATGACGGCGCAGTGACGCGGGCGGAGATCGACGGCCGGAAAATCGTCGGCCAGCTTTCCAGTGGCGAGCGCTTCACGACTTACAGTCCCGAGACCAGCAATTCCACGCTGGTGGCGGATTTGCTTAAGCAGAATGTCACTGTTGTCGGCAAGGAGCCCGAGCAGCAGTCCCTGCTGATGCAGATTTTTATTTCCTGGTTTCCCTTCCTTCTTCTGATTGGGGTCTGGATCTTCTTCATGCGCCAGATGCAGGGCGGCGGCGCGGGCCGTGGTGCAATGAACTTCGGGAAAAGCAAGGCACGCATGCTGCAGGAGGATCAGGTCAAGGTCACTTTCGCCGATGTGGCGGGTTGTGACGAGGCCAAGGAAGA
>Ga0073924_1000198_pt1 | contig 13292 bp, 9 predicted proteins | sample GWRWT4_14Oct14_FD_70957 | JGI IMG/M metagenome (GOLD analysis project Ga0073924, IMG submission 70957) | Sand microcosm microbial communities from a hyporheic zone in Columbia River, Washington, USA - GW-RW T4_14-Oct-14 | ecosystem: Engineered > Artificial ecosystem > Sand microcosm >...
CCGCAGCGCGCCGCATCGATCAGCAGCGTATAGAGATGATGCGCATGGCGGGTATCCGGTTCGGGATCCGCCGGCCGGGTCACCGGCAGGTCGGCAAAGGCCGCCTGGTAACGGTCCCAAATGGCGCGCCGCCGCAGCCAGGATGCTTCCACCCGCGCCAACTGATGCAGCCCGATGGCGGCCTGCAAATCCATCATGTTGTATTTGAAGCCGCACTCCACCACCTGGTAGTGGCGATAGCCGCTGTCGGAAAAGCGCCGCCAGGCATCGTGGCTCATGCCGTGCAGGGCCAGCGTCTTGAGCCGTGCCGCATCCTCGGGCCGGCGGGCGAGGATCATGCCGCCCTCGCCCGTGACGACGTTCTTGGTGACATAGAAGCTGAAACAGCCGAAATCTCCGAAGGTCCCCGTCGGCCGTCCGTGATAGCTGCTCTCGATGGCGTGGGCGCAATCCTCGATCACCCGCAGATCATGCTGCTGTGCCAGGGCCATCAGCGGGTCCATGGCGCAGGGCCGTCCGGCAAAATGCACCGGCAGAATCGCCCGGGTGCGGGGGGTGATGCGGGCAGCAACCTCGGCGGGGTCGATATTGAAGCTGATGGGATCCACGTCCGCCAGAACAGGCGTCGCCCCGGCATGGAGGATGGCGTTCACCGTGGCGCAGAAAGTCAGCGGCGTGGTAATGACCTCATCCCCCGGCCCCAGATCGGCCGCCAGCAGGCTCAAGTGCAGGGCGGCGGTGCAGGAATTGACCGCCACCGCCTGCTCGGCCCCCTTGTAGGCGGCAAACGCGCGCTCGAAGCGGGCCACCTTGGGGCCGGTGCCCAGCCAGCCACTGCGCAGGCTGTCCACCACCTCGTCGATTTCCGCCTCGCCGATCAAGGGCGCGCCGAAAACAAGAAAACGCTCACGCATCCGATCGACCCCGTCCGTCACCGCGCGCCCTTGCCGAACAACACCACCTCGACCGTGAGCAGGCAGATCATCAGGTCGAACAACAGGCTCTGGTGCTTCAGGTAATAAAGATCGTACTGCAGCTTCTCCCGGGCGTCGGCCTCGGTGTCGCCGTAGCGGTAGTTGAGCTGGGCCCAGCCGGTCAGCCCCGGCGCGAGCCGGTGGCGCACATCGTAGAAAGGAATGCCCGCGGCCAGGCGGGCGACAAACTCGGGCCGCTCGGGGCGAGGCCCCACCAGGCTCATCTCGCCGCGCAGCACATTGAAGAGCTGGGGCAGCTCATCGATGCGGTACTTGCGGATCACCCGCCCCACGCGGGTCACGCGCGGATCATTGGCCTGGGCCCACACCGCGGCGCCGGCCTGCTCGGCGTCCACGGACATACTGCGGAACTTCCAGATCGAAAAAGGCCGACCGCCCTGTCCCGTACGAAGCTGGCGGTAGAACACCGGCGCGCCTGCGCCATCCTCCAAGCGGATCGCGAGGGCGGCCAGCCCCATCAGCGGCGCGGCCAGCAGCAGCAGCAGCGCCGCCGCCAGGGTGTCGAACACCCGTTTTCCGTAGGGGTACAAGGCACTGCCAAAGCCGCCACTGGTATAAACCAGTGCCGAAGGATGCAGCAGATCCAGCAACACCTTGCCGGTTTCGCGTTCGGCAAAACCCACGGCGTCCGTAATGCGCATCCCCAAGGCGCGACAGGCCAGCAAGGCATCCAGCGGCAGCGCGCCGCGCCGATCATCGGGCGCCACCACGATCTCATCCACGCGCAGGCGCCGCGCCAGCTCGACCAAGCGCGCCGGCCCCGCGCGCACGATGGGTCCCGGCAGGCTAGCGACCGGCTGGTCGGACGCCGTGCGCACGAAACCCACCAACCGGGACCCCCGTGGCGTGCCCAGCCGCACGAACAGATCCGCTGCGCGCTGCCCCGCGCCCAGCACCAACACCCTGGGCTTGATCTGGGCATCGTCTCCCCAGCGCTGGAACAGGACTTGGGTGGTGATCAGCGCCGGCGCCACGAACAGCAGCGTCAAGGCCATCACGCCCCGCCCCAGATACAGCTCCGGCAACAGGTAATACAGCAGTGCCAGCCCGGCCCAGGTGAGCCCGCAGGCCGCCAGCACCCGCACCGCGATTTCCTCTGGCCGCATCGGCACGAAGCGCTGGTAGAGCCCCAGGGCGTACATTGCCGTCACCAGGGTCAGGGACAGCGCCAGAATCTTGGGGCCGAGCGGACCGATGCTGGCCACGCCGGGCCAGCCCACATGAATGAAACGCAAGGACGCGGCGGCCAGCACCGCGACGGCGCAGAGGCCCATCTGCGCCAGGGCAAGCGCCATGTAGCGGTCGTGAAAGGCATGCTTGATGGGGCGCAAGGGCATCATCCAGGAGGCGGTCGGTCAGTTGCGACGGCACCGCCGCAGGGGAAAATCCGGCAGATTCTAGGTCGCCCCCCCGCTCCCCTCAAGCTCAGGACGCCCGCGTCGTGAGGCGCAGCATCTCATCCACAGCCGATTCCAACTGGCGCAGGCTGGCGCATTCACGCACCACATGGCACAGCGGCTTGTAGGTGGCAATGATCGAATCCCCGGTGTTCCAGGTGACGAAGGACTCGGGATTGAGCCAGATCAGGTGCCGGCTGCGCTGGGCAATGAGTTTGAGCAGGTCGGCGCGCGGATCGCTCAGGTTGTTGCGCGCATCCCCCAGGAACAGCACGGTGGTGCGCGGCGTGAAGGCATCGAGATGCCGCTCCACCAGATGCGCCAGGGTACGGCCGTAGTCGGTCGGCCCGATGGGCGCGGCCGCCTGGGCCGCGTCCAGCGCCGTGGCCACCGGCTGATGCTCGAAGATGTCCGTGACCTCGACCACATCGGCGCAGAACGTGAAGCTGCGGATGCGATCCATCACCTCGCTCAGGGAATGCAGAAACAACAGCAGGAAGCGAGTGTAGTCGGCCACCGAACGGCTGACATCGCAGATCACCACCACGCGCGGCTTGTCCACCCGCACCCGGCGCCAATGAATATTGAACAGGTTGCCGTCAAAACCCATGTTGCGACGCAAGGTGCGGCGCACGTCGAGCTGGCCGCGATGAGCGCGCTTGGCGCGGCGGGCATGGACCCGCGCCAGACGCCGTGCAAGACGCTGCACCAGTTCGGTCATGCGCGCCGCGTCTTCCTCTTCCAGCTTGTTCAGGCGGCGCTCGCTCAGCGCCTGCTCGCGCAGCGCCTGACCCGAGGCCCCGGTATAGAGCGCCACCTGCTGCTGGACAAAGGTCTTCATCTGGTCGATCAGGTAAGCGCGCCCCTCGCGCAGACGCCGGGCGCGGTCGCCGCCGCCCTGGCCAGACCGCTCCAGTTGCGCCAGCTCTTGATCGAGCCGGTCGAGCCCCATGCGTGCCATGAGCCGCTGCATCACGATGCCGCGCTGGGTGAACAAGGTCATCTCGCTCACGCCGACCTCGCGCACCGCCTCGCGCAGCGCTGACATGAGCCCGGCCCGATCACCGGCCAGCAGCCGCTCGACCAGCGTGGCATCCTCGCCAGGCGCATCCCCTGGGGCTTCCTCGGCGCCGGGCAAAAACTCCTGATGGGCCGCATCGGCAAAGATTTCGGCCGTGAAATAGCGGTCGAAGGTGTCGAAGAAACGACCCTTCTCGTCCACCGTCTTGGCCAGGGTCACCCCCAGCCCTTCACGCAGCGCGTCGCGGTCGCCATAGCCGAGAAGACGCACCACCTCATGGGCCTCCAGTGCCTCGGCCACCGACACCCGCACCTCGGCCCCGCGCACCGCCTGGATGAAATCGGCCAATACCCGGTCCATCGGCTCAGCCCATCATTTCGGCGCGCGCGTCATGCAGCAGGGTGGTCACTTCCTGCTCCACGCGGCGGATGTCCTCCTCGAACTTGAGGAACACGCTCAGCGTCTCGCGCACCATGCTTTCCTCCAGGGCGTTGGCATGCAGCAGGACCAGCACTTTTGCCCAATCCACCGTTTCGCTGACCGACGGATGTTTCTTGAGGTCGACGCGGCGGATCCGCTGGATGAAGGCCACCAGTTGGTCGCGCAGCGCGATCTCGATGCCCGGCACGCGCACCGCCACGATGCGCCGTTCCAGGTCGGCGTCGGGGTAGGGAATGTACAAGTGCAGGCAGCGCCGCTTGAGGGCGTCGCTCATCTCGCGGGTATTGTTGCTGGTGAGCAGCACGAACGGCCGGCGCATGGCCACAATGGTGCCGATCTCCGGTACCGTCACCTGGAAATCGGACAGGATTTCCAGCAGCAGGGCCTCGAACTCTTGGTCGGACTTGTCGACCTCGTCCACCAGCAGCACGCAGCCATCAGGCTCCTGCAGCGCCTTGAGCAGGGGGCGGGGCTCCAGGAAATGCTCGGAGAAAAACACGTCCTCATGGGCGTGCAGGCGGGCGGTCGCGGCCTCCAGCGTCTGCGCGTCCCCCATCACCTCATGCAGCTTTTCCTTGAGCAACTGGATGTACAGCAACTGCTTGCCGTATTTCCATTCATAGATGGCCTTGGACTCATCCAGCCCCTCGTAGCACTGCAAGCGCACCAGCGGCTGCTCAAGGTAGCGCGCCACGGTCTTGGCCAGTTCGGTCTTGCCCACGCCCGCCGGTCCCTCGACCAGAATGGGGCGGCCCAAGTGGTGGGCCACGAAGAGGCAGGTCGCGATGCGGCGACTGCAGATGTAATCCATCGCTGCGAAATCGCGCATGATGGCATCGACGCTGGCAAAACGTTCGGAATCCACGGGTTCACACTCCCTGTGTGCTGGTTTGATTGATCAGGGACCGGCCCAGCCGGTCATGGCCGCGGGTTTGGCCCCGCAGAAGGAAAAACGCAATTTGTTGCAGGGCGGCGACCGACTCGCGCGCCACCCCGGCTTCCCTGGCCTGCGGCAGCATCAGGTCCTGGGCGGCCTTGAGCTGCCCCAGCGCGCCCGTCAACACCGCTTCGAACCGCGCGTCCGCCTCCGGTTGGCGCGCCAGATGGGCCAGCGTGGCCCCGAGCGCCGCCACCGGGGCCATGGCCTCACCCAGTCGCGCCGGCACGACCGGCGCCGTGGTGGCGATGGCATCCCCAAGACCGCCAGCCAGCCCCAGCGCATAGGCCAGCAGCAGACCCTGTTCGCGCAACCGGAACGGGCGGGCGAACTGCTCCAGCGCCCTGCCTTCCGCACCCAGCAGGGCGTGCGATGCAAGTTCCACCTCGGCGAACGTCACCCGCGCATGACCCGCCATCGGGCCCGACAGGGGTTCGACCGTGACCCCCGCCGCCGTGCGCGGTACCGCGAACACGGAGAACCGGCGCCGGCCCGATTGTTCACCGGTCACCGCCAGCACCAGGAACACCGACGCATCCAGGCCGTGGGTAATCGGCGCCTTGACGCCCGACAGTCGCCAGCTTGCCCCGCGCCGTTCGGCCCGGGTCGCCAGATGCTTGGGATTGGCACCGATTTCAGGTTCGGAAGTGGCCACCGCCGCCAAGGCCTCCCCGCTCAGCAAGGCATCCCGAATGTCGCTCGGCGCGTCGGCCTGTCCGAAATAATGGTGCACGACCAAGGCCTCGAATAGCCCTGCCACCGCCAGCCCCGGCGGCCAGGCCGCTCGCCCCAGGCGCTCGGCCAGCGCCCACAGGGCCGCCTGATCGCCGCCTCGGCCACCCAGCGCAGTACCCACCGCAATGCCGGGCACGCCCTGGGCCGCCGCAGCGCGCCACCACGCCCAGGGAAAGCCCTGCTGCGATCCCGCAACCGGCGGCAAATGGGCCGCCATCTCATCGGCGAGAGGCGAATCGAGCCAGCAGTCGGCGGATCGGGAAACGGACGATGGCAATGGGCGGTCCTGCGAGGGCAATCAGTTTGCAAGCACAAACGCTGAGCCTATCAAACCCCCTCCCCTGAGACCATCAGCAAATGCCCCATTGGATGCGTGATGTGCCGGGGTCGATTAGAATTGCCGGTTCACATCCATCCCCTTCGATCGGGTCCAAGGAGTCGCCCATGGCGCATAACGAACGCAGCCGCATCATTACCCAGGGCGCCCAGCGCAGCCCCAATCGCGCCATGCTGCGCGCCGTTGGCTTCAAGGATGGCGATTTCAACAAGCCGGTGGTGGGCATCGCCAACGGCTTCAGCACCATCACCCCCTGCAACATGGGCCTGAACACCCTGGCCACGCGCGCCGAATCCGCGCTGCGCGAGGCGGGCGTCATGCCGCAGCTGTTCGGCACCATCACCATCTCGGACGGCATTTCCATGGGCACGCCGGGGATGCGCTATTCCCTGGTCTCACGCGAGGTGATCGCCGATTCCATCGAAACCGTCTGCAACGGCCAGCTCATGGATGGCCTCATCGCCATCGGCGGCTGCGACAAGAACATGCCTGGCGCCATGATGGCCATCGCGCGGCTGAACATTCCCGCCGTCTTCGTCTATGGCGGGACCATCAAGCCCGGTCATCTGCATGGCCGTGACCTGACCATCGTCAGCGCCTTCGAGGCCGTGGGCGCCTATACCGCCCACAAGATTGACGATGCGGCCCTGCTGGACGTGGAGCGCCATGCCTGCCCCGGCGCCGGCGCCTGTGGCGGCATGTACACCGCCAACACCATGTCCTCGGCATTCGAAGCCATGGGCATCAGCCTGTCCCACTCCTCCACCATGGCCGCCGAGGATGGCGAGAAAGCCGACAGCGCCGGCGCCTCGGCCCGCGCGCTGGTGCGCGCCATCGAGCTCAACATCCGCCCTCGTGACCTGCTGACCCGCAAGGCGTTCGAGAATGCCATTGCCGTGGTCATGGCCATCGGCGGCTCCACCAACGCCGTGCTGCACCTGCTGGCCATCGCCCGCGCCGCCGAGGTGCCGCTCACCATCGACGATTTCGAGGTCATCCGCCGCCGCGTCCCGGTCTTGTGCGACCTCAAGCCCTCCGGCCGCTTCGTCACCACCGAGTTCCACCGCGCCGGTGGCGTGCCACAGGTGATGCGCATGCTGCTGGACCATGGCCTGCTGCATGGCGACGCGCTCACCCTGTCCGGCCAGACCCTGGCCGAAACCCTGGCCGAGGTGCCCGCTGAGCCTGATTCCAACCAAGCGGTGATTCGGCCCTGGAGCGATCCGGTTTATGCCGAAGGACATCTGGCCGTGCTCAAGGGCAACCTCGCCCCCGAAGGCGCCGTCGCGAAGGTGTCGGGCATCAAGCAACGTCACCTCACCGGGCCGGCGAGAGTCTTCGACTCCGAAGAAGCCGCCATGGCCGCCATCCTGGACAACCAGATCAAGGCCGGCGATGTGGTCGTGATTCGCTACGAAGGCCCCAAGGGCGGGCCGGGCATGCGCGAGATGCTCTCCCCCACTTCCGCGCTGATCGGCGCCGGATTGGGCGATAGCGTGGGCTTGATCACCGATGGGCGCTTCTCCGGCGGCACCTATGGCCTGGTGGTCGGCCATGTGGCACCGGAGGCTGCGGTCGGCGGCCCCATCGGTTTGTTGCAGGAAGGCGACCGGATCACCATCGACGCCGATCACCAGCGCCTGGACGTGCATCTGGAGGAGGCCGAACTCGCCCGGCGACGGGCAGCCTGGAACGCGCCCACGCGGGAGGAGAAGCCCGGCACGGTACTGGCCAAGTACGCCAAGCTGGTTTCAAGCGCCAGTGAAGGCGCCATCACCGGCTGAGGCAGTGGCCTGCATGGGATAGGTGGGGGCGCCCCCCTGCGGCACCTTTGGTAAAACCGTATGACCGGGACCGGATGCGGCCGGGAAGGCGGTCATTGCCGCTTCCGCGCGCGCCGGGCCGAGACCGTCACAACCGAAGCGGTGTTCAAACTCGCTGCCGACCTCCGGGGACTGGATGCCAGCCTCTGGTCACAGTGACCAGACCGGCACCTTTCACCACCCATCTTTACATCGCAAGGCCGTAGCGCAGCCGGTTCCAGTCAAAGGCTGGGCCAGGATCGGTCTTGCGTTCCGGGGCGATATCGCAGTGTCCGACCACCCGATCGAGGGTGATCGCGGGATAGGCACGCATCAGGGCGCGCGTCACGACGATGAGTCGCGCGTACTGGATGTCGGCATAGGGCGCCGCATCAGTCCCCTCCAGTTCGATGCCGATGCTGTAGTCATTGCAGCGGGGTCGGTCCTGAAACACGGAAACGCCCGCGTGCCAGGCGCGGCGTTTGAAGGGCACGAACTGGATGATTTTTCCGTCGCGACGGATAAAGAGATGGGCCGACACCCTCACGCCTGCCAGACCCGCGAGCGCAGGGTGCGCACCTGCTTCAAGCCGTCCCAGGAACAAACGCTCGATCCAGGGCCCGCCGAATTCGCCGGCAGGCAGGCTGATGCCATGAATCACCAGCAGTGAAATCGGCATCCCAACAGGCCGGGCATCGCAATGGGGACTGGGCCGATAGGCGGCCCCGACCAAACGGCCCCTGCGCGGGTCGATCTTCACGGATAGGCGACGCGCCGTTCGCCGTCAGCGAGGAAATAATCGCTTTGGACATGGCCGCTCTGCTCGGCGGAGGCCAGATCCAGAATGGCGTGGAGGTCCCGCACACGCTCAACATAGCGTACCGGCTGACTGCCCTGGACATAGCCATGGCTGCTGAAACGCGCGTAGGCCCGCTGCGACAGTTTCGGAAAAGCCTCCTTCACACCGCTCCAGCGGTTTGGATCGAGATGGAGGCGCAGCGCCAGTTTACGGGCATCCTCGAGATGACCGGGGCCCACGTTGTAGGCCGCCAGGGCCATCCAGGTACGATCGGGTTCAGGAATCTCGGCTGGCAAGGCGTCACGCAGCTCGGAGAGGTAACGTGCCGCACCCTCGATGCTTTGCCCCGGATCCAGCCGGTTCACGCCCATCGAACGGGCGGTGGACGAGGTCAGCATCATCAGTCCGCGCACACCGGTGGGACTCACGGCCGATGGGTCCCAACTGGATTCGTGATAGGCCACGGCGGCCAGCAGGGTCCAGGGCAGGTCAAAACGCGCCTCGGCGCGGCGGAAATGATTGCGGTAGCGCGGCAGCCGGCTGAAGATGCGTCCGCGATAGGTGGTCATGTCGAGGTAGTCGAATGCATCCAGGTGACCAAAATAGCGATCTTCCTGGACCGCGAGTAAGCCTTGGTCGCGATAGTCCTGCATCCAGAGTTCCAACGCCGCTTCAAGCCGGCTGGCCGACTGGGGCAATACCCAGGCGAGTTCCTCGCGGCTGGACAGATCGAAGGCCACTTCCAGTTCCGGCATGAAACGCCGATGGACGGCGACTTCGGGAGAATCCACGACCGTGCAGTCGATTTCGCGGCGCCAGACCTGTTCCAGCAATTGCTCCGCACTCGCTGCCTCGGCTGTTTCCCAGCGCAAGCCCGGGACATCGGCAACCACTTGCTGGAGCCGCTCTTCGTGACTGGTACCCGCTCCCACCCGCAACCGCAGCCCCGCCAGCTGCTGGGTGTCCCGCGGCTGAGGGCCATCCCGATGACAGACGACCTGCTGCTCGATGTGGCGATAGACAGGTCCGAAGCGAAAACGGGATTCACGCGTCGGGGTGCGGCTGACGCCCGCCGCCGCCAGATCGGCCTGGCCCTGTTCCAGCCAGTGCAGGGCCTCGGACACGCTGCTGGCGACCAGGTAACGGGTGCGCACCCCGAGATGCCGTGCGAAATCCTCCGCCATGTCGAACTCCGGCCCCTGCGGGCCGTAGCCATCCTGGTAGAAGGTCGTGGGCGCGGCCCGGGTCACCACGATGAGCTCACCCCGTTGCTGAATCGCGTCGAGATCCCGAGAATTCGATGGGGCGTTGCGCTCGCATCCGGCCACACCCAACGCCATTCCCAGCGTGGTGGCCCAGATCCAGTGCCGCATTGTGCGGTGGCGTTTTCCGGAACGGCCCCCAGGCCTTTTCCGGTTTGCGCGCGCCGTTTTTAATATTGTCAATGCTTTACCAAATTCGCTTGCCCAATTGGCAACTGGGCGCAACAGTAAGCAATATTGCCTTGCAAGTTCAAGTTTTGCCCTTGTCTCGACGACCCTGTTGGCACCACAATGAACGTCATGAACACCTCTTTTCCGCCGGTTCTGGACCTCATTTCCCAACTCGTCGCCACCCCCTCGGTGAGCAGCGCCCAGGCCGAATGGGACATGGGAAACCGCGCCACCATCGACCTGATTTCCCAATGGTGCCAAGAGCTTGGATTCACCGTGGAGATCCTGCCGCTGCCCGGCGCGCCGCACAAAGCCAACCTGGTGGCCACCTTGGGGAAGGGCCCCGGCGCGCTGGTGCTGGCCGGCCATACCGACACGGTCCCCTTCGACCGGCAGGGCTGGAAAAGTGACCCGCTCAAAGCCGATGTTCGTGAAGACCGGCTGTACGGATTGGGTACCAGCGACATGAAGGGATTTTTTGCCATCGCGCTCGCCACCGTCGCCGCGCTGGGTCGCCGCGATCTTCACCAGCCCCTTGTTCTTGTGGCAACTGCGGATGAAGAAACCAGCATGGCGGGCGCCCGCGCCCTGGCCGACGGCCAGGCCTTCCAGGGGCACTACGCGGTCCTGGGCGAACCCACGGCGATGCGTCCAGCGCATCTTCACAAAGGCGTGATGATGGAACGCATCCGCCTGTTGGGCCGCTCGGGCCATTCCAGCGATCCGTCGCTGGGACGCAACGCCCTGGACGGCATGCATCGGGTCATCGGCGCCCTGATGGCGGAACGCCAGAGCTGGCTTCAGCGCTACCGCCATCCGGGTTTTGCCATCCCCCATCCCACCCTCAACCTGGGCCACATCCATGGCGGGGACAATCCCAACCGCATCTGTGGCGAATGCGAGCTGCATTTCGATGTGCGCCTGCTGCCCGGCATGGATCCGGAAGACATCCGGGCCCAGTTGCACGCCCGGGCGGAGGCGGCGCTGGCTGATACGGATCTGACCCTGGAATTTCTCCCCCTGTTTGATGGGCTGCCGCCCATGGAAACCCCCGCAACGAGTCCCCTGGTGACAGTTGCCGCATCCCTCACCGGCCAGGAGCCGGGCGCGGTGGCCTTCGGCACGGAAGGGCCCTACTATCGGCGCATGGGCATGGACACGGTCATCCTCGGGCCAGGCAACATCGAACAGGCCCACCAACCCAATGAATATCTGGCACTGGATCGCGTCGCGCCGATGATGAAGATCCTGGAGGCGCTGATCATCCGCTTCTGCCTGACGCCTGCGACGGCCTGAGTTCCATGGATCGTTTCGTCAAGTGGTTTCGCAACAGCACGCCCTACATCAACGCCCACCGCGGCAAGACCTTCGTGGTCTGTTTCGGCGGCGAAGCGGTGATGTCCGCGGATTTCCCCCATCTGGTGCAGGACCTGACCCTGTTGGCCAGCCTCGGCGTGCGGCTGGTGCTGGTCCATGGGGTGACCCCCCAACTCGCCGAACGACTGGGCAGGGCAAGCCTGGATCTGGCCTACCATGGGGAGATTCCGATCCTGACCGCCGCAGCCCTGCAATGCGTCAAGGACGCCGTGGGTTCCGCGCGCCTGGACATCGAAGCGGGTTTTTCCTGCGGCCTGCCCCAGACCCCGATGGACGGCGCCGCCCTGCGCCTCCTCTCGGGTAATTTCCTCATCGCCCGGCCCGTCGGCGTGCGCAGCGGGGTGGACCACCAGCACAGTGGTGAAATCCGTCGCCTGGAAACCCCCGCAATGCGCCAGGCGCTGCAACAGGGCGCCGTCGTGCTGCTCTCCCCCATGGGCTACTCGACCACAGGCGAAGCGTTTTTCCTGCAAAGCGAGGCGGTGGCCACCCAGACCGCGATCCAGCTCGGCGCGGACAAGCTGATCTTCCTCGAAGAAGGGACCAAGGCGATGGCGCCGCGCCGTCCCGGGCAGATGGATCCCGCCCAGGCCGAAGCCCAACTCGCTGCGTCCGATTTTGCGGCCGAGCGCCGGCCCGCCTGGGCAGGCTGCGTCCAGGCCTGCCGCAGCGGGGTCCCGCGCGCCCATCTCATTCCCCGTCAGCAGGAAGGCGCCTTGCTGCTGGAACTGTTCACACGCGACGGCATCGGCACCCTGATCACGGCAGGTCAATATGACGTGCTGCGCGAGGCCACCATCGACGACATCGGCGGCCTGCTGGCCCTGATCGCGCCCCTGGAGGCCCAGGGGATTCTGGTGCACCGTTCGCGCGAGCAACTGGAGCTGGAAATCGGCAACTTTGTCGTCATGGAGCGGGATCAGGCAATCCTGGCCTGCGCGGCGCTCTATGGTTTCATCGAGGAGGATGTGGGCGAGATCGCCTGCATTGCCGTGCATCCGGATTATCGCGAGCTGGGCCTGGGTCATGACCTGCTGGCGCATCTGGAGCAGCGTGCCTGGGCACGGGGCCTGCGCCGGCTCTTCGTGCTCACCACCCAGACCGCCCATTGGTTCATCGAGCAGGGCTATCGTCCCGGCCGCATCCAGGATCTGCCGGTGGCGCGCCAGGGCCTGTACAACTACAAGCGCAATTCCAAGGTCTTCATCAAAACCCTCGAAGCGGCGCCCGCGGCCCGCAGCCCCACTGCCTAGCTGCCGGACAAACCCATGACCGACACCAATGCCGCCTTGCGCGACCGCGACCTGCAGGTGTTCTGGCATCCCTGCACCCAGATGAAGGACCACGAGAGCCTGCCCCTGATTCCCATCCGGCAGGCGCGCGGCGTCTGGCTGGAGGATTTCGACGGCAAGCGCTACCTGGACGCCATCAGCTCCTGGTGGGTGAATCTCTTCGGCCACGGCCATCCCCATATCGACCGCCGCATCCGGGAGCAGTTGGGGCGCCTCGCCCATGTCATCACCGCCGGCTTCACCCACGAGCCCGCCGTGACACTGGCCGAGCGGCTGGTGCAACGGGCACCGCCAGGCCTCACGCGCGTGTTCTATGCGGAAAATGGTTCCTCGGCCGTGGAAATCGCCCTCAAGATGAGCTTCCACGCCTGGCGCAACCAGGGCTGCACGCGCAAGCACCAGTTCGTTTCGCTCACCAACGCCTATCACGGCGAAACCCTGGGCGCCCTGGCAGTGGGCGGCGTCGCCTTGTATCGGGAGACCTACGGTCCCTTGCTGATGCCCTGCCTGGAAGCGCCCACCCCCGATTGTTACCTGCGGCCCGAGGGGGTGGATTGGGAAACCCACAGCCGCGAGCTGCTCGCCCCCATGGCCGCTCTGCTGGCTGCGCGCAGCGATGAGATCTGCGCCGTCATCGTCGAGCCCCTGATCCAGTGCGCCGCCGGCATGCGCATGTACCATCCAGTCTATCTGCGTGGGCTGCGCGACTTGTGCGACCGCTATGGC
>Ga0073924_1000201_pt1 | contig 13250 bp, 16 predicted proteins | sample GWRWT4_14Oct14_FD_70957 | JGI IMG/M metagenome (GOLD analysis project Ga0073924, IMG submission 70957) | Sand microcosm microbial communities from a hyporheic zone in Columbia River, Washington, USA - GW-RW T4_14-Oct-14 | ecosystem: Engineered > Artificial ecosystem > Sand microcosm >...
GCCGGCCAGCGTCCGGCCTGGATGATCCGCGCGGGCCTTTTTCTCTATGACCACCTCGCCCGCCGCGAACGGCTGCCGGGCTCCGAGAGCGTAAATCTGGCGCGGCATGCGGCCGGCGCGCCCCTCAAGCCCGCCTTCAGGCGCGGTTTCATCTATTCCGATGCATGGGTGCAGGACGCCCGGCTGGTCGTGCTCAACGCCATGGATGCCCAGGCGCGGGGTGCGCGCATCGCGACCCGCACAACGCTGGTCGCCGCTCAACGTGGCCCGGCGACCTGGTCGCTCGACCTGCGCGGTGCCGAGGGCCGGTGCGGAACGGTCCAGGCGCGGGTACTGGTCAACGCCACTGGCCCCTGGGTCGGCACGCTGCTCGGCGATGTGCTGGGGCTGGGCGCCGCGCACGCGGTCCGGCTGGTGAAGGGCAGCCATATCGTGGTGAAGCGCCTATTTGATCACCCCGACGCCTATCTTTTCCAGAACCCCGATCGGCGCATCATCTTCGCCATTCCGTTCGAGGGGCGCTTCACGCTGATTGGCACCACCGACGTCGACTACAGCGGCGATCCGGCCCGTGCGGCCATCACTGCGGAGGAAATCGCCTACCTGTGCCGCATGGCCAGCCGGTATTTCAGCCGCGCGCTCACACCCGCTGAGGTGGTGTGGTCCTACGCCGGGGTGCGCCCGCTGCTGGACGACGCGGCGGGCGATGCCGCGAGCGTGACGCGTGACTACACCCTGGAACTCGACACCCAGGCGGCGCCGGTGCTCTCGGTATTCGGCGGCAAGCTCACCACCTATCGCAAGCTGGCCGAGCAGGCTGTCGCGCGCATCCAGCCCCTGCTCGGCAACCGCGTCGCGCCTTGGACGGCCGGCGCAAGCCTGCCCGGCGGCGATTTCCCCAGGGGCGATTTCGAGGGTTTCCTGGCGCAGATCCGGCAACACCATGGCTGGCTGCCGATGGATCTTTCCTTCCGGCTGGCCCGCAATTACGGAACGCGCATCGAGCGGATCCTGCATGGCGTGAGCGATCTCGCCGGCCTGGGGGAGGCGGTGCTGCCGGGCTTGTATGCTTGTGAACTGGACTATCTGGTGCGGGAAGAGTTTGCGCGCACGGCCGAGGACATCCTGTGGCGGCGCACCAAACTGGGTTTGGGGGCGCCGCCCGATGCCACCGCGCATCTGCAAGCCTGGCTCGACGCGAGGCCAAAGGGGCGCTGAGCCAGAACATGGCCGATGGCGTTCGCTCGCGCGCAGACCCGGATGGCGCGCGGGGCGCAACGACTCGGGAACAGGGACGTTTGGGCAGACGGAGGGAAAACGGCATGGCTTATTTGTTGGCCCTGGACCAGGGAACGACCAGTTCGCGCGCCCTCGTGTTTAATACCGACGGGGCGCTGGTGGCGCTGGCGCAGCAGGAATTTTCGCAGATCTATCCCCAGCCGGGCTGGGTCGAGCATGATCCCGAAGTCATCTGGCAAAGCCAGCTCGACACCGCGCGTCAGGCGCTGGCGCAAGCGGGCATCGGGGCGCGGGAGCTGCTGGCGCTGGGCATCACCAACCAGCGCGAGACCACGTTGGTCTGGGAACGCGCCACCGGGCGCCCGATTCACAACGCCATCGTCTGGCAGGATCGCCGCACCGCCGCCGCCTGCGATGCACTCAAGGCCCAGGGACTGGAGGCCCTGTTCCGCGAGCGCACCGGGCTGCTGCTCGACCCCTATTTTTCGGGCACCAAGCTGGCGTGGATCCTGGATGCGGTGCCCGGCGCCCGTGCGCGCGCCGAGCGCGGCGAACTGGCTTTCGGCACAGTCGATAGCTGGTTGATCTGGCGCCTGACCGGCGGTCGCGTGCACGCCACCGACGTCACCAACGCCTCGCGCACGCTGATGTTCGATATTCGCGCCAATCGCTGGGACGATGCCCTGCTGGACCACTTGCGTGTGCCGCGCGCGATGTTGCCGGCGGTGTTTGCCTCGGCGGCCGATTTCGGCACGACCGAGCCGGACTGGCTCGGCGCGCCGGTGCGCATCGGCGGCGTCGCCGGGGACCAGCAGGCGGCCCTCTTCGGCCAGGCCTGCACGGCGCCGGGGATGGTGAAAAACACCTACGGCACCGGCTGTTTCATGCTGCTCCATACCGGCGAGCGCATGACGCCATCGTCCCACGGCCTGCTGACGACTGCCGCCGCCCAATGGGACGCAACCCCCGCCTATGCCCTGGAAGGCAGTGTCTTCGTGGCCGGCGCGCTGGTGCAGTGGCTGCGCGACGGGCTGGGCATCATCCGCAGCTCGGGGGAAATCGAAGCCTTGGCCGCCTCGGTGCCCGACGCGGGCGGGATTTTCATGGTTCCGGCATTCGTGGGCCTGGGTTCGCCGTACTGGGATCCCGCCGCTCGCGGCGCCCTGTTCGGACTCACCCGCGGCGCGACCCGCGCGCACATTGCCCGCGCTGCGCTGGAGGCCATTGCGTTTCAGTCGGCCGAATTGCTCCAGGCCATGCAGGCGGATGCGACCCAAGCGATCGAGGCGCTGCGGGTCGACGGCGGCGCAACCGCCAACGCCCTGTTGATGCAGATCCAGGCCGACCTGCTGGGTGTGCCGGTGGTGCTGCCCCGCATCCAGGAGACAACGGCCCTGGGCGCAGCCTATCTCGCCGGCCTCCAGGCCGGGGTGTGGGGTTCGATTGCCGACATCGGGGCCTATTGGTGCTCCGGGCGGGTGTTCGAGCCGGTCATCTCACGCGACGAGGCGGGCACGCGCATGGCGCGCTGGCGGGAGGCCGTCTCGCGCACACGGGGTTGGGAAACCGCGATGGGCGCGCCGTGAGGTGGAACAGAATAAGCCGCGTGAAGTCCCGGTGGGTCTGCTTTTAATGGCGCGAGTCGGCTTATGGCGGCGTGACGCGGTGCCACTGCTGGAAGCGCATGGCGTGGGCGTTGGCGGCATCCGCGGGATGCACGGTTTCCTCGACCAGCGTCCAGTCTCCGGCGGGCAGCGCCGGGAAGAAGGTGTCGGCCTGGGCGTCGGTGTCCACGCGGGTGAGGAAGATCTCTTGGGCGAAGGGCAGGAAGGCGCGGTAGATCTGCGCGCCGCCGATGACCATCACGCGCTCGCCCTGGGCTGCGGACAAGGCCGCTTCCACGCTGTCCACCGATGTTGCGCCGGGAAAGCCTTTGGACGGGTCACGGGACAGCACGAGATTTTGTCGGCCCGGCAGGGCGCGGCCGATGGAGTCGAAGGTGCGTGATCCCATCACCACCGCGTGGCCCAGGGTCAAGGCCTTGAAGTGGGCCAGATCCGCCGGCAGGTGCCAAGGCAGGCGGTTGTCGCGGCCGATCCCGAACGCCTGATCACACGCGGCAACCAGGCTGATCCGTCGGGCCCGTGTCATACGGCCACCGGCGCCTTGATGGCCGGGTGATGCTGGTAGCCCAGCAGCTCGATGTCGTCAAAGACGAAATCATCGATCCGGGTGACGGCCGGATTGAGGCGCAGGGTCGGCAGGGGGAAGGGCGCGCGGGAGAGTTGCTCGCGCACCTGATCCAGGTGGTTGAGATAGAGGTGGCAATCCCCGCCGGTCCAGATGAAATCGCCGGGTTCGAGATCAGTGACCTGGGCCACCATATGCGTCAACAGGGCGTAGGAGGCGATGTTGAAGGGCACGCCGAGGAACAGGTCGGCGCTGCGCTGATAGAGTTGGCAGGACAGCTTCCCATCCGCGACGTGGAACTGGAACAAACAGTGGCAGGGGGCGAGGGCCATGTCCGGCAGGTCGGCGACGTTCCACGCGCTGACGATGTGGCGCCGCGAATCCGGATTAGCCTTGATCTGCGCAATCACCTCGGCCAACTGGTCGATGCTGCGCCCATCCGGCGCGGGCCAGGAACGCCATTGCTTGCCGTAAACCGGGCCAAGCTCGCCGTTCGCGTCCGCCCATTCATCCCAGATGGTGACGCCGTTCTCGCGCAGATAGCGGGTGTTGGTGTCGCCCCGGATGAACCACAGCAGCTCGTGCGCCACCGACTTGAAATGCACGCGCTTGGTGGTCACCAGCGGGAAGCCTGCTTGTAGATCAAACCGCATCTGGTGACCGAACACGGACAGCGTGCCGGTACCGGTGCGGTCGGCCTTGCCCTGACCCGTGGTCAGGACGTGGCGCAACAGGTCCAGATACACCTGCATCAGCGCGCGGTTCCAAGCGTTTCGGCGGCGGTCAAGCGGCCGTAGCGGCGCGCCCACAGCAACAGATAGATGCCGAACAGGATCATGGGCACACAGAGCAACTGCCCCATGGTCAGCCAGCCGAAGGCGAGATAACCGATGTGGGCATCCGGCTCCCGCACGCCTTCCACGCTGAAACGGAACACGCCATAGAGCAGCAGGAACAGCCCCGAGACCGCGCGCGTGGGCCTTGGATGGCGCGAATACAGCCACAGCACGGTGAACAGGACCGCGCCTTCCAGGAAGGCCTCATAGAGCTGCGAGGGATGGCGCGGCAGCGGGCCGGCATGGGGAAACACCATGCCCCAGGGCAGGTCGGTGGGGCGACCCCACAGCTCGCCATTGATGAAATTGCCGATGCGCCCGGCGCCCAGCCCCAACGGCACCAGCGGCGCCACGAAGTCGGCCAGGCGCCAGAACCCGCAACCCAGACGGTTGCCGTACCAGATCATCGCGAGGATGACCCCGAGCAGGCCGCCGTGGAAGGACATGCCGCCTTCCCAGATCCGCAGCAAGGCCAGGGGGTCGCCCAGCACGCGCGGCAGATCATAGAACAGCACATACCCCAGCCGCCCGCCCAGGATCACGCCGAGCGCGATGTAGGTGGTCAGGTCGCCCACCTGCTCCGGCGACAGGGGCACATCGGGGCGCCGGGCGCGGGCGTGGCCCAAGGCCCAACCACCCAGGATGCCGACCAGATAGGTCAGGCCATACCAGTGGATGCTCAGCGGGCCCAGTTGCAGGGCGATGGGGTCGATGGTGGGGTAGGTCAGCATGGGCGCCATGGTACACCAAGGTGGCGCGTTTTGGCTGCCGCATGATCCCCGCGCCACAGGGCGGTTTCTTTTCTTATTAGTTAGTTACGGCGCACCTGCAGCACGCCCATGCCGAGGCAGATGATCGCGGGCCAGGCGGTAAAGAAGAACAGCAGGCCCGGCCCAATGGGATTGGGATTCGGATCGGGCCACAGGCCCACTGCCGCGAGCAGCACGATGCCCCAAAGCGGCGTCCAGCCGACAAGGACCAGCACCAGCCCAATCTGGATCAAGCGATTGCCGAGATAGTCTTTCATGAAGAGGACCCTAACACAGGGCGGAATGGCGTTCTGAACCGCCCCGGAATTCGTGGCGGCTATTTCATTTAAGCCTAGTCGCCAGCGTGGCGCTCGTCGACAACTCGAACCCCTGCGCGTGGTGATAAGTACGCCGTGCTCACCGACCAGAAGGGGGCGGAATTTGGGCGCCATGATGTAATCCACACCCTGCCCCGTATCCGCGCCCGCACCTCCGCCACTTTCAGCACCCCCAGCAAAAGCTTGCCCCGGCGTGCCGCCGCGGCGTCCGTCAGCCACAGCTCATTAATCTTTAGCAACTGCCGATAAAAAATGGCAGTACGCTCTATCGCCGGGTTCTGGATCGAGGCCAACACCTTGCTGGCTATCGCAAGATGCGACAGGAACACTTTGATCTCGGTCGCGCCCGTCTCGCGCAGGCGGCGTCAGACATGGACGAGACAAACCGCCGCACCCAATTGACGCAGGAGTCCGCGGTGCGGATGCTGTAATTCAGCCGGCGGATACGGGCGCGCACCTCGTCAAGCTGCATCGGTTTGGCTGCTGCGCCAAAGATGTGATCGACGGCTGTTTTAGGGTGTTTTACAACGTTTGACGTGACCGAGAGCCTTTGTGTGGCCTCGCTCTGCAAACATGGAGCCCCCACTAGGTGTAATGCAAGACGCCTTTTGAGGTTTCTAATTATAGTTTGCTGAATTTTATGAACCTGAGCGAACTGACAATTCCAGAGCTACTCAAGCTGCAGTCGTCGGCAGTTGAGGAGTTGCGCGTGCGGGGGGTGGTAAGAACGGCTAATAATCCGGTCGGAGACTACACGGAGTGGCTGGTGGCAAAGGCTTTTGGCCTAAAGCTTGTTGGTAACTCATTTTCTGGCTATGACGCCATTTCGCCGAGTGGGGTCCGAGTACAAATCAAGGGGCGCAGGGTAACAACCAGGAACCCGTCTAGGCAGCTAAGCGCCATTCGGAAACTCGCGGAGCAGGACTTCGACGAACTTTTTGCCGTGATCTTCAACGAGGCTTTTGAGGTAGTTGAAGCAGTTTCCATACCTCATGCTCTTGTCGGCGAGTACGGCACATATCAGAAGCACGTAAATGCACATATTCTGTTCGTTCAAGGCCGACTGCTCGAAGACCCTCGGGTCAAGAGCCTCCACATCGAGATGAATGCAGCTAACAATTCGCTGCAGGCCGACGTCCCTGATGGGCTGCCACCTGAACTCAGACGTTAAGGGTGCTCAATGTCGCTCAGGTCGATTTTCAAAGGATGGATAGGTGAGGTTCAAGGAACGCTCGCCAAAAAAATATTCCTTGATCCAAAAGTCTATGTGGACATCAACAACGTCACCATACCAACGGCTAATGGAACCACACAGATTGACCATGTCATCGTGTCCCGATATGGGGTGTTCGTCGTTGAGACGAAGAATATGGATGGTTGGATTTTTGGTGATGAAAAAAACCCACAGTGGACGCAAAGCATCTTCGGAAAGAAATATAAATTTCAGAATCCGCTTCACCAAAACTATCGCCACACAAAGGCCCTATCGGAATTCTTGGGCATCGATCACGGAAAGTTCATTTCGATAGTCATGTTCTGGGGAAAGTGTGAGTTCAAAACAGCTCTTCCACCGAACGTCATGAGTAGGGGCTACACGTCTTACATCAAAAGCCACACAACCGTGCTGTTCTCCGACCAAGAATTTCAAGAAATTGCCTCCGCATTGCGAGATGGCATGCTTACCAAGAGTTGGGCTACAAGCCGACAGCATGTCGCGTCGCTCAAGGAGCGGTTTTCAAGCACTACTTCGTGTCCGAAATGCGGTAATCATCTCATTCTTCGCACGGCCAAGTCGGGCTCTAACGCAGGCTCACAGTTCTACGGCTGTGCAAAATATCCAGCGTGTCGGTATGTCGCGAAACTCGAACCGCACCCCTAAGCTTGCGCTCAACCGGACCTGCGCTAAAAGCAGCGCAGGACACTTACCTCTACATTAGAGATTCCTATGTCCCGCGCATACCAGAGTTTTGAGTACGGCATCAAAGACGCAGAAGAACTGCTCGCCCACTTCGACGCCATCAATACCAATCCGCCGCCCCCAAACGCCGAGGTGCTGAAACGGGCCGGCCTTGTTATGGCCTTAACTGCGTGGGAAACCTACGTCTAGGATCGGCTCTTGGAAGAAATGAACAAGAAGATTGGTGTGGTCGCCGGCAGTTACGTCGGTGATTTTGTCCTGAAAAAATTGCACACCGATCTAAAGCAATTCCACAACCCAAATTCGGATAAAACAAAACGCATATTTCAAGAATACTTGGGCCTTGATGTAACCGCAGGATGGTCATGGGCCAACTATGAACCCGAAAAAGCCAGGGCCACTTTGAATGGTTGGATAGGTAAGCGCGGAGATGCCGTGCACCGATCAAAGCCCATAACCAACGGATCTCCTGTTGCGCATCTAATAAAACGCGACGAACTGGAAAAGGTAATTCGCTTCGTCAAAGATCTCGTAAAGACCACTGATACCTATGTCGACAACAGTCTCTAACATGGCGCTCAACTGGACTTGCGCGAACAGCAGCGCTGGCTGGTGAATTAAAACTTTAGCCCTCAGAGAGCTCGCCCGTGCGATACCAAGGCAAGGTCACCGACTGGAAGGACGACAGGGGCTTCGGCTTTGTTACGCCGAATGGAGGCGGTCCGAGGGTCTTCATCCATATCAAGTCATTCTCGAACCGGAAGCGCCGGCCGGTCGGTAACGAGCTGGTGACCTACGAACTCAGATCTGATACGCGAGGTAGGCCCCAAGGTGTGAACATCGCATTCGTTCGCCATCGCTCATTGTCTCCTCCGCGGACAACCGCGCCCGGCCCTGGGTTTGTGGCTTTGAGTTTTGCGTTCGTCTTCCTGGTGTTCGTAGCGGGGGTTGTGGTCGCGGGAAAGTTACCCTTTCCGGTGCTCTTCGCATACCTTACGGTGAGCTGTGTGACATATCTGGCTTACACGTTTGACAAAGCCGCGGCTCTACAGGGCAAATGGAGAACATCGGAGCGTGCGTTGCACTTTTTAAGTTTGGTTGGTGGATGGCCGGGTGCCATGCTTGCCCAGACAACGCTCCGCCACAAGACGCAGAAGCAATCGTTTCAGTTGGAGTATTGGGCGACGGTCGTACTCAACTGCGCAGCATTGGGATGGCTGCTGTCGCCGACCGGGATGCGCATAGTAAAGTCCGTCGTCGGTGCCACTTAAGGGCTAACCGCGCAATCGAGCGTTAAGTTGCACAGGAGGAGAGAGAAGATAAATGCCAAGAACAATCGATGAGAAACAGCAAATAGAAATTGAACATTGGCGGGACTCTCAGCAAGAGTCACCAGAGGCAGACTCTATTCATAATATAATTAACAAAATGACGGAGGCTGCCATTGTTCTGGACTGCTTTGAAAGGCATCGAGAAGAGTTATCTACCAACGGTCGCGTCCTTGAGCTTGGCGGCGGACAAGGATGGGCATCATGCATCTATAAAAAATTATTCCCGGATGCCCATGTTACAGCAACGGATATAAGCAGTTTTGCTGTCGCCTCGCTACCAAAATGGGAAGATATTCTCCATGTGAAAATTGACAATTCATATCCATGCAAGAGCTACGAAACAAAAGAAGCTGAAGAAACTTTAGACCTGGTCTTCTGTTTTGCTGCCGCTCATCATTTCTTGGCTCACAAAAGAACCATGCAGGAAATTTCAAGAATATTAAAGCCTGGCGGCAGAGCCATTTATTTTTACGAGCCGGCAACACCAAGATATCTTTACCTGCTTGCCTATAAAAGGGTCAATGGAAAAAGGCCCGAAGTTCCCGAAGATGTCTTGATCACCAATGAATTGCAAATTCTATCCAAGTCGGTGGGGCTTGATGTTCAAATTGATTATTATCCCTCTTTGATTCATAGGCGACCTTTTGAGACTTTGTACTTTTACATCTTAAACAAGCTGCCTTTTCTTCAAAGCAAAGTGCCATGCACTGCAAATTTAATCTTTAGAAAATCGCCTCAATAATAATCGTAAAGAGTTGTTGTCTGCCGCAGCGCATCACCAGCGTGCACGATTGCTCAGGAATCGGGTGGTCATACGGCCACGCCAATTAATCCGGACAGACCACGGTTTTCTGGACGGCTTTGGGGGCAGGTAAGGCGTTCACGGCTGCTGTCGGCCGACTTCCAGACGGTCATCTACAAGCAAGGGTGCGGCGCAAGAATCGGGGTGGCGCCGCCACGGTATTCGACGTAGGCTGATGTCAACGACATTCACTGACCATCGGGGACTGCCATGAGCCAGATCACTGCCCCGCTGCCGGATGAGCTGGTGGCCGAACTGGATCACGCCGCCAGACAGCTTCGGCGCACGCGCGCCGAACTGGTCCGCCAGGCCGTCGAATACTATCTGGACGATTTCGAGGACATTTCCCGCGCCATCGAGGTGCTCAAGGACCCCGCCGACCCGGTGCTCGACTGGGTAAGCGCCAGGCGCGATTTGATCGACCAACCGTGACCTATGCGATCCACGTCAAGCGCAGCGCCGCCAAGGCGCTGCAAGCAAGCTATCGCCCAGTACGTGCTCCTGCGCCTGATCGAGGCCATCAACCGTCTTGCGGACAATCCCGGCGCCGGCAGTGTGCTCAAGGGGGAGTTCTCCGGTCTGCGCCGCCTGCGGGTCGGCAATTACCGCATCGTCTATGAGGTGCAGGCGCAGCAACTGGTGGTGTTGGTCGTGCGCATCGGGCGCCGTCGCGACATCTCCCGCTGAAGATCGGAAACTCATGCTCGACACCGACACCAAACGCCGCATCGATCCGATTTGCGCGAGGCATATGAAGCAGCGCCGGATCGATGGATTGCGCAGGAATCGGGTGGTCGTGCGGGCACGCCGGGCTTAAGCTGGCGCTCTATGCCCTGAGGAGAGATCGCGTGGACACGGCGAGTGGAATCCGTTTGGTGGTACTGGCCGCGTTGTGGGGCGGCGCTTTTCTGTGTCTGCGCATCGGTGCGCCGGTATTCGGTCCGGCTCATCTCACTGCTTGGCGCGTGACGCTGGCGGCCGGGTTTTTGCTGGGCGCGGCGCTTTTGTTGCGCCGCCCGCTGCCGCGCATGGGGTCGTGGCGGCATTTCCTGGTGCTCGGCGCCCTCAATTCGGCGCTGCCGTTCCTGCTCTTTGCCTACGCGGGCCAGCGCCTGAATGCGTCCTTCATGTCGATCCTGAACGCGCTGGCGCCGATCTATGCCGCCGGCCTGGGGATGTTGTGGCGGGGCGTGCCGCTCACTGCCAGCGCGATGGCGGGCCTGGCACTCGGGCTCCTGGGGGTGGTGATTCTCGCCTGGGACAATCTGGCTGCAGCGGGCCCGGTGGCCTGGCCGGCACTGGCGGCCGCACTGTTGGCCCCGCTCTTCTACGCCTTTGCGAGCCTGTACGCCCAGCGTGGCGGCGGCGCCACCAATGCCTTCGACAATGCGCACGGCAGCATGTGGGCGGCCGCATTGCTCACGCTGCCTGTGGCCTTGCTGGAGCCGCCGACGGGACGGGTAGCGGATACGACCGCCTGGCTGGCGGTGCTGGCCTTGGGCATCCTGTGCACCGGACTCGCCTTCCTGCTCTATTTTCGGCTGATGGTCGATATCGGGCCGATGCGGACGCTGACGGTGACCTTCCTCATTCCCGTGTTCGGCGTGCTGTGGGGCGCGGTGTTGCTGGGCGAACCGGTGGGCTGGACGCTGGTGCTGGGCGGGATCTGCGTGCTGGCAGGCATCGCGCTGGCCAACGGACGGGTCCCCTGGCGGCGATCCGCCGCAACCGGCGCAGCGCCATGAACGCCGACATGGCCTTGGCGCCGGGTTTGGCTTACGCCACCGTGGCGCAGGCGATCGCGTTCATTCGCCACAACGCGCCGCGCCAGCCCGGACTTGGCGAGGTGGCCCGTCATGTGGGGTACAGCGAGGCGCACTTCCAGCGCCTGTTTTCGCAATGGGCTGGGGTGTCACCCACCCGTTTCCTGCAATTCCTTACCAAGGAGCACGCCTTGGGTCTGCTCGCGCAATCCCGCAACGTGCTGGAGACAGCGCTCGATACGGGGCTTTCGGGGCCGGGGCGCCTGCATGATCTGATGGTGACCTGGGAAGCCATGACGCCGGGGGAAATCCGGCGCCAGGGAGAAGGCGTCGCCATCGACTGGGGATGGGCCGCCACACCGCTGGGCTGGATGGTGGTCGGGGAGACGGTGCGGGGCATCTGTCACCTGTCCTTTGTTGATGATCACGCTGCGCCGGCGGTCCTGGACAGGCTGCGGCTATGCTGGCCCCGGGCGGTATTGCGTCACCGCCCTGAAGCCGCCGCGTCGCTGGCGGAACGGGTGTTCGCGGGCGCGCAACGGGGCGCGCCGCTGCGCCTGCTGCTGCGCGGTACGCCGTTTCGGATCAAGGTGTGGGAGGCCTTGCTACGGGTTCCGGCGGGGCAGGTCTGTTCCTACACCACCCTCGCCGCTCGGGCGGGCGCGCCGCGTGCCGCGCGGGCGGTGGGCAGCGCCATGGCGGGCAACGACATCGCCCTGCTCATCCCCTGTCATCGGGTCATCCGCGAAAGCGGCGAGATCGGCGAGTACCGCTGGGGCACGACGCGCAAGGCGTTGCTGTTGGGCTGGGAGCAGGCGCGGCAAAACTCCGCCGGCTGAAAAATCAGCGGCCCGCGGCAGTCACATTGAATTAAACCACGCGACCAACTGCACGCTGGAAATATCCCACCGTCGCATTGTCTCGGATGCCGCGGGATTCAGCGGTTCCTGGATTCGATGCGCAGGCGGGCGAGCTGGCGGTCGATGTGGCGCTTGGTGCCCCAGATGGCTACCCCGACGCAAACGAGGCCGACCAGTCGCGCCAGCACGACTTCGGGGCGGGCATTGCCGTCGGGCGGCCAGAAGCCACCGCTCGGGCCCACGGGCAGGGGTTGCAGGCTGCGGTAGAACGCCAACGCAAGAAGGCCCACCCCCAGCGCCCACCACTTGCGGCGGTGCCGCTCCACCGCGCCGGGCGGCGGGGCGGCGTCTTGCATGCTCGGTTCACGGCGCGGTGTCGTCATCGGCAATCAATCCGATTCGTGTCCGGCCGCCGTCACCGGGAACCGCAGCTGCGCTTACTTCCCGTGGTGATGGGCGGCGTGGACGGCCTGGAAGGCAGACTCGAAATCCAGCACCTTGCCGCCGAAACCCTTGGCGAAACGTTCGGCCTCGTCTTTCTTGGCGAAGGCCAGGAAGGAGGGTTCGCAACAGGCGTTGAAAGTCGATCCACTGACATAATAGGCCGCGCGCGCATCGATTTCGTCCCCGCGCAGGAAGTCGAGGGTGCGGGGCTTCGCATCCTTCACTTCCTTCATTTCCTTGAGTATCGACAGACCGCAACCGGCGCAGCCGAAGCGTTCCTCCTTGCCATCGGGATGGGTCAGGATGAAGCCCACATGGGCATTGGTCATCTCCTTGCCGCACATCCCGCAGGTGGCCGGTTCCTCCTTGCCATCGGCCGCCTGAACAGCGCCCAGCGGTCCCAGCACCAGGCCCAGCACCAGCAGCGCACCCATCATCCAGCGTTTCATTACCATGACATTGTCTCCTGTGGTTTTTGGAGCGTCGTGATCCGCTCCGCACCCATTCTGGTCGCCGCCCGTGCCGCGCCCCTTGATCGATGTCAAGGGCGCTTGATCACCGCATCCACCCCCGCCGCGCCTGCAGTGGGCGGTAGCAGCCGGGCCAGCAGCGCGCAGACCGCATAGACCACGACGCCGGCGAACAGCACGTCGCTCAGGAAGTGACCGCCGGCCGCGATGCGCCAAAAGCCGATGACGCCGCCGGTCAGTCCGCCGGCCGCGAGCCATGCGCGGCGCCGGCGCGGGCAGACAAAGGCCCCGGCCATCGGGAAAAAGCCCA
>Ga0073924_1000202_pt1 | contig 13210 bp, 15 predicted proteins | sample GWRWT4_14Oct14_FD_70957 | JGI IMG/M metagenome (GOLD analysis project Ga0073924, IMG submission 70957) | Sand microcosm microbial communities from a hyporheic zone in Columbia River, Washington, USA - GW-RW T4_14-Oct-14 | ecosystem: Engineered > Artificial ecosystem > Sand microcosm >...
CAGCTCCCGCAGCGAGTGTGCGGTCGCCAGTGTGGCATCGTGTTGAGCGCCGTATGAGCCATCCGCACCCCAGAGCCGCGCCTCTGCAGCGCTACCCGACAGGATCACGCGGATTCCCCGAGTCCTGGCAATCCGCGCCAGCGCCATGAACCGCGCGCGGCGCTCGGCCTTGGGCAAGTGGTAGTGCCTGAACACGAACCCGCTGCCACGCGGCAATTGCCGCAGGGCTTGCTCCAGCACGGCATCGTTGCGCGCATCGCTCAGCAGCCAGATTTGGGGCAAGGGCTTCTTTTGCGGCACGGCATCGCTATAGCACCGCGCCATGACCGATCCAGCCACAGAAGCAGCCACTCGGCTCGCCGAGATTCAGGCCCGTATTGTCCGCACTGCGCAGATCGCGGGGCGCAAGGCCGAGGACGTGACCCTGGTCGCGGTCAGCAAGACCCATCCGGCCGAGCGGATCGCCCCGCTGATCGCCGCCGGCCAGCGCGTCTTTGGCGAGAACCGCGTGCAGGAAGCCGCCGAGAAGTGGCCGGCGCTGCGCGAAGCGCACGGCGCTATCGAACTCCACCTGGTCGGCCAGCTGCAGTCGAACAAGGCCGAGGATGCGGTCACGCTGTTCGACTGCATCCATTCGGTTGACCGCACTTCGCTGGTCGGCGCGCTGGGCAAGGCGATGGACAAGGCCGGGCGGCAGGTGCCGTGCTTCATCCAGGTCAATATCGGCGCCGAAGAGCAGAAGGGCGGCTGCGCGATTGCCGATCTGCCTGCCTTGCTGGCCGAGGCCCGCGCAGCTGAGTTGCCGGTGATTGGCCTGATGTGCGTTCCGCCGCTGGGGATCGAACCGGCGCCGTTCTTCGCCCTGCTCGATAAGCTTGCTGCAGACAACGGCCTGGCCAGCCGCTCGATGGGGATGAGCGACGATTTCGAGACCGCGATCATGTTGGGCGCCACCCATGTCCGCGTCGGTTCCGCCTTGTTCGGCGCGCGCGGCTGACCTAGCCTGCCTGCCAAGGCGGCACAGCGACCGCCGCGGAGGATCATGGGCGAAGTTTCTAGCGACAGTTTCAGGGAATGGATTCCGGCCGGCTGGCCCGCGCGCAGCCTGGCCGAGTGCGAGGCGATCCTTTGCGCGCCGGGGGCGCGGTTCGAATATGAGACCATCGATATCTGCGGCGTGCCGACCCGCGTGTGGAAGAATGCGCCGGAGAACCTGGCGGTCCTTGCCCGGATCGGGCGCAGCCACGGCGATGCGACCTTCCTGATCTATGAGGACGAGCGGGTTGCCTACGAAGCCTGGTTCCGTGCGGTCGCGGCCTTTGGCCGGCATCTCCAGTCGCTGGGCGTGCAGAAGGGCGACCGCGTGGCGCTGGCCATGCGAAACCTGCCCGAATGGCCGGTGGTGTTCTTTGCTGCCGTCACCATCGGCGCGATCTGCGTGCCGCTCAACGCCTGGTGGACCGGGCAGGAACTGTCCTATGGTCTCTCGCACTCGGGCGCCAAAGTGCTGGTCTGCGATGGCGAGCGGCTGGACCGGATAGCGCCGCATCGCGCCGAACTGCCAAACCTGGCCCATATCATCGTTTCGCGCCGGGATGATCTGCCGGCCGGCGTCACAACGCTGGAAAGCTTGATCGGGCCTTCATCAGCCTGGGGCAGCCTGCCCGACCAGGACCTGCCCGACGTTGTGATCGCGGCGGATGACGACGCGACGATCCTTTATACCTCTGGCACCACCGGCAATCCCAAGGGCGCGCTGGGGACGCATCGCAACTTCGTCACCAACATCTTCTCCAGTGCCTATGGCGCCGCGCGGCAGGTGCTGCGGCGGGGCGAGGCTTTGCCCGAACCGGCCCGCAAGGTGGTGCTGACGGTGATCCCGCTGTTCCATGCTACTGCTTGTTCGGCGACGATGATGGGCGCGATCGCGGCCGGCCACACCATGATCTTCATGTACAAGTGGGAGCCGGAAAAGGCCTTCCAGATCATCGAGCGCGAGAAGGTCAACTCCACCGGCGGGGTGCCGACCATCGCCTGGCAGCTGCTGGAGCATCCGGCGCGCGAGAAGTACGACCTCTCCTCGCTAGAGGCGATTGCCTATGGCGGTGCGCCTTCGGCGCCCGATCTGGTCCGCAAGATCCGCGAAGTGTTCGGGGCACTTCCTGGCAATGGCTGGGGGATGACCGAGACCACCGCCACGGTCACCGGCCTTACCGCCGAAGACTACCTCAACCGCCCGACCAGCTGCGGCCCGCCGGTGGCGGTGGCGCAGCTCAAGGTGCTGGACGAGGACGGGAAGGAACTGCCACCCGGCCAGATCGGCGAACTCTATGCCAATGGCCCGATGATCGTGAAGGGCTACTGGAACAACCCCGAAGCGACAGCCGCGACCTTTATCGACGGCTGGGTCCGCACCGGTGACCTGGCCTGGATCGACGAGGAAGGCTTCTGCTACATCGCGGACCGGGCCAAGGACATCGTCATCCGCGGCGGCGAGAACATCTATTCCTCCGAGGTGGAGAATGTGCTCTACGATCACCCCGTGGTGATGGACGCGGCAGTGGTCGGTATTCCGCACCGCACCTTGGGCGAGGAACCGGCCGCAGTTGTTCACCTGACGCCGGGCAAGTCCGCGACCGAAGCGGAGTTGCAGGCCTGGGTGCGCGAACGCCTTGCCGCCTTCAAGGTGCCGGTGCGGATCCTGTTCTATCCCGAAACCTTGCCGCGCAACGCCAATGGCAAGATCCTCAAGAAGGACCTCAAGGCACTGTTCGATTAGCTCTTGTGCCGATCCAGCTCGTCGCCCTGCAGGGTGACGACGTGCAGCAGGTTGGTCGAGCCGGGCGTACCAAACGGAACCCCAGCCAGGGCGATCAGCTTCGATCCGGCCGTGCCGAAGCCATGGCGCAGCGCCATGCGCTTGCCCTTGGCGATCATCTCTTCAAAGCTGCCGATGTCCTTGGTGGTCACCGCATGGGCGCCCCACAGCAGGGCGAGCTTGCGGGCAATCTTGGTCGACGGGGTCAGCACCAGCATCGGTGCGGCGGGACGTTCGCGCGCCACCCGGCGGGCCGTGCTGCCCGAACCGGTAAAGACGATGACTCCGGAGATCGGTAGCGATTCCGCGATCGAGGCGCAGGCATGGGCCAGCGCGTCTGCCGTGGTGCGATCGGGCAGGACATCGGCAAAGCTGACCTGCTGGCGATAGCCGGGGTCGCGCTCTACTTGCCCCGCAATGCGGTGCATGATCGTCACGGCCTCGACCGGCCAGGCGCCGCTGGCGGTTTCGGCCGAGAGCATCACCGCATCGGCCCCGTCATAAACCGCATTGGCCACGTCTGACACTTCGGCGCGAGTCGGGGCCGGGCTTTCGATCATCGATTCGAGCATCTGGGTCGCCACGACCACCGGCTTGCCCGAACGGCGCGTGGCGGCGACGATCCGCTTCTGGATCGGCGGCACTTCCTCAGGGTTGAGTTCAACGCCCAGGTCCCCGCGCGCGACCATGATGCCGTCGGCCAGCTCGATGATCTCGTCAAGCCGGTCGATCGCGGCGGGCTTCTCGATTTTGGCCATCAGCGAGGTGGCCGAGCCGCCCATCAGCTTGCGGGCCTCGGCGACGTCGTCGGGCCGCTGGACGAACGAGAGTGCAATCCAGTCTGCGCCCTGCTCCAGCGCAAAGGACAAGTCGCGCCGGTCCTTCTCGGTCAGGGCGGGCACCGGGACAACGGCATCGGGCACGTTGACGCCCTTGCGGTCCATGATCACCCCGCCGACTTCGGCCGAGCAGAGGATTGCATCCTGGCTCGCCTCGATCACCTTCAGCCGCAGCTTGCCATCGTCGATCAGCAGCCGCTGGCCCTTTTTGAGTACCGCGAACAGTTCGGGATGCGGCAGGCAGACGCGGGTTTCGTCACCCAGCTCGGGATTGCGATCGAGCGTGAAGTGGCCCGAATGCCGGATCACCGCCTTGCCGTCCTTGAACTGGCCGACGCGCAGCTTGGGACCCTGCAGGTCGCAAAGGATGGCGACCGGCCGGTGCAGGTCCTTTTCGACCGCGCGGATCGCCGCAATGGTCTGAGCGTGGGTTTCGTGATCGCCGTGGCTCATGTTGACGCGAAAGGCATCGGCCCCGGCAAGCAGGAGCTTTTCGATCATTTCGGGGCTGCGGCTGGCCGGGCCCAGGGTTGCCAGGATCTTGATCTTGCGCCCGCGCGGATCGAACTTAGCCATTGTGTTTGTTCCTCTGTCAGCCCTGCCTATGGCAAAGGTACTGCGAAAACCCAAGGGTATGCCCATGAGCTGTTCCGAAAATACGAATGCGAACCCCGCAGATCCCCTCGAAGCGCTGGACGATGCGGTTGCCGCCGCTGCTTTCCGTCGGCTGGTGCGCCATTTGCGCCATCGCCACGATGCCCAGAACCTCGACCTGATGGTCCTGGCTGGCTTTTGCCGCAACTGCCTGGCTGACTGGATCCGCGATGCCGGTGCGCCTTATGACAAAGAAGGCGCGCGCGAGGTGATCCACGGGATGTCATCCACCGAGTGGAAGGAACGTTTCCACAGGGAAGCGACACCTGGGCAGCTCGAAGCCATGGCCGAGAGCTTGAAGAAGAATGCCCCAGCCTCCTAAGAGCCGGTCAACCGATTCCCTGTTTACCGGAGCTTACCCCAAAATGGCCGAAACCACCGACGACCGCCTGCGCCTGCTGATCGAACGGGTGGAACGCCTGGAAGAGGAAAAGAAGGGGATCGCCGACGACATTCGCGATGTCTACGCCGAGGCCAAGGCCGTGGGCTATGATGCCAAGATCATGCGCCAGATCGTCCGCCTGCGGAAGATGAAGCCTGATGATCGCGCTGAGATGGAAGCGATCCTAGATGTCTACAAGGCTGCACTGGGGCTGGGCTAAGCGGTTGATTGGCGGGAGTCAGTCTCTATCTCTGGTGCATCACCACCGGGAAAAGGAGAGCCCCGCATGATCGTTACCACCACCCACACGATCGAGGGCCGTCCGGTCCAGCAGTACCTTGGCGTCGTCACCGGCGAAGTGATCGTTGGCGCGAACATGTTCCGCGACCTGTTTGCCAGCATCCGCGACATCGTTGGCGGTCGTTCCGGCTCCTACGAAGATGTCCTGGCGCGCGCCCGGATGCAGGCGCTGGAGGAGATGAAGCAGTTCGCTGCTGGCCTCGGTGCCAACGCCGTGGTCGGGGTCGATCTCGACTACGAGGTGCTCGGTGCCAATGGCTCGATGTTGATGGTCAGCGTCACCGGCACGGCCGTGGTTGTCTGATCGCAGCCGGTCGGCTAGGGGGCGGCTCAATTCCACTCCCTAGCTGACGGCATATTCCCATGGCAGGCCATTCCAAATTCAAGAACATCATGCACCGCAAGGGTGCGCAGGATAAGAAGCGCGCCGCGCAGTTTTCCAAGCTGAGCCGCGAAATCACTGTCGCGGCCAAGATGGGCATGCCCGATCCGGATTTTAATCCGCGTCTCCGCGCTGCCGTCAATGCGGCCAAGGCCCAGTCGGTGCCCAAGGACAATATCCAGCGCGCGATCGACAAGGCCAGCAAGGGCGATGCCGAGAATTACGAAGAAATCCGCTATGAAGGCTATGGCCCGGGCGGCGTCGCGCTGATCGTTGAGGCGCTGACCGACAACCGCAACCGCACCGCCACCAACGTGCGTACGGCCTTTGCCAAGAACGGCGGCAACCTGGGCGCTTCGGGCGCGGTCAGCCATGGGTTCGAACGGCTTGGCCTGATCGAATACCCGGGCAGCGCCGGCGATGCTGACAAGGTCTTCGAAGCCGCGCTGGAAGCCGGGGCCGACGATGTCGAGAGCGATGACGACAGCCACGCGATCTGGGTCGCGGTGGAAAACCTCCACCCCGTCGCGCGTGAGCTCGAAAAGGTGCTGGGTGAGGCCGAGGGCGTGAAGCTCGCCTGGAAGCCCAACCTCAAGACCGAAGTCAGCGCCGATGATGCCGCGACCCTGCTCAAGCTGATCGACGTCCTGGATGATGATGACGACGTCCAGACCGTCTGGGGCAATTATGAAATCCCCGACGCGGTGATGGAGCAGTTGGGCTGATCATCATCGGCCTCGATCCCTCCCTCAGCTGCACCGGCTGGGGGATTGTTGCGAAAAGCGGCAACCGGCTGAGCCACATTGCCAATGGTCAGATCAAGACCGATCCCAAAGCCCCGCTGGCCGATCGGCTGGTCGTGCTTGATCGCGAACTGGCAGCCGTGATCGCCGAGTATCGGCCCGAAACCGGCGCCGTCGAAGAAGTCTTCGTCAACAAGAACGCCCAGTCCACGCTCAAGCTCGGTCAGGCCCGCGGGGTCTGCCTGCTGGCCTTGGCCCGGGCCGGGCTGACGGTCGCCGAATATGCCCCGACGCTGGTCAAGAAGGCGGTGGTCGGCACTGGCGGAGCGGAAAAGGCGCAGGTCCAGGCCATGCTCAAGGTCCTGCTGCCCGGCGTGACCCCGGCCGGGGCCGATGCCGCCGATGCCCTGGCGGTGGCGATCACCCACGCGCATCTAAGCCGGGGCTAGCAAGGCGGGGTTAAGGCACGCGGTCGCAGCCTGCGGTTTCGGCAGCAACCAGGAGCCGCCCCATGCCCATGAACCGAACCTTTGCCCTGGCCGCGCTGGCTGGCCTCGCGCTCTCGGGCTGCACCGCCAGCCGCTACCAGATCTCCGACGCCTTGCAGCGCTATGGCCTGAGCGAAAATCAGGCGAGCTGCGCGGCGGAGTTCCTGCGCGGCCACCTCTCGACCAGCCAGGTCAGCCGCCTGACCAAGGCCGCGCGCTATTACGACCGCGAGGGGCGGCTGACCTTCGGCGATCTGGTTCGCGTTGCCGGGCAGATTGATGATCGCCAGGTCCTCTTCCAGGTCGGCGCCGCCGCGCTGGCCTGCCGGGTGGCGGCGGACATCCCGATGCCCCGGTTTTGAAAGTGGCTTCTAGTTCATAACTGTTCGCCACTTGTTCCTTTTGCTTGCCGAGCGCGGCGCGGCGGGTTAACCCGCGTCCATGATCGCCCGCCTGTCCGGCCTGCTTGACGATTTCGGCCCTGACTGGGCCGTGATTGACGTGAACGGCGTCGGCTACCTCGTCCATTGCAGCGCCCGCACGCTCGATGCCCTGGGCGTGCGCGGGGACCGGGTGACGGTCCATACCGAGCTGCAGGTCTCCGAAAACGACATGCGCCTGATCGGCTTTGCCAGCGGGGGCGAGCGCGAATGGTTCCGCCTGCTGACCGGCATTCAGGGCGTCGGCAGCAAGATGGCGCTGGCCGTGCTCTCGGCGCTGACGGTCGATGAATTGCAGCGCGCCTGCGCCGGCGGCGATGCCGCGATGGTCGCCCGCGCGCAGGGTGTCGGGCCAAAGCTCGCCAGCCGGATCGTCAACGAATTGAAAGACAAGGCCGGCGGCCTGCCCTCGGCGGCGGGCGCGGCAATCGCCTCGGCCCCGCGCGGATCGGCCAGCCAGGATGCCGTCTCGGCGCTCCAGAACCTCGGCTTCAAACCCAACGTCGCGACCGAAGCCGTGGCGCGGGCACTGGAGGAACTGGGCGAGGGCGCGGAGCTGAATGACCTGGTGCGGGTTGCGCTGAAAAGGGCGGCGGGGTGAGACCGAGCGTCCAAGACGTTGGCCGGATTTACGGCACCTTGATGGAGGAGGTGAAGGCCCGAACCGAAACTGTGTTCGAGTTTGCCAATGGACTCAAGGAGCCGAGCGACGGACAACATCACCGCCACAACATCTTCATTTTCGAAGGCCTCTATCTGCATTTACGGAAGATCTGCGAGCTTTTGGCGCTCGCTTCTCTTCTGATTCACAATTGTGAGGACCTAGATCAGCCAATCGGGAAAATGGACGAAATTGCTGCCGACAAACTGATCAATTTGGTGGCCAAGTTTAATGCGAATGGCTTTCCACGACCGGTGTCAGTAGGTGCGGTAGACGAGAAGCGCGAGGTAATTCATCTCCGCGATGACGAGTACGTCTTCACCGGACCTGATCTGCGCGATTTGTATCATAAGTGCGGGGAGATTTTGCATGTTGGTCGACTGCGTGACATTCTGACCGATAAGCAGCGCATATTGGATCAAGCCTGGGTGATCGAATGGTGCACGAAGTTAATTAGGGGACTTGGCGCGCATGCGATCGGTTTTCCTGATGGGGAACGGTTCTTGTTTGTTGTTATGCAGACCCCTGATTTTCCAAATGTCATTTGCAGGTTGCTGACGAGGGAATGACCGACAACCCCCTCCTCTCCTCCACCCGCCAGGTCGATGATGCTGACGCCGCGCTGCGGCCCAAGACGCTTGCCGAGTTTGTCGGGCAGGCGGCGGCGAAGGATAACCTGCGCGTCTTCATCGAAAGCGCCAAGTCGCGCGGGGAGGCGATGGATCATGTGCTGTTCTTCGGCCCGCCGGGGCTCGGCAAGACCACGCTGGCGCAGATTGTCGCGCGCGAGCTGGGGGTGGGGTTCCGCGCTACCTCCGGGCCAGTCATCGCCAAGGCGGGCGATCTCGCCGCGCTGCTGACCAATCTGGAAGAGGGCGATGTCCTGTTCATTGACGAAATTCACCGCCTCAATCCGCAGGTCGAGGAAGTGCTCTATCCGGCGATGGAGGACCGCGCGCTCGATCTGATCATTGGCGAGGGCCCCTCGGCCCGCTCGGTGCGGATCGATCTGCCGCCCTTCACGCTGGTGGGTGCGACCACGCGCGCGGGGCTGCTGACAACGCCGCTGCGCGACCGGTTCGGCATTCCTGTCCGCCTCAACTTCTATACCGAGGGCGAGCTGGAACGCGTGGTGACGCGCGGAGCCGGGCTGCTGAACATCGGGATCGAACCGACCGGCGCGCGAGAGATTGCGCGGCGTTCGCGCGGGACGCCGCGGATCGCCGGGCGGCTGCTGCGCCGGGTGCGTGATTTTGCCCATGTCGAAGGCCATGCCGCGATTACCCGCGATCAGGCCGATGCCGCGCTGACCCGGCTGGAGGTCGACAGCCTGGGTCTCGATGCGATGGACCGGCGCTACCTGACCATGATTGCCGAGCTCTACAATGGCGGGCCGGTCGGGGTCGAAACGCTGGCCGCCGGCCTGTCCGAACCGCGCGACACGATCGAGGATGTGATCGAGCCGTTTCTCATCCAGCTGGGCCTGATCGCGCGCACGGCGCGGGGGCGCTGCCTCAACGCTCGGGGCTGGCAGCATCTGGGTCTGCCGCCGCCTGCGGGCAACCAGGGCGGCCTGTTCGATTCTGCTGATTCGACAGACAAATAGGCAACGCAGGCGCGCCGCTTGTTAGTAATTTTAGCTACATTCGGTTCCAGATTGGGACAGGTGTATGGCACTGGCCCGGGCTTTCTGACGATTCCCGCTCCGGGACGCCAGAAACAGGGTTAACACGATTGTCCCTTAATCATTCGTCTGCGTTTCTCCGCCTATAGGGGCATTTCGGCTGCATTGCTGCCGGTCTTTCCGCCCCAGCCAAAGGCAAAGAGAGCAGAGCTTATGTCGGTACGGATGGCCCTTGTGAAATTGTCCGCGATTGCCGCGGGCGGCGCCGTTGTGGGTGGCGGAGCGGTGCATGTCGCCGAAGCTCCGGCGGCTCAGGTCCAGTACGTCAAGCACGCCAAGCACGCGCCGAAGGTGATGAAGCGCAAGATCGTCCGCACGGCCAAGGCTGCGCCGCGCCCGATGAAGAAGATCCGCCGCGTTGTGACCAAGTCGGTCGCCTGCGCCGCGCCGGCTCCGCAGCAGATGGCGATGATGGCTATGCCGCTCCCGCCGCTGCCGCCGATGCCCACCCCGCAGGGTGGCGGCGATAGCGGTGTGACCGTGATCGGCGGTTCGGGTGGTTTCGGTTTCGGCGGCGGCTTCTTTGGCGGCTTCTTCGGCGGCGGCAGTGGCGGCGGCGGCAGCGTAGTCGTTTCGACCACCACCTCGGGCGGTTCGACCTCGACCTCAAGCTCGAGCGGCGGCTCCTCGTCCTCGACCTCGGGCGGCAGCACCTCCAGCTCGACCGGCGGTCTGACCAGCACAACTACGACTGGCGGGATCACTTCCAGCTCGACCACTTCGACTGGCGGCGTTTCGACCTCCACCGGCAACGTCTCGACGTCGACCGGGAATGTCTCGACCAGCTCGGGCAACTACTCGTCGACCTCGACCTCGTCGGGCAATGTCACTTCGACCAGCTCGTCGTCGGGCAACGTGTCGAGCAGCACCTCGAGCTCGACCTCGGGCAATGTCTCGACCTCCACGTCCAGCTCGACTTCGGGCAATGTGACCTCGTCGACCTCGACCAGCTCCTCGACTTCGACGTCGTCGTCGACCAGCACCTCGTCGTCCTCGGGCAATACCACGACGACCACGACCTCGGGTGGCACCGAAGTGCCGGCTCCGCCGATGCTGCTGCTGTTCGGCGCGGCTGCGGCTGCGCTGGTCGGTCGCCGGCGCCTGGCCAAACAGACGGCCTGACGCGGCAAACTCATTCAGACATGGGGAGGGCGGCCTTGGTGCCGCCCTTTTCCGTTCAGGCGAGCTGCTTGCGTAACCGGGCGTGGTGGGCCTTGTGCTGTTCCTTGCGGGCCAGGTCCTTGTCCGGCAGCCGCCACAGCCAGCCCCGCGCCAGCCAGGGCATGGCATAGGTTTCGACGTCGGTCGCCAGCTCGGCCAGCACGCGCTCGCAATCGGCTGGATCGCTGGCGTCGTAGCTGTACCACAGCTGCTCGCGCGCCTCGGTCAGCTCGCCCAGATGCCGGGTGGTCTGGCGCGCCAGCAGATAGCGCGGTTCGGCCCAGCGATCCCATTCGCGCCACAGCATGGGCGAGCGGATGATCGTTTCCATCGCCGAGCGTGAGGTGAAGGGCGCGAAATGCAGGCGCATGACCTTGGCCGTGATCCGGCAGGCGCCATGCTCCTGCCGGTATTCGCGGTGGACCAGCTTGATCACCCAGCAGGTGGTGCCGCGGCGGCGGACGAAGCCGCGCGATCCGCGCCGCTTCCATCCGCCCTCTGCCAGCCGGGGGGCGAAGTGATCGTCGACCGCCGTCTGAACGGCCGAACGATGCATCAGGCTGCCAGCTTGCGCAGCACGTAGTGCAGGATCCCGCCGTTCATGAAGTACTCAACCTCATTGGCGGTATCGATCCGGCACAGCGCGGTGAAGGTAAAGGTCGAACCGTCCTTGCGGGTGACCTGCACTTCCACGTCCTGGCGTGGGGTCAGGCTGGCAACGCCCAGAATCGTATAGGTGCAGTCGCCATCGAGGCCCAGGGTCTCGCGGGTCTCGCCGTCCTTGAACTGCAACGGCAGCACGCCCATCCCGACCAGGTTCGAGCGGTGGATCCGCTCGAAGCTCTCGACGATCACGGCGCGGACGCCGAGCAGGTTGGTGCCCTTGGCCGCCCAGTCACGCGACGAGCCGGTGCCGTATTCCTTGCCGGCAACGACCACCATCGGGGTGCCATCGGCCTTGTGCTTCATCGCGGCGTCGTAGACCGGCATGACTTCGCCGTTGTACTTGCTCATCCCGCCTTCGATGCCGGGGACCATCTCGTTCTTGATGCGGATGTTGGCAAAGGTGCCGCGCATCATCACTTCATGGTGGCCGCGGCGCGCGCCATAGGAGTTGAAGTCCGCCTTGGCGACCTGGTGCTCCATCAGCCACTGGCCGGCCGGGCTGTCAGCCTTGATGTTGCCGGCCGGGCTGATGTGGTCGGTGGTGATCGAATCGCCCAGCACCAGCAGCGGCTTGGCATCGACGATGTCCTGCACCGGGGCCGGGGTCATCGACATGCCTTCGAAGTAGGGCGGGTTGGCGACATAAGTCGACCCGGCGCGCCACGAGTACGTTTCCGAGCCGGTGACATTGATCGCCTGCCAGTGCTCGTCGCCCTTGTAGACGTCGGCATAGCGGGCCTGGAACATCTCGCGGGTGACGCAGGCCGCCATGGTTTCGGCAACTTCCAGGTTGGTCGGCCAGATGTCCTTGAGGAACACGTCCTGGCCATTGCTGCCCACGCCGATCGGGGTGGTGACGAAATCGTCGATCACCGTGCCCTTGAGCGCATAGGCCACGACCAGCGGCGGGCTGGCGAGGAAGTTGGCGCGCACGTCGGGGCTGACGCGGCCTTCGAAGTTGCGGTTGCCCGAGATCACGGCCGCGGCGACCAGGCCGTTCTCGTTGATCGCCTTGCTGATCGGTTCGGCCAGCGGGCCCGAGTTGCCGATGCAGGTGGTGCAGCCGTAACCGACCAGGTTGAAGCCGATGTTGTCGAGGTGGCTCTGCAGCCCGGCCTTGATCAGGTAATCGGTGACGACTTGGCTTCCGGGGGCGAGCGAGGTCTTGACCCAGGGCTTGGGCTTCAGGCCCAGCTCGTCGGCCTTCTTGGCGACCAGGCCGGCAGCGACCAGCACGCCCGGGTTCGAGGTGTTGGTGCAGGAGGTGATCGCCGCAATCATCACGTCGCCATCGCCGACGGTGAAGTCCTTGCCCTCGACAGGCACGCGGGCGTTGGCCTTCTTGTAAGTCTCGGCCATGTCCTTGGCGAAAACGTCGTCGACGTCTTCAAGGTTGACCCGGTCCTGCGGGCGCTTCGGACCGGCGAGCGACGGCACGACGGTGGCCATGTCGAGCTCCAGCGTGCTCGAGAAGATCGGATCGGCCGCGGCCGGGTCGATCCAGAAGCCCTGCTCCTTGGCATAGGCTTCGACCAGGGCGATCTGGCTTTCCTCGCGGCCGGTGAGGCGCAGGTAGTCGATCGTCTTGTCGTCGATCCCGAAGAAGCCGCAGGTCGCGCCATATTCCGGCGCCATGTTGGCCAGCGTCGCGCGGTCGGCCAGGCTGAGCGAGGCAAGGCCCGGGCCATAGTATTCGACGAAACGGCCCACCACGCCGTGCTTGCGCAGCAGGTTGGTGCAGGTCAGCACAAGGTCGGTCGCGGTCACGCCTTCGCGCAGGGCCCCGGTCAGCTTGAAGCCGACCACTTCGGGGATGAGCATCGAAACCGGCTGGCCCAGCATCGCGGCCTCGGCCTCGATCCCGCCAACGCCCCAGCCGAGCACGCCCAGGCCGTTGATCATGGTGGTGTGGCTGTCCGTGCCGACGCAGGTGTCGGGATAGGCCACGGTCGCGCCGTTCTGGTCCGTGCTGGTCCAGACGGTCTGGGCGAT
>Ga0073924_1000203_pt1 | contig 13201 bp, 12 predicted proteins | sample GWRWT4_14Oct14_FD_70957 | JGI IMG/M metagenome (GOLD analysis project Ga0073924, IMG submission 70957) | Sand microcosm microbial communities from a hyporheic zone in Columbia River, Washington, USA - GW-RW T4_14-Oct-14 | ecosystem: Engineered > Artificial ecosystem > Sand microcosm >...
GCGCGCATGGGGTGATGATTACCTCGGCCACGCTGCGCGACGGGCCGGATTGGGATGCCGCGATAGCCCGCAGCGGCGCCGGGGCGCTGGAGATCGCCCCGCGCCTCTCCAGTTTCGACAGCCCGTTCGACTATGCCGACCAGGCCGAGGTGCTGATCGTGACCGACGTGCCCAAGGGCGATCTGGCCGCGCTGGCCGGGGCCTATGGCCGCCTGATCGAGGCTTCGGGCGGAGGGGTGCTGGGGCTGTTTACGGCGATCCGCCGGCTGCGCGCAGTCCACGGCCGGATTGCCGACCGCCTCGCCCGCGCCGGACTGCCGCTCTATGCCCAACACGTCGATCCGATCGACACCGGCACCCTGGTCGACATCTTCCGCGACGATCCGCGCGCCTCTCTGCTCGGCACCGATGCCTTGCGCGACGGGGTCGACGTGCCGGGCCATTCGCTGCGGCTGGTGGTGATGGAACAGGTCCCCTGGCCCAAGCCCTCGATCCTGCACCGCGCGCGGAGGCTGGCCGGGGGTGGTTCAACCTATGATGATCAGATCATCCGCGCCCGGCTGGCCCAGGCCTTCGGCCGGCTGATCCGCAGCAAGGAAGACCGCGGCCACTTTGTCGTCCTGTCATCGGCCTTTCCCAGCCGCCTGCTGTCCGCCTTCCCCGCCGGGACGCCAATCAGCCGGGTGACCCTGGACGAGGCTTTACAACGCGTCGGTGCCGGTGTTTCTGGGCGCACCATCCCTAACGAGAGCCCCGCGTGAAAATCCTCGGTCTGTTCCGCCATGCCAAGTCCGACTGGGGCGATCCGCGCGCGCGCGATTTCGACCGCCCGCTCAACGAGCGCGGCCGCGCTGGAGCTGCAATCATGGGGCGGCATATCCGCGATCATGGCGTGCAATGGAACCGGGTGCTGTCATCCCCCGCGATCCGGTGCGCCGAAACGATCGAACTGGCCTGCCACGCCAGCGGCCGGCCGGTGAAGGTCATGTGGGACCGGCGGATTTACCTCGCCAGCAGTGTCACCCTGGCCGACGTTCTGCGCGGGCAGGATGGCGATCCTTCGGCGATCATGATGGTTGGGCATAATCCGGGCCTGGAAGACCTGATTTTTGACTTGGTCCCCGATGATGGCACCAACCCGCTGCGCGATGCGGTGGAGGAGAAGTTCCCGACCGCCTGCTACGCCGTGCTGGAACTGGACATTGATCGCTGGTCCGATCTGAAGGACCGCTGCGGGCGGCTGTTTCATCTGACCCGCCCGCGCGACCTTGATCCTGCGCTGGGGCCGGTGTTCTAGTCCTCACCCACTCAATTAAATTGGCAGGTCTGGCCTACTCGACAGTCGCTTGGCCTCTGCTATGAGCTTCTTTAACCGTTCGATTAAGCTATCGGAGAATACCACCCATGCCGTTGCCCGCCCCGTTTGATCGCCTGCGCCTGCCCGTCATCGGTTCACCGCTGTTCATCGTTTCGGGCCCGGAACTGGTGATTGCCCAGTGCAAGGCCGGGATTATCGGCAGCTTCCCGGCGCTCAATGCCCGGCCCTCGGGCGTGCTTGACGAATGGCTCCACCGGATCACTGAGGAGCTGGCCGCGCATAACCGCGACAACCCGGATCGCCCGGCCGCGCCCTACGCCGTCAACCAGATCGTCCACAAGACCAACAACCGGCTTGAGGAAGATATGGAGGTCTGCGCCAAGTGGCAGGTGCCGATGACCATCACCTCGCTCGGTGCGCGCGAAGACCTCAACAAGGCGGTCCATGACTGGGGCGGAATTGTGCTCCACGACGTGATCAATGACCGCTTCGCCCGTAAGGCGATTGAAAAGGGGGCCGATGGCCTGATCCCGGTCGCCGCCGGGGCTGGCGGTCATGCCGGTGTTCTCTCGCCCTTCGCGCTGATGCAGGAAATCCGCGAATGGTTCGATGGCCTGGTGGCCCTGTCCGGCTCAATCGCTTGCGGCCATTCGATCCTCGGCGCCCAGGCGATGGGCGCGGACTTTGCCTATATCGGCACGCCCTGGATCGCGACCAAGGAAGCCAATGCGGTCGATGGCTACAAGAACAGCATCGTCGAAGGCCGGGCTGACGACATCGTCTATTCGAACCTCTTCACCGGGGTGCACGGCAATTACCTGCGCCCCTCGATCGTCGCCGCCGGCCTCGATCCGGACAACCTGCCGGTCAGCGATCCCAGCAAGATGAACTTCGGTTCGGGCGGCAACACCGAAGCCAAGGCCTGGAAGGACATCTGGGGTTCGGGCCAGGGGATAAACGCGGTCAAGGCCGTCGAGAGCGTGGCTGACCGGGTTGACCGGATGGAAGCCGAATACAACCGCGCCCGCACCGAACTGGCCGCCAAGGCGCGGATGGCCCTCGCTTAAATCTGACAACCTCCTGATCGCTCAGGGCCCGTCCACAGCCGTGGCGGGCCACAGGTCATCGACCAGGGCATCAAGCTCGGTAAAATCGACCCCGCTGCCCAGCGGATCCTTCCGGCTGAGCAACAACCTGCGCCGCTGATCGAGCAACCGACGCCGCAGCGCACGTTGGAGTAGCTCAAGCCGGGCGAGCGCATCGGTCAGCGCGGCTTCGGGCGTCTGCGCCCGGCTGCGTGCCCAGCTTCCCTCGATCTGGCCGACGCGTTCGCTGACCAGCTCGTTATAGGTCCGGTGCGGGCCGCGGTGGAGCGGCAGGCCGATCCGCAGCGCGGTCCGATCGGTCGCGGGCAGCAGCAGGCCGTTATGGCGGAAATCGTCAAACCGCAGCCGGTCGCGCCCAACCGCGCGCAGCAGACTGGCCGTCCCGTCCTGACGCAGCAATTGCCGAGGCAAAAGGTGGTGGCGTTGCATGCCCGGATCGAAGCCAGGCAGATCGCGGCGATTGACCGCGCGGAACGGCAGCCAGGACCGGTCTCCGCCGCCTTTCCCCTTCATTGGCCAGTGCCGGGGTCGCTGACAAGGATGCGCAGCTCGCTGCCATCGCGGACCGGAACGGCAAGCAGGTGTTCGCCCGCCGGCCCGGTGAAATCGCGCTCCTGCTGGAGCGGTCCAATCTGCACCAGTTCGTGGATCAGCCGCACCGCCAGCCGGGCCATGGCCGCGGAGGGCAAGCGTTTGTTAGGCTCAAAGCGTAGTTCCTGACCCGTCAACAGGGCCAGCCCGCGCGAGACCATTGCCCCGTTGCTCTCTCGATCAAGCGCGGTCAGGACCAGGCCAGGAAAAGCCCCGCCTTCCAGCCAGTCCGCCACCGAGCGGCGGAACAGGTCAGGCGCCACCCAGGAGCCAGCTGCACTCCACACCACGGCCAGAACATTTGGCAGGCCAGCCAGCCGTGCCCCCAGACCCGCCAGCACGCGCAGCACCGGCACCAGCCCCGCTCCGCCAGCCAGATGCGGCCCAGGCGCGAGGCTGACCACTTCACCCGCTGGCATCGAGCGCAGCCCGACCGGCGGCCCGGCCGGTGGCTGCGGCTCTGCCGACGCTGGCCCAAGCCCCTTGCAATCAAAGGTCAGCCCGCTGGCGAGCAGTTCCGCCCAGGTCCCGTCACTGGATCGATGCGACAGCGCAAAGGACGCGCTGGTGGCTTCGCCCGGCTCAGCCGCCATTGCCTCCAGCGCGGCAAGATCGGGCCGGGTGCCGGGCGCGAAGATCAGGCACAGTCGCGGCGCCGATCCCTCTCCCAGATTGTTTCCGATCGTGTCGATCGTCAGTCCTCCCAGCCAACCGGCCTCAAACTTTAGGAATGTCTGGCATTTTTAGTTGCGCAAAGTCGAGTCCCTGCGGGCAAGTTGTCTCAGGATTGGAGCCAATTCTGCGCTACGACGCGCAAGATCTTCAAAAGACACCGGTCGCAAGTCCTTCAGCCAGCGCTGCGCCAAGATCGGCGGCCGCCTGCAGCGCCGGTAGGGGGACGATCTTGGGCGCAAGGATCGCTTCCGGCGCCTGCGCCGCGAGGTTGACGATCAGCGGCTCGGCCACGCGCCGCAAGCGCCAGCCGGTGACGATCCGGTCAAGCTGCACCTGGGCGCCCTGCCCGTCGCTGCCAGCCGCGATCATGGTGGCATAGGGCCGGCCCTCGATTTGTCCCAGCAGCGGGTAATAGCTGCGATCGAAGAACTCCTTCATCGCCCCGCTCATCGTTCCAAGGTTTTCGGGACAGGCGAACAGGTAGCCGCCTGCCGCCAGCAAGTCCTCCGCGCTGGCCAGTTCCGCTGCGAGCAGCACGGCCCGCCCCTCCGCTCCCGCAAAGGCGGCTTCGGCCAGGGCGCGGGCGGCGCCGGTGCGGCTGTGCCAGATGACTGCCAACATGCGCGCCACCATGGCCCAGCCCGGGCTTGCTGCAAAGCCGTGAAAAGCCGGGAGCGCCCTCTTCTCAGCGACCGCGCCATCGGCTAGCCGGGGCGGCATGGCTTCCGCCCCCTCCTCCATCCTTGGCATCGACCGCTCACTGACCGGCCGGGCCTGGCGCTGGCGCGGCGGCAATATGGACCTCTCGTCCAGTCCCGCTTCACTTGATCATGATCTGGTGACCCAGCTGCTGCTGGCGCGCGGCGTTTCGCCGGATGACATCGAGCGGCACCGCAACCCCTCGCTGCGGGCCTTCCTGCCCGATCCCTCCGCCTTCCGCGACATGGATCAGGCTGCCGAACGGATTGCCCAGGCGGTGGTGACCGGTGAGACGGTGACCGTCTATGGCGACTATGATGTTGACGGTGCGACCAGTGCGGCGCTGCTGATCCGGCTGCTGCGGATGCTCGGCCACCCCGCGCGCTACTATATCCCCGACCGCCTGCTGGAGGGCTATGGCCCGTCGGGCGAGGCGCTGGTGCGGCTGGGCGCGGAAGGGTCCAGCCTGATCGTCACGGTCGATTGCGGCGCCATGGCCTTCGAGGCGCTCGACATGGCCCATGCCGCCGGGATCGACGTAATCGTGGTCGATCACCACAAGTGTGCCGCCGAACTGCCCCGTGCGATGGCGCTGGTAAACCCCAACCGGCTTGACGAGGATGACCTCGCCGCTGCCCATGGCCACCTGGCCGCTGTGGGTGTCGCCTTCCTGCTCGCCATCGCGGTCGTGCGGCTGCTGCGCCAGCGCGGATTCTTCGCCGACCGAGCCGAACCGGACCTGTTCTCGCTGCTGGACCTCGTAGCACTGGGCACCGTGGCCGATGTCGCCGCACTGCATGGCCTCAACCGCGCATTGGTGGCCCAGGGGCTGAAGGTCATGGCCCAGCGCCAGAACATCGGCATGGCTGCGCTGATCGACGCCAGCCGGCTCAGCCGCGCACCAACCTGCAGCGACCTGGGCTTTGCCCTGGGTCCGCGAATCAATGCCGGGGGCCGGGTCGGTGAAGCGACGCTGGGCGTACGACTGCTCACCACCGAAGATCCCGACGAGGCCCGCGCCATCGCTGCCCAGCTTTCACAGCTGAACGAAGAGCGCCGCGCGATCGAGGCCGCCGTGCAGGAAGCGGCGGAGGCCCAGCTTGACACCCAGCACAACCGCGCGGTCGTCATGCTGGCCGGGGCCGGCTGGCACCCGGGCGTGATCGGGATCGTGGCCGGGCGGATCAAGGAGAAGTCCGGCCGCCCCGCGATCGTCATTGCCCTTGATGCTGACGAGCACGGCAACGGCAAGGGTTCGGGCCGCTCAATCGCCGGCGTCGATCTGGGCGCGGCGATCATTGCCGCGCGCGCGGCGGGGCTGCTGGTGGCCGGCGGCGGGCATGCCATGGCGGCCGGCCTGACGGTTGAACCGGGTCGCCTTAGCGCCCTCGCCGAGTTCCTCGACGAGCGGCTTGGCGCGGCCATCGTCGCTGCCCAGGCTGGCCAATCACTGCAGCTTGATCTGGCGGTCGCGCCCGGCGGGCTGGTCCCGCCACTGGTCGAGACGCTGGAGAGCGCCGGCCCCTATGGCATGGGCTGGCCAGGTCCGCGCATCGCGGTCGGGCCGGTGCGATTGATCAAGGCCGATCTGGTCGGCAAGGACCATGTCCGATTGATCGTGCGCGGCGAAGATGGCGCCAGTTTCAAGGCTGTGGCCTTCCGCCAGGCCGAGACCGAGCTGGGCCAAGCCCTGCTCAACCGGGCGCAAGGGCGGCGCTTCTGGCTGGCTGGCCGGGCCAAGATCGACGACTGGGGCAGCCGCCCAGCGGCCGAACTGCACATTGACGATGCCGCCTGGGCCGACTAGGCCTCGGGTTCAGCCCCAGCAGGCCTGAGGCGTCCAAATGGCGAACAGCTCGAGTGGGTATGATCGCCGCAAAGGCTGGTTGCCTTTGCAAGGGCAAGCCTGCTCGAGATGGAAGCCATTTGGACGTCCCTGCGGGATTTGGTCAAAATGGCCCATTGCTTCGTCGGGTCGGCTTGGAATATCGGCATATTGCTGCGCCTCCCCTCCTCGCACTGAGCCATTTTGCTTCAAACCTCAGGCCTGCTGGGGCTGAACCCGAGGCCTGCAATATTCTTGCAAAAACCCGCTTGACCCTCTCCACGCGCTTGCCTAAACGCGCGGCCTGCCTGACGGCCTCAAGCCGGTCTGGCCCCTTCGTCTAGCGGTTAGGACGCGGCCCTTTCACGGCTGAAACACGGGTTCGATTCCCGTAGGGGTCACCACCAGGTACCGGCCAGTGCCGGTGTAAAAATGGCCGCTAGCATGGCTTGCTCGGACAGACTAATCACACCACCTGCATGACCGGCAAGTTCCCGCTCCCAGGATTGTTCCTTGCCGCGCTTGGCGCGTTCGGCCTCGCTGTGGCCGGGGTCAATCTGTGGCTGGTCGCTGCCGTGTTGCTGGTCTGGATCGGTTCGCTGTGGCTGACCCTACCCGAACCCGAGATTGGCGAGGCCCGCGTCGACAAGGCCGTTGTAACCCGCGATGCCGTGCGCGAGGCGATCGAATCGCTTGGCGCACCGCTGTTGGTGCTGGAGGGTACTCGAATCGTCATGGCCAATGCGGCCGCGCGCGCAGCGCTGGGCGCACACGTCCAGGGCCAGGATGCCCGAATCGGCCTGCGTCATCCTGATGCCATGCGGCTGCTGGACATGGCCGATGGCGACAGCGTGACCATTCCCGGCTTCACCGGCACGCGCAGCCTGTGGCAGCTGACGCGCCGCCGGATCGACAAGCAGCGCTGGCTGATCGAATTGGCGGACCGCACCACCGAAGCCGATGTGAGCCGCGCCCACACCGATTTCGTGGCCAATGCCAGCCACGAACTGCGCACGCCGCTAGCCTCGATCATCGGCTATGTCGAAACGCTGGAGGAAGGCGGCCCGGCGGTGGATGCCGAGGCGGAGAAGCGGTTCCTGGGTATTGTCCTGCGCGAGGCGCGGCGAATGCTGTCGCTGGTCGAAGACCTGCTCTCGCTAAGCCACGCCGAAGCCGAAAAGCACGACCATCCGACCGAGCCGCTTGACCTTGGCAAATTGGCCGCCCGGGTGGTTGGCGAGGTTGCTTCGCTGCGCGGCAAGGAGCAGGTCCAACTGTTGTCAGCCGCCGAAGGCGCGGTCATTGCGGGCGATTCAACCCAGCTCGAACAGCTGCTGCGCAACCTGATCGACAATGCGCTGAAATATGGCGGGGCGGATTCGCCGGTGGAAGTGACCGTGAAGAGCGACAACGGCGACCGCATCGAGCTGACCGTCACCGACCATGGCGCCGGGATCGCGCCCGAGCATTTGCCGCACCTTACCCGGCGCTTTTACCGCACCGATCCGGGGCGCAGCCGTGCTTCGGGTGGCACGGGCCTGGGCCTGGCGATCGTCAAGCACATTGTCGAACGACACCGCGGCAAGCTGGACATTTCCAGCACCCTCGGCGAAGGCACCTGCGTGACCATTTCGCTGCCGAAAACTGCGCCGGCGCCGTTGTCATAAACTTGTCATGGAACTACTCCAGAGCGCTCTGGATCATGCTGATCGGAGGTTGATTCCATGAACAAGACCAAGCTGCTTATCGCCGCCGGTGCCGCTACCCTGCTGGCCGCCTGCGGCACCCAGTCCACTTCGCGTGACCAGATCCGCGCAGTTGGCTCCTCGACCGTCTATCCCTTTGCTAAGGCGATTTCGGACTCGCTCGCCAAGTCGAACGCCGAGATCAAGTCGCCGATCATCGAATCGACTGGCACTGGTGCCGGCATGAAGCTGTTCTGCGCCGGTGTTGGCGTGCAGCATCCTGATATCGTCAATGCCTCGCGCCGGATGAAGAAGTCCGAGTTCGAAGATTGCCAGAAGAATGGCGTGAAGGACATCATCGAGGTCCAGGTCGGTTTGGACGGGATTGCCTTTGCCGAAGCCAAGAGCGGTCCGGGCGTGCCGCTGACCCAGGCCGATGTCTACAAGGCGCTGGCCGCCAATCCGTTTGGCAAGCCCAACACCGCCAAGAACTGGTCGGACGTGAACCCGGCCCTGCCGGCGATTCCGATCCTGGTCTATGGCCCGCCGTCAACCTCGGGCACGCGTGACGCGCTTAAGGAGCTGGTCCTCATGAAGGGCTGCGACACCGACCCGGCGATGAAAGCTTTGAAGGACAGCGACAAGGAAAAGCACGAGAAGATCTGCACCGAAGTGCGCAACGACGGCGCCTATGTCGATGCCGGTGAGAATGACAACCTGATCGTCCAGAAGCTGGAAGCCAATCCCAAGGCGCTGGGCGTGTTCGGGTTTTCCTATCTCGAAGAAAACGCTGACAAGCTGAAGGGTTCGCCGATGAACGGCGTCGACCCGACCTATGCTTCGATCTCGGACTTCAGCTATCCGGGCGCTCGTCCGCTCTACATCTACATCAAGTCGGCCCATGTCAGCGCCATTAAGGGGCTGAAGGAATTCGCAGCCGAATGGGCCAAGAACTGGAGCAAGGGCGGTCTGCTCGCGCGCCAGGGCATGGTCGTTTCGCCCGATGACGTCCAGGCCAAGAACGCGAAGGTCGCGAGCGACCTGTCCGTGATGGACGCCAGCGGCCTCAAGTAAGCGGTTACAAAGGACCAGAAAGAACGATGTCGCCAGCCATTCCTCTCCTGCTCGCCCTTGGGCTGGGCCTGATTGCATGGCTGGCGGCGCGTTCAAAAGCCTGGGCCTTTAAACGCGCGGCACCCCCCGGGACCCGCGCACCGCTGCATTCACTACCGAACTATCATGGCTGGTACGTCGCGCTCTGGGCGGTCGTGCCGGCTATGGCATTTGCGGCGGTCTGGGCTGGACTGAGTCCCAACCTGATCGTCAGCCAGGCGCTGTCCGATCCGGCGGCGGCCAGCCTGCCGGCATTCGGCGTTGAACGCGATGCCATCATTGCCGAGGCCTATGCCACGGCATCCGGCTCGGGGGCGGCAGCCTTTAACCCGGCCGCGAACGCGCTGGTCGAGCCCTTCGCCAGCGCCATCCGCCAGTTCGGCACAATCGGCCTGGCCGTTACCCTGCTGCTGGGCTTTGCCGGCGGAACTTATGCTTTCCTGAAGCTGCGCCCGGACTTCACCGCCCGGACCCGGGTCGAGCGCGCGGTGATGATGGGGCTCTTGCTGGCTTCGCTCGTCGCGATCCTGACCACCTTCGGGATCGTCGCCTCGCTGCTGTTCGAAACGATCCGCTTCTTCGGCTTTGTGACACCCGCCGAATTCTTGCTCGGCACCCATTGGGGGCCCGATCCGATGGCCGCCCCCGGCGCCAATTTGGGCGAGAACTACGGCGCCATTCCGCTGTTCTGGGGAACGATCTTCATCGGCGCGATCATCGCCATGCTGGTTGCGATCCCGCTCGGCCTGATGAGCGCAATCTACCTGACGCAATATGCCAGCAGCACCGTCCGCAAGTGGATGAAGCCACTGCTCGAGATCCTCGCCGGTGTGCCCACCGTGGTCTATGGCTATTTCGCCGCGCTTACAGTCGCCCCGCTGGTGCGCGATGCCGCGCAAGGCATTGGCATTGCCAGCGCCTCCAGCGAAAGCGCGATGGCGGCCGGCCTCGTCATGGGCATCATGATCATCCCGTTCGTTTCCTCGATGGCCGACGATTCGATTGCCGCCGTCCCCCAAGCCATGCGCGATGGCAGCCTGGCGATGGGCGCGACGACATCGGAAACAATCAAGAAGGTCCTGATCCCCGCCGCCCTCCCCGGCATTGTCGCCGGGGTGATGCTGGCAGTCAGCCGCGCGATCGGCGAGACGATGATCGTGGTCATGGCTGCTGGCGCCACCGCGCGCCTGACGGCCAACCCCTTCGAAACGATGACCACGGTGACCTTCCAGATCGTCGCCATGCTGACCGGCGAAGGCAGCTTCGATCACCCGGCAACGCTCTCGGCCTTTGCCCTGGGTTTCGTGCTGTTCTGTGTCACCCTTGCCCTTAATTTCATCGCCCTGCGCGTCGTCAAGCGGTTCCGTGAAGCTTATGAGTAACGTTTCCTCCGCCCGCCTTAAGGCCCGCTACGCCGCCGAGCGCCGCTTCCGCGCGCTGGGCCTGGCTGCGGTGGTGTTCTCGGCGCTGGTCCTCGCCTTCCTGCTCTTCACCATGACCGCTAACGCGGTCGGCGGGTTCAAGCGGGCCGAACTGCGCTTCCCGGTCGATCTCGCCGCCAGCGGATTGACGGTCGATCCGGCCAGCCTGACCTCGAGCAATGCGGTTGCGCAGCTGGAGACGGCCGGGCTGCCGGACATCGTCGCCATGGCAGCCGGCAAGGCGCTGGGCGCCGAAGCCGCCGCTGAAGTCGATCCGCAGGCCTGGCGCGACCTCGCCAAGCAGATCGTGGCCGATCCGCAATTGCTGCGCGGCACGGTCGAAGCCGAATTGCCGGCCAGCGACGACCTGGCCTCAGCCTTGCGCGGCGATGGCGCTTCGGAAAGCCTGAAGACCCTGGCCACCAAGCTGGAAGCCGAAGGCAAGCTGGCCCAGGCCTGGGACCCCGGCTTCCTGAGCCGCGCCGATGCCACCGGCCCGCAGGCCGTCGGCATCTGGGGCGCGCTCAAAGGCTCGATGCTGACTATGCTGGTCACGCTCCTGCTGGCCTTCCCGATCGGGGTGCTGGCGGCGGTCTATCTTGAGGAATATGCCCCCAAGAACCGCTGGACCGAAGTGATCGAAGTTTCGATCAACAACCTGGCGGCGGTGCCGTCGATCATCTTCGGCCTGCTGGGCCTGGCGGTGTTCCTCTGGATCTTCCCGAACTATCGCTCAGCCCCGCTGATCGGGGGCATGACCCTGGCGCTGATGACCATGCCGGTGATCGTCATTTCCGGACGCAACGCGATCAAGTCCGTGCCGCCCTCGATCCGCGATGCCGCGTTGGCAGTCGGTGCGAGCCGGGTTCAGACCGTGTTTCACCACGTCCTGCCGCTCGCCCTGCCGGGCATCCTCACCGGCACGATCATCGGCATGGCCCGCGCGCTGGGTGAAACCGCGCCGCTGCTGATGATCGGGATGCGCGCTTTTGTCGCGACCCCGCCCGATGGCTTCACCTCGCCCGCATCTGTTCTCCCCGTCCAGATCTTCCTCTGGTCGGATGAAATCGACCGCGGCTTTGTCGAACGCACCTCTGCCGCGATCATCGTCCTGCTGGCCTTCCTGCTGGTGATGAACGGCCTCGCCATCTACCTCCGCAACCGCTTCGAGAAACGCTGGTAATGACCACGACCCACACCCTTGATCCCGTGAACGCCAAGATCAGCGCGCGCGATGTTTCCGTATTCTATGGTGACAAGCGCGCGATCGATCAGGTGTCAATCGACATCCCGACCGAGTACGTCACGGCCTTCATCGGCCCGTCAGGCTGCGGCAAGTCGACCTTCTTGCGCTCGCTCAACCGGATGAACGACACGATCGCCGGGGCCCGCTTCGAAGGCGAGATCACGCTTGATGGAGAGGACATCTACAAGTCCGGCATGGACGTGGTGCAATTGCGCGCCAGGGTCGGGATGGTGTTCCAGAAGCCCAATCCCTTCCCGAAGTCGATCTATGAGAACGTAGCTTACGGCCCGCGCATCCATGGCCTGGCCGGAAGCAAGACGGACCTCGACGGCATTGTCGAAAAATCGCTCAAGCGCGCCGGCCTGTGGGAAGAGGTGAAGGATCGCCTCGCTGAAAGCGGTACCGCCCTGTCTGGCGGTCAGCAGCAGCGTCTGTGCATCGCACGGGCCATCGCGGTCGATCCCGAAGTGATCCTGATGGACGAGCCCTGCTCGGCGCTAGACCCGATCGCGACCGCCCGCATCGAAGAACTGATCGACGACCTCAAGGGTCGTTACGCTATCGTCATCGTCACCCACTCGATGCAGCAGGCCGCGCGTGTTTCGCAGCGCACCGCCTTTTTCCATCTCGGCAAGGTGGTGGAATACGGCAAGACCAGCGACATTTTCACCAATCCCCGCGAAGAGCGGACCAAGGACTACATCACAGGACGGTACGGCTGATGGCACAGGAACACACAGTCAAAGCCTTCGACGAGGACATCACCCGGCTGCGCGGCCTGATCGCCGAAATGGGCGGCCTGGCCGAAGTCTCGCTGGCCGAGGCGATGGAAGCCCTGGTCAAGGGCAACAGCGAACTGGCCAAGGGCGTGATCGCCCGGGACAAGCGGATCGATTCGCTCGAGGCTGAGGTCGACAAGCTGGCGATCCGCGTGATCGCACTGCGCGCGCCGATGGCCGATGACCTGCGCGAAGTGATCGCCGCGCTGAAGATCGCCGGAGTGGTTGAGCGTATTGGCGACTATGCCAAGAACATCGCCAAGAGCACCGACAAGATCGAAGGCCGCAAGAAGTTCGAACCGCTGACCCTGATCCCAGCTATGGCCGAAGTGGCCGGCGAAATGGTCCATGACGTGATGACCGCCTTCGCTGCCCGCGACGCAGCACTGGCCCGCGAAGTGGTGGAGCGCGACGACAAGGTCGATGCCTTCTACAACTCGATCTTCCGCAATCTGGTCAGCCACATGATCGAGAACCCCTCCTCGATCAGCAGCGCAGCCGAACTGCTGTTCGTCGCCCGCAATATCGAGCGGATCGGCGACCACGCCACCAACGTCGCCGAAATGGTCCACTATGCCGCAACCGGTGCCTACCTCACCGACCGGGAAGACCTGGCAGGAGCCTGACATGAGCAAACCACGCCTGCTGCTGGTCGAGGATGATCCGGCGCTGGCGGAGCTGCTGGAATTCCGCTTCACCGCGGAAGGCTATGCCGTGTCCGTCACCCCCGATGGCGATGAGGC
>Ga0073924_1000204_pt1 | contig 13137 bp, 9 predicted proteins | sample GWRWT4_14Oct14_FD_70957 | JGI IMG/M metagenome (GOLD analysis project Ga0073924, IMG submission 70957) | Sand microcosm microbial communities from a hyporheic zone in Columbia River, Washington, USA - GW-RW T4_14-Oct-14 | ecosystem: Engineered > Artificial ecosystem > Sand microcosm >...
CGCAAGCTGGAAATCATGTCGGATGGCCGCATAGGCGCTCACGGGGCGCTGGCGCTCGCCCTGGCGCTGTTGCTGCGGGTTGGAGCGATGGCGCAGATCAGCGCGCCAGACCGCCTCATGGCCGCACTGATAGCCGCCGGCGCCCTATCCCGCGCCATGATGTATTTGGCCATGGCGGCACTGCCCCATGCCAGGGATTCGGGCCTTGCCCACACGACAGGACGCCCTGACCTGCAACAGGCGGGAACAGCGCTTGGACTTGGTTTTGTGATTGCCTGGCTGACCCTGCCGTTTGGAACCGCCCTGACAGCACTCATCGCTGCTGGCGCCGGGGGGCTGTTCACCGCCCTGCTCGCCAAACGCCATATTGGCGGCCAGACGGGTGACATATTAGGATCTGTGCAACAGATTTCCGAGTTATGTGCACTGCTAATTTTGGCAGCGTTGCTGACATTTTAGACTGTCGCGTCACGCAACCAGTTCTCGCTGGGAAGATCAACGACCCTGGCAAATTCCCGCATATTGTCTGTAATGATCGTATAGCCTAGCGCCAATGTCTGTGCTGCGATCAATAAGTCATTCCCGCCAATGACCTGACCGCTTTGTTCAAGACGTGTGCGAATTTGGCCATAAATACGATCAGCCGGCGTTTCGAAGGGTAAAATTTCTATCGCATCCAGCACCGCTTCAACCTGCGCAGTCAGCCGGGATGAGATCGCTTTGGCAGCTCCAAAGCGTAATTCCGCAGCTACAATAATGCTGGTGCATATGCGTGATTCGCCGACCTCAACGATACGTCGCGCCACCCGCCCCTGTGGATTACGAATGAGGTCTGAAAGAATATTTGTATCGAGCAGATAACGCATCACAGTGTAACTGAATCGGGCGCCGGATCAGAGATCGGTGGAAAATCCTCCAGCAATGGCGCCAGGTTAGCGAGCACCGCGAGAAGGGATTTTGGCCTGACTGGTTCGATGATCAGCCGATCACCTTCCTTGCGCATAATTGCGTCCTCACCCGGAAGTTCGAAATCCCGGGGAATGCGTACTGCCTGATTTCTGCCATTTTTAAAGAGTTTAACGTGCCGCTCAAGAACCAAGGCATCCTCCATCATGACAACATATGCCATAGCATATGTTGCGTTAAATGTCCAGCGTTGCCTTAATGTGATTGGCTAACCCTGTTAACCTTGTGAAATACACTCATATGGTTTTATAGCTGAACTGGATGTACATGGCCTATGCGCCCCGGAATGCTATCTTGAAGATAATCGGAAAAATTCTGCTTTATGGCGTCACTCTGGCGCTGGTCTTGGCTGTGGTTGGCGGAGCGGCGGTTGCATTTGCGCTATGGCGCTATGGCATTGGCCTGCCCGATTATTCCCAGCTTGCCAATTATGAACCCGCCATTACAACCCGTGTACATGCCGGGGATGGGCGGTTGATCACGGAATTTGCACGCGAAAAACGCCTTTATGTTCCCTATGAAACTATCCCAAAACTGGTGATCCAGGCCTTTGTATCAGCCGAGGATCAGAATTTCTTTGCCCATCGTGGTATTGATCCCGTCGGCATCCTGCGCGCCGCCATCGTGAATTTGCAGCGTGTAGGGGACAATCACCGCCTGGTTGGCGCATCCACCATTACCCAGCAGGTGGCCAAGAATTTTTTCCTGTCTGGCGAGGTGTCCTATCAGCGCAAGATCAAAGAGGCCATTTTGGCGTTCCGAATCGAGCGGACCTTTACTAAAGAACGCCTGCTGGAACTCTATTTGAATGAAATTTATCTTGGAAATTCGGCCTATGGCGTCGCCGCAGCCGCACTGAATTATTTCGATAAACCCTTGGCGGAGCTTACCCTGGAGGAAGCCGCCTATCTGGCGGCATTACCCAAAGCGCCAAATAATTACCATCCCGTGCGCCATCGCGAAAAAGCCACCGCACGGCGCAACTATGTTCTGAACCGCATGGCGGAAGACGGCTATGTCACCCCCGATCAGGCCCATAAGGCGGCGCAAACCCCGTTGCTGACGGCCCCGCCACGCGATCAGGAATTTGTTCAGGCCGATCATTTTGCGGAAGAGGTTCGCCGTGAACTGATTAACCGCTTTGGCGAGGATGCGCTCTATGATGGAGGGCTGTCGGTGCGCACCTCGCTGGATCCGAGGCTTCAGAAAATTGCCTATAAGGCGCTGCGCGATGGATTGATCGCCTATGATCGCCGGCATGGCTGGCATGGCCCCATTACCCGCATCGACACGGGCGATGACTGGCCTAAAAAACTGGCTGCCGTGCCATTGCCCGCCGGATTAGCCCCATGGCGGCTGGCCGTGGTGCTAAAAACACAGAATGACCGTGCCGGAATTGGTTTCGCCGACGGCGCGCAGGGGATCATTCCCTTTGCGCAACTGCGTTGGGCCCGCAAACGCATGGACAACGCAACACTTGGCCCACCGCTTGCCCGTGTCGAGGATGTTCTGCATGCTGGCGATGTAGTTGCCGTTGCGCAAACGGATGAAAAGCCATCCCAAAAAGCAGCCGCCAATTGGAGCCTGCAACAAATTCCCGAAGTGGGCGGCGCATTGGTGGCGATGGATCCGCATACGGGCCGGGTACTGGCGATGCAGGGCGGATTTGCCTATGGGGACAGTGAGTTTAACCGCGCCACACAGGCCCAGCGCCAGCCGGGTTCGGCATTCAAGCCTTTTGTATATGCCGCCGCGCTGGAATCCGGCTTTACCCCATCCAGCCTGGTGCTGGACGCACCAATGGTCATCGATCAGGGGCCGGGGCTGGCCAAATGGAAACCAACCAATTATTCCGGCGAATATTATGGCCCATCAACATTGCGCATTGGCCTGGAAAAATCGCGCAATCTGATGACCGTGCGTCTGGCGCAACATATCGGCATTGACAGGGTGAATGAGTATGCCAGCCGCTTTGGATTGATACAGGCCACGCCGAGCCTGCTTTCCACCGCCCTGGGCGCTGGAGAAACCAGCCTGCTCCGGCTGACATCCGCCTATGCCATTCTGGTCAATGGCGGACACCTCGTCGAACCAGCGCTGATTGACCGGGTGCAGGACCGCCGCGGCAAAACCCTGTACCGAAATGATCATCGCGAATGCGCCTTATGCCGCGATACCTGGCGCGAGGGTTTGCAGCAGCCCGTGATACCCGATCTTCGCGAGCAGCGCATCAACCCGGCGACCGCCTATCAGATCGTGTCTATGCTGGAAGGTGTGGTGCAACGCGGCACGGGCCAAAGCGTCGCCAGCATCGGCAAGCCCATTGCAGGCAAAACCGGAACCACTAATGAAAGCCGCGACACCTGGTTCATGGGGTTTTCACCCGATCTCGTCACGGGTGTTTTTGTAGGCTTTGACACGCCGCGAACAATGGGAAAGAAAGAAACCGGGGCTTCGGTCTCGGCGCCGATTTTTCGTGATTTTATGACCCAGGCGCTCAAGGACGCGCCGTCTACCCCGTTTCGCATACCCGCAGGCATTCGTCTGGTTCGGGTGAATCCGGAAACCGGCCTGCCTGCAAATCCCGGTGATCGAAATGTAATCCTGGAGGCTTTCCGGCCCGGAACAGAGCCCAAAAATCGCGATAGGTCCGTTCTTGGCGTGGACGCCCCCGGTGGCGCAGGACAAATAACTGGGGATGGTGGCACAGAGCCGGTTGCCGAGGGAACCGGCGGCCTGTACTAATCCCTTCCACATATTCACAGGAGAAATTTCATGCGGGCGGAAGTTCAAGCCTTGGCGCAAGACATCAAGCAGTCGTTTGAACTGCTGAGGAGGCATCTTTGACTGGGATCGCGCACTGCGTCGGCTGGACGAACTGAACGCGCTCGTAGAGGATCCCAAACTCTGGGACAATGCGCAACGCGCTCAGGATATGATGCGCGAACGCACTCGCTTGGAGACGGCCATTTCGGCGATACGCCGCATGCAGACCGATTTCGAAGATACGCTGGGCTTGATCGAGCTTGGTGAAGCGGAAAATGACGCCGGCATGATAGCGGAATCCGAAGCTGCACTGCGCAGCCTGCGCGCCGAAGCCGCCATGCGCGAAATTGAAACCCTGCTATCGGGTGAAGCCGATGGTAATAATGGCTATGTGGAAATTCACGCGGGCGCAGGCGGCACTGAAAGTCAGGACTGGGCCAACATGCTGCTGCGCATGTATATGCGCTGGGCCGAAAAACATGGCCACAAGACTGAAATCATCGAACTGAGTGAGGGCGAAGAGGCCGGTATAAAATCTGCGACCTTGCATGTCAAAGGTCCCAGCGCTTATGGCTGGCTGAAAACCGAAGCCGGCGTGCATCGCCTTGTGCGGATATCGCCGTTTGATTCCAATGCGCGCCGCCACACCAGCTTCGCCAGCGTCTGGGTATATCCGGAGGTCGATGATCGCATCGTGATCGAGATTGACGAAAAAGACGTGCGCACCGACACCTACCGCGCCAGCGGCGCAGGCGGGCAGCATGTCAATAAAACCGATAGTGCGGTGCGGCTGACCCACACCCCGACAGGCATTGTCGTGCAATGCCAGAACGAACGCTCGCAGCACAAAAATCGCGCCAATGCCTGGAAAATGCTGCGTGCGCGCCTCTATGAGGATGAGCTGCGCAAGCGCGAAGAGGCCGCCCAGGCCATCGCCAGTTCGAAAACCGATATCGGCTGGGGACATCAGATCCGCTCTTATGTGTTGCAGCCCTATCAGATGGTGAAAGACCTGCGCACCGGCGTTGAAAGCCCAACCCCGCAAACGGTGCTGGACGGCGATCTGGATGCGTTCATGTCCGCGGCGCTCGCGGCCCGCATTGAAGGCGCAAGCGGCGACGTGCACGATCTGGATTAATTTTCGACCTGTTTCGCGCGTTATTGCGCGCGTTATTGCGCGCGTTATTGCGGATGACAACCGGACGCGACACGATTGCGGTCCGCGGTCACCATCATTTCGATCAGGGCGTCCAGCTTGACCTCTGGCGTCCAGCCAAGCCTGGTGCGCGATTTTTCCGGCAATCCGACCAGTAATTCCACTTCGGCCGGCCGGAAAAATTTCGGGCTGACATGGATGATAGTCTTGCCGCTCTTGCAGTCTATCCCCAACTCACCGGCCCCTTCACCTTCCCAGCGCAGATCAAAGCCCAGCAGCGCCGCCGCCCGTTCACAAAAATAGCGCACAGTATAGGTCTCGCCGGTGGCAATGACATAATCATCGGCCACGTCCTGTTGCAGCATCGCCCACATGGCGCGCACATAGTCTCCGGCAAAACCCCAGTCGCGTTTAGCATCAAGATTGCCAAGCTCCAGCACGTCCTGCTGTCCCGCAGCAATCCGCGCCAGCGCGAGCGTGATTTTCCGCGTCACAAATTCCTGACCGCGCAAGGGCGATTCATGATTGAATAAAATGCCCGAACTGGCATGCAAATTATGCGCCTCGCGATAGTTCTGCGTCATGTAATGGGCAAATACTTTCGCCACGCCATAGGGACTGCGCGGATAAAAGGGCGTGGTTTCCTTTTGCGGAATTTCCTGCACCTTACCAAACATTTCAGATGTGGACGCCTGATAAAAGCGGGCATGCGGCACATGATCACGCATCGCTTCCAGAATATGCAGGCAACCCATGCCATCTATCTGCGACGTGGTGACCGGCAGCTCAAATGACACGCCGACAAAGCTCTGCGCGGCGAGATTATAGATCTCGTCGGGACGGGTCGCTTTTATGGCGCGGGTGACATTGCCGATTTCCTGCAAATCGAAATCAATCAATTCGATTTTATGCGCGACCTTCAATTCCCGCAAACGCCATAGATTATCGACCGAAACCCGGCGGCATCCACCATAGACATGATAGCCTTTATCCAGCAAAAGCCGGGCCAGATAGGCCCCATCTTGCCCGGTGACACCGGTAACAAGCGCAGATTTCTTCGTCACCTTGTTATTCTCCCCATCAATTTCCCGCTGGAGCCACACCCGTGCTCCGCAATATATTCCACAAACGTTTCGATAGCACCGGCCAGTCATGTTGCGCAAGCCATGCCGCCTGGCGCGGTTGCATCGCCTTCAATCGCGCATCATCTTCCAGAAGGCTTTTGATGCCCTCAGCCATTTCCGATGACGAAATTCCGGGCAATTTGAAGGTGACCTGCTCCACATCCTGAAAAATAGACAGCGGCGTGCAGGCCACGGCACGTCCGCTGGCAAGACCAAAGCGCACCGCAGCACTGGAAGATTCACCGGTTTTCTGATAGGGAAAGATGATCAGATCAGCTTCTCGCAGCCGGGCAACAACTTCATCATCTGACAAAAAGTCCGTTATCAGCGTTATCGCGGCGCCATGCGGGCTGGCGGCGATAGCATCCTTGCAGCGCTGCAACTCGATATCTGAATCGGCTATTGGATAGGAAGCGTTGAGCATTAACAGGCGCAGCCCAGTGCGCGTTTCACATAACAGGTTAAACGCCTGTATCAGATGCGAATATCCCTTATCCGGCAACATATAGCCAAAGCACGCAATCAGCCCGCCACCTTCTTCAAGCGGCGGCGTGGTTGGCATCACGGCGCCATGCACATAGGCGCCATGCGGAAACAGCACCACATTATTAACCAGCCCCAGCATTTTTAGACGGTTCATATCGTCAACACCATGCACATAAAGCCGGGTTGCCAGAGCCAGTTCCTCTGCAATCACGCCAAGCGAAAGCGTGAAATCCGGTCGTACGACATCGGCGGTCGCATGAAGAAAAATATGTACGCCAACGCCATCCGCAGTCAGGCGTGTGATCAGGCGGCCCAGATTTTTCAGGCCAAAAAAGCCGAAATTGAACTGGATTACCGCTGTGGCGACACCGGCGGCGCGAATAGCGTGATAGAGATCATCCAGCGGGTCATCCCAACCGCTAAGCCAGCAACGTACGACATTTTCTTCGTCCTCTGCGATCATGTCATATATATTGCTGGAAAAAACCGTCATCACGCCATCTGGAATGGCGACACTAAGTGCGCGCGCATAGGCGGCAATGCCGCAACGCACATTCCAGGTCGTCACCCAGGCGACATTCGGCAGATCGCGTGGGACTGGCCCAACATCAAGCGCCGCGATGGCCTGAAGATTTCGTTCCGCCACATGCGCCCAGCGCCAATTATCAAGCAGCGCCTGTTTGCCAGCCTGCGCCCTGCACAGACGCTCGTCGGGGGCTGCCTCATATACCGCGCGCAACGCGCGCGCCAGATCGCGCAAATCAGGCTCAACCCAAACGGAATTGAACTGTTCCAAATGGGTTTGCGCATAAGCGAACTGATAATCCACCAGCCAGGCATTATCCGGGGTGCAGAAATCCATCTGCCCGCCATGGGCCGTTGTAATCACTGGCTTGTCAAACAGCATCGCCTCGGCGATGGGCAGTCCGAAGCCTTCGCCGCGGCTGGGCGCCACCAGCGCATCGCATCGCCGGTAAAGATCGGCAATCTCGCCCTCGCCAATATCTTCATTTATTAAAATAACCGGGGCTGCATTGGGATAATGTTTGTGAAACTCTACAAGCTGCGCATCAATTTCATTATGAATGTTTGGAAATGTTTTGATGATCAGCGACACATTATCTTCGCGTGTAAAAGCCTGGCCAAAGCCTTCCAGCAATATATCCACCCCCTTGCGGGGAAAGCACGAAGACACATGCAAAAACCGGAAGCCGCCAGGGCCCAAATCACCCTGATACGCCTGCGGCTGAACATTTAGAAAATGATCCACCCCCGCGCCACTGACGCTAACCGGCACGCGCACACCATTGTCCACAAGCACTTTTTTCACATAATTTGAAAGAACGGTAATGTGCGTCAATGACCGGTTAAACGCCTCAACATAGGCTGAGGGAAGCCCCGACTCCTCCCATGCGTAATTGCTTAGCCCGTTTACAAGGGCGCGCATTCGTGACACGCGGGGCGGATACATGTCGCGCAACAATATATTCGCGGCGCCGTCTTCCCGCCCACGACGCCACATTTCGCGGCACTCTGCGTCTTCAGCCAGAAAATCGGCATCCGGCGTATAATCGCCCGGACCATCAGCGGCATGCAGCGCGACATCTATTCCATTGCGGTGCAATGCCCGCGCAAATTCACGATTAACCAGCGCCAGACTATAGCTGCTGTCAAATGGGCCTTCGATGCGAATTTCCGGTCGGCGCCGCTGCATTGTCTGCGGCGGGAGCTTTATTGCAACGCCAATATTTTCGAGAAAAGCCGCAAGGGCATTACGTAGCACGTCATGTTCGAAGCGTGCCAGATTACGACGTTGACCAAGCAAAATTCGCCTGCGAAGTATTGGCTCCTCCGACACAATTTTTATCAGGGCGGCAATTTTTTCATGATCTTTACTGGACAGAAGAATTCCGCCCTCGCCCAGCGTGTCGGCGATATTGCTGCTATTAAATGCGATTACCGGAACATCATGCGCCATGGCCTCGATCAGCGGCATGCCAAAGCCTTCGTGCTCGCTCATCGAAACAAACACGTCTGCGGCCTGGTAAATCGCCGCCAGATCCGCATCGGAAACCTTGCCCATAATTTCAACGCTGTGGCCAAGATTCAATTCATGACGCATCGCTTCCAAGCGGGTGAGATATTCATTGGTGGATACACCCCCTACCAGCAGCAAGCGCGCCGGCACATCAAGGCGGCGGCGCAAATGCGCGAAGATGGAGATCAGGTCGTGCTGGCATTTATTCCCCGCCAGGCGTCCGACAAAAACCATATTAAAAGCACCTGACAACCGGTCCATGAGAGCCTTATCAGGCTCAATCATCCGCAGGCGCTCCAAATTTACCAGCAGGGGAATTGTTACCGCATTTTCGTAACCCGCCTGCAAAAGCTCACTGGTGTTCAGCGCTGAATCACCTATGGCGCCGATAAAGCGCCCGCGCCATTTCGTCAGTTGCTCGCGACCGAGTTCACAATAGCGCCGTATCGGACTTCCGGGGGGAAAATACTCGGGCGGCGTGATATTGTGATAGACCATTATCAGGCGGCTTTTCAACGCCTCTACCCAATAATCATAATTATGGCCCAACGAATGGTGCAGTAGCAGAATATTCTCCGGCTCATCAGGATAAGAAGCCATCGGCCGGATTTCATCCGCCAATTCCGGAGCTACATCCGCGCAGAATATTTCTGAATCGAAGCCGAGCTGACGCAACAGATGACGTGTGAACAGCATCCCGTTTGTAACCCCGTCACCATAAGCGGATCCTGTATGAAACTGATGAATGGCGGCAGGTTTCAGAGCCACCGGAATTAGGCCTTGCGCGCCAAGATAGCGTAATCGCGCGCGCCATACAGAAGCCGGTTTAGAAGAGACGCAACCGGATCCGCGCCTTCCAAATGCTCGGCATCATCATCGGGATGCAAATAAATTATCTCCGTATCCACAAAACCCCGGTGCTCAACCATGAAACGTGAAACCGACGGCGGCACTGGTGCGCGATGGGTGGGGTCAGCCCAGAAAGAGTTGCTTCCGACTATGAGATTCTCGGGATTCGGTGTTTCAAACAGCAAAAACCCGCCCGGCGCCAACACACGGTTTGCTTCATCAATAATATTTATCAGATCGTTCAATTCCAGATGCTCAATGATATGAAAACCCGTGAGGCCAGCCAGACTTGCGTCTGGAAGACTGCGCAGATGCGCCAACGCCTCCGCCTCACGTATGTCAAGATTACACAGTTGCGCATCGGCCACAAAAACGCTGTTCATGTCAATACCATAAGCAGCGATGCCCTGCTCGGCCAATAATTCGATCCATTCACCGCGCCCGCAGCCAATGTCCAGCACGGGTAGGCCCTGTTTGACGCTGAATTCCACCCGGTCAAGATAAACGCGTTTGCGGTCTTTGATTTCCGCCTCGGCGCCGCGAAATGACGCCTCGAAGGCAGCGTAAAAGGAATCCAACGCATCGGAACGTACTTTCACTGCTACGGATGCCGTGTCCGCCACCGGCGTCGGCGTTACGCCCTGTTCCTGCAGGCGGGTGAGGCGGCGCTGCTGAAATATAATATCAGAACGGTTCGCCGCGATAAGTTTCTTCTCCTCCGCAACCTCTTCACGCAATGCAGCCAAACGCTGCTCGGTAAGCCCCGCCTCCGTGCGCAACACGGAAAGCCTGTCACTCAGACGCAGCTCGGTAAGCCCCACCTCCGTGCGCAACACGGAAAGCCTGTCACTCAGACGCTGCTCAACAAAACTAGCTTCGCGAAGCACCTGCTCAACCCGGTCCCGTGTCTGGTGCAGCTGACCGCGGGTCTCATGCACCAGCATCAGGCTCTTCACCCAACGAAACGCATAGCCCGCATAAGGTATGGCAAGCAGTCTCGGGATCAGCCTATGCCGGCGCCGCCAGCGATTAAGCGCCGCCAGAATTGACCCCAGCACAGGGATGGCGCGCAACCGCAGCTTCAGCGCCAGCCACCTCGGCGTGCGATACACTGAGGTAACGCCTGAACTCGCAGCGAGTGGCGGTATATTCAACCGCTCAGGCTGCCGCAATTCAACCTCAATACGCCGTTCGAGCGCCGCCACATCAACAGCAGGGTTATTGGCCTCAATCATGCCGCCCCGCCGCAACCATATGCACACTCGGCTCCAGCCGGCAAATGCCCCCAAAACGCGGACCAATATAGCCCGCCACTTCAAATTCGATCAGATTATCGCACCAATGATAACAATGGGTGAGGTGGTTGTCCCCGTCATGCAAGGCCGCCGTCAGCGTGTAATGTCCGGGCGCCAGGTTGATGGCCATCCGGATGACTATCGTGCGCTGCTCGCCGGCCTCAAACGATAAAGGGCGCTCAAGGAAAAAAGTATTGGTGCCATAAATATCCTGTCCCAGCCGGTCGCGAATCATGATGCCCAAAGTAACCGACGCCAGCGCCTCTTGCGCGCGCAGATCAAACACAAATTCGGATATTTCTCCGGATGATACGATGGCCCCACCTGAGGCAAGCCCTCTAAAGCTGCTTCCCTGAAATTTGATAACCCCGGTCCCATAACCAGCCCGCGACACATCTTCATTCAAAGGATCAGACAGGGACCGCACCGGCGACTCCAAAGACATTTCCTGCTTGTCCATATCTGCTATCAGCCGGTTATAATAATTCACCGCATCGTCTGGGGTGCCCGAAAAAACCGTCCTGCCTTCTTCCAGGACAATCGTGCTGTCACACAACACCTTAACGGCATTCATATCATGCGAGACAAATAATATGGCGCCGCCAGAATCACGAAAATCTTTGATACGCTGCACACATTTTTGTTGAAAGTGGGCGTCGCCAACCGCCAGGGCTTCATCTACAACCAGACAGGAAGGGTTGGCATGGATGGCGATGGAAAACGCCAAACGCATGGTCATGCCAGAAGAATAGGTTCGCACGGGGTGATGTATCGCAGCGCCCAGTTCGCTGAAATCAATAATCGCCTGACGCTGTTTTTCCACCTCCATTGGCGTCATTCCCAGCAGCGCCGCATTGAAGGCGATATTGTCATAACCGCTTAGGTCGGAATTGAACCCGGTGCCCAGTTCCAGCAGCCCCGTCACCCGCCCGGAAAGCGTGATACTTCCCTGATCGGGCAGGATAACCCCCATCACCAGTTTAAGCAGCGTTGATTTGCCCGCGCCATTGCGGCCGATAACCCCCAGAACCCGACCGTCCTCCAGCTTAAAGTCCACCTCCTGGATAGCCAGCTTGACGTCGTGCAGTTTGCGGCGCAGCAGCAGTTCGCGCAGCCGGTCACTGTGGCGGCGATAGACGCGGTACTGCTTGCTGACATGCTCAACGGTAATCATGCGATACCTGTGGTTTTCGATGCATCACAATGCGTCGCGGATCTGATGTTCGCTGCGGGACAACAGCCAAACCATCCCCGCGACAGCCATCGCCCCACCGGCAAACATCTGCAACAGGTTCACCATGTCGGGCAGTGCGCCATAAACAAAGATCTGATGATATTCACTGATAAACCACCATGCGGGATTGAAAGCCTGCATCGATTGCATGAATTGTGGAACTGAATCGATTGTATATACAATTGGAACCATCCAGAACCAAAGCATTGTCACCACCCCAACCATTTCCCTGACATCGCGCAGGAACACCATCAGAATGGCGCCCACCAGGCCGAGCGCAAAAGCCATGAGTTGCTGGCAAATGATCAGCAGCGGCAAGGCTAGCAGGCCAATCGATACCGGCACGGATAGCGCAAGAACAAGCAACGTGAACAGCCCAAGGGTGAAACCCAACGTGATTGACTCCACCAGGACAATATGCAGCGCAATCATGGTCAGGCTAATCGGTACCTTGCTCAATATGGCCCGCTTGTCAAAAAACACCGTGGTCAGGCGCGAAATGGTGCTGGCAAAAGCTGTCCATGGAAGGATGCCCGACACCAGATAAACACTATAGCCGTACTCCCCAGCCAGGGTGTTGGGAAGGCGCGGGCCGATCAAACCACCAAAAATGACAATAAAAATAAGAATTTGCAGCATCGGGGTCAGCAGCAACCATGCTCTGCCCAGCGCAACGCCTGAATATCTATCCGAAAAATCCTGTTTAACGAAATGCCAGAGCAGAGCAAAGTTCATGCGTGAAAAATTACCTTTGTCCCTCGATTGCAAGCCCAGAATGCGAGGTGATGATAAGCCGATCCCGTCAGCCGGTCGCTATGCTCGCTATGCTCGCGCATACCTACAGCCCCCGGTCCAATCTGTCAAAGCCCTTGCTTTTTTGTGCGTCCAGTCCATATAAGCTGCCTGGCATGCCAAGCGTGATGGGTGGTTGACTGTGGTCGTGGTAAAGGATGATAGTTATTCAACTTTTACTTGCGATCCCGAGGCCGGATTACCAGCCTCAATAATGTATGAATCGAAAGTATCGTCATGAAAGGCAAAGAACTCTCTGAACTCGCTCAGGTTCTCGGCAAGTCGCGCTCGGCGTTTATCGGTGTGGGGATTTTCAGCTTTTTTATCAATATGTTGATGCTGGTGTCGCCGCTTTACATGCTGCAGATCTATGATCGGGTGCTGGCCAGCCGGAACGAGACCACTTTGTGGGTGCTGACCTTTGTGGCGGT
>Ga0073924_1000206_pt1 | contig 13114 bp, 15 predicted proteins | sample GWRWT4_14Oct14_FD_70957 | JGI IMG/M metagenome (GOLD analysis project Ga0073924, IMG submission 70957) | Sand microcosm microbial communities from a hyporheic zone in Columbia River, Washington, USA - GW-RW T4_14-Oct-14 | ecosystem: Engineered > Artificial ecosystem > Sand microcosm >...
GAAACCGCGCCAACACAGGGGGAACGGGCAAAAAAAATCCCAACCGGATAAGGGTTGGGATTTCACATTATGGTGGAGGCGGCGGGAATCGAACCCGCGTCCGCAAGCCCTCTGCCGTTGGCTCTACATGCTTGTCCCAGTCTATTGTTTTAACCGGCTGCTACCCGACGGGCAGGGAAAACAGACGGCGATCCCGGCTGGTTTTAGCGGTTCGACCCCGGGCAGGTGAGACCGCGATTCTGTGAGAGATGACGCCTGGAGCCCGAGCGCACAGACACGGCCCCGGTCAGACGGCACCCTACCGGTGTTTAGGCGGCGAGTGCGTAGTTGTCGTCGTTGGCAACTATTTTTTTTGCAGTGTGATTAACGAGGGTCACTGCACCTCGGCATGCACCTCGGGTTTCGCGACCCACGTCGAAACCAGGTCGCCCCCTTGTGTTGTCAGGTCAGACCAGTGTACCTGAGGCGAAGTTCCCTGTCAGCGTGCGTGTTTCATCAGACGGCCCTTTTCGCGCGCCCAGTCGCGATCGCGCTCGTTGGCGCGCTTGTCGTGGGCCTGTTTGCCCTTGGCCAGCCCGAGTTCCACCTTGCAGCGCCCTTCCTTCCAGTACATCGACAGGGCGAGGATGGTATAGCCCTTGCGTTCCACCGCGCCGATCAGGCCGTCGAGTTCGTGGCGGTGCAGCAGCAGCTTGCGCGTGCGCTGGGCTTCGGGGACGAAATGCGTGGACACCGTAGACAGGGGGTTGATCAATGTCCCCAGCAGCCAGGCTTCGTTGTTGCGGATGATGACGTAGCTGTCCACCAGTTGCACCCGGCCGGAGCGCAGGCTTTTCGCCTCCCAGCCCTCCAGGACGATGCCGGCTTCAAAGCGTTCTTCGATGAAGAAGTCGTGTCGGGCTTTTTTATTGACGGCGATGGTGGAACCCGTACCATGGCCGCTTGAGGGGTGTTTGGACATTTGCGGCCGATTATAGAGCAAGCCCGCATTGCACGCAGAACGGCCGGAAGCTTGAAGACGGGAACTGGCGATGCAGGATCAGGAGGCCGAAGTGGCCGTGTCGGTGGTGTATGCGCTTCCCGAACGGGTGTGGCGGGTGGCGGTCAGCCTGCCGGCCGGGTCCAGTGTGCGGGAAGCGGTGCGGGCCAGCGGGTTGGCGGACTTGCTCAATGAGCCGGGGCTTTTGTCCGCGCCGGTGGGGATCTTCGGTGAGTTGCGTGATCCGGACAGCCAGGTGGTAACGGGTGATCGCGTGGAGATCTATCGTCCGCTTCCGGTCGATCCGAAGCAGGAACGCCGCCGACGCGCGGAGCAGGCCAGGGCGCAGGCCAAACGTTGACGCCGTGGAAAACCCCTCCCCGTACCACCCCACGCGGCATGATTTCCTGAGCGCAAGCCACGATGAAAAGCGGCGCTCACGTCATGGCGCAACGGGCCACGGGATCCGCGACGGCAGAGGTGCGGCGGGCAATTCCATGCGCTCCTCGGCGATCGGCGTCCTGGAAAGCCGCTCCAGCTTGACCTCTTTGCCATAGCGCAGCAGCGCCAAGCCGCCATCCCGCTCCAGCTCGGGCGGCAGATCGAGCGGCCCCATGCCCAGCATGCGACCATAGCGCCGCAAATGCCCCACCAGCGTCCGTTGCACCCGCTGCATGTCGGGATCGGTGGCCAGAACCACGGTTTCCGCAACTTGCGTCCCGTCGGGAAGCTGGCCGGTGGCGTTGTAAACCATGCCGGCGACCCCGGCGACCTGTTCCTGCACTCCGGTCGTTCCCGCCAGACGGAAAGACACCGGTCCCAGCGGCCCCGCCTCGGCCAACAGCGATTGCAACAAGGGACCGAAGGGGCCTTGCTGGGCGTCCTCCAGATCAACAACCTGCCACACGCCATCCAGCCAGCGCACCCAATAGCCGCGCCCCTCGCGGAACAACAGCACCTGGCCGTTCCAGCTCAGGCGCAGGGCCTGGTCGTCGCGGGATTCCACGGTCAGCGGCTGGCCGTCTTCCAGGCGCCAAACCTGGGTCATGTCCGCCTGCGCCGCCAGGGTCCAGCCCCCCAGCAACAGGAACAGGGCCGCCAGCAGTCCGCCCGCGCGGGCTTTTCGCGCCGCCGGCGTGAATGGGTTAGTCTTCGCCATTTGCTGAATTCCTTCCGTCCGTTGATCCCATGACCGTACCCGAAAACCTGTGTCTGCTGCGCCTGTCCGCTTTGGGCGACGTCACCCACCTGCTGCCCATCATCCATACCCTGCGCCGCCATTGGCCGCAGACCCGGCTGACCTGGGTCATCGGCAAGCTGGAAGCCCGGCTGGTGGGGGATTTGCCGGGGGTGGAATTCATCGTTTTCGACAAGCGGGGCGGCTGGCGCGGCTATCGCGATCTGCACCGGCAACTGGCCGGGCGCCGCTTCGACCAGGCGCTCCTCATGCAGGTGGCGCTGCGGGCCAATCTCGCCAGCCTGGCGATCCGCGCCCCGCTCCGCATCGGTTTTGACCGCGCCCGCGCCAAGGATGGGCATCGATTGTTCATCAATCGCCGCATCGCGCCCCACCCCGGTCAACATGTCGTGGACGGCTTCTTCGGCTTTCTGGAAGCGGCGGGACTCAGCGCCCAAGAATGGTGCTGGGACCTGCCCATTCCGGAGGAGGCGCGGGCATTTGCTGCCGCCCAGCTTCCCGCTGACCGGCCAGCGCTGCTGCTCAGCCCCTGTTCCAGTCATCCGCAGCGCAACTGGCGCGCCGAACACTATGCCCGGGTGGCCGACCACGCGGCACGTCAGCATGGCCTGCGGGTGGTGTTGTGCGGCGGGCCGACAGATCTGGAGCGCGGCATGGGTGACGCCATCGCCGCCGCCATGCGGAGCGAACCGCCCCTGGATCTCATCGGCAAGGACACGCTCAAACGCTTCCTCGCCCTGCTGGAACGGGCCAGCGTGCTGATCAGTCCCGATTCCGGCCCCGCTCACATGGCCACCTGCACCGGCACCCCGGTGATCGGCCTGTACGCGGCCAGCAATCCGGCCCGCAGCGGCCCCTACAACAGCCTTGACTGGTGCGTGGACCGCTACGATGCTGCCGCGCGGCAATTCCTCGGGCGGCCCGCCGCCGAGTTGCCGTGGGGGCGCAAGCTGGAATTTCCGGGGGTGATGGACCTCATCGAGCCGGAGGCGGTCATCGAACGGCTGGACGCCCTGATGGCCTGGAAAGCCGCTCAGGGCGCGCGATAGTCAGCGTAGGACTTCTCCTCGATCAGCGCGGAGCCCAGGCGCAGGTTGATGTCGCGCTTGAGGGCGGCACGCTGATCGTTCTGGTGGTAAACCGCCCGGGCCAGGGCGATGAACCCGGCGTCGAAGGACTGGGCGCGTTCCTTGTCGCGGATCGCGTCCTCGATCTCCCACAGCGCCTCATTCACCGCCTTGAGCGCCTCGCGCACATCCGCGATGGATTGCGCGGCCGCGCCCGATGACGACCAGGCGGCCTGCAGCAAGGCCAATTCACGGGCCACGTTGGCCTGCTTGGCCGGGTCGCTGATGCGTGCCTGCTTGATCTCCAGGATGGTGATCTTGTCGATCAGCTCGCCGTAGGAAACGGGGATGTGAATTTCGCTCATGCGGGCTTCCTGTGACCAATCATTGACGGGGTGCGAGTCTAGCGGCGCCGCCGGCCGGGGTAAATCCGCGCCGTCATGGCCGATGCACGCCGGCGCCGACTGCCGCATACCTCGCCCCCTGCCTCGCGGTTCGGAAGACGCCGAACAGGCCGGTTGCGTTCAGGGTCCGACAGGCTCACCACCAACGGAACCCGTGGATCCCCGTTCGTCACGGGCCAGTCGAAGGCCGGGTCCAGACCATCCTTAGCGCGTGGCTTCCCTGGCCGCTGGCGGGGCGCCGCCGATCACCAGCCGCACCGCCTCGCCCTGTCCCCAGTGCGCGGACACCGCCGGCGCGCGCGGCTCATCCGGACTGCTGTCGGCGCTGCCACTGCGCGAGATGCGGGCACTGACCCACAGGGTGTCGAGTGCAGAGAGTGGGCGCTGGGGCATCAGGCTCATGTCGTCGCTCAAGACCATCAACAACGGCAGATCGGCGACGCGCCGGCGCAATGCGGCCACGGGCATGCCGCCCTCCGGCGTGCCGCGCACCACCACGAAAACCGTCATATCCGGGTTGAGTGTCGCAACCAGTTCGGGAGACAGGCTGATCTCGACCGTGGGCCCCGGCGTTGCAGGCGAGGCCGTGTTATCAGTGGGCGCCTGGCCGATCTGCGCCAGCGCCTCGCGCAGCGATGCCGCAGCCGGCTCATTGGGAGGAACCTGGGTCAGCAGCTGTCGCCAATAGACGCCCGCCTGCGCCGCATCACCCGCCGCCAGGGCCGCCACGCCCGCCAGCCACTGGCTCTGGGGATGATTCGCATCGAGCGCCAAGGCGCGTTGCAGAAGCCGTGTCGGCTCGCCCTCCCAGCGCGGCGGATCCGATTGCAGCGCCAGGGCCTGGGCGCGATCCGCCAGCAATCCAGGCGCTTCACCCAGACGCTCGATGGCCGTTGCAAATGCCTGCGCCGCCTCGGCCTGCCGTCCCAGGGCGGCATAGGACCGGCCGAGCAGCACCCAGCCCTCGCCCTCTTCCGGGTGGCTGGCCAGCCGCTGGGCCAGGGTATCCGCCAGCGCGGCCAGGTTTTCCGTTGCTGCGCTGGGTGCAGCGGCAGGCCAGGTGCCGATCTGGTTATAAACCGCAAAGGCCAGCAGCGGCGCGGCCAGCATCACTGCCAGCGCGGCCCAGCGGCTCGATTGGACGGCATCGGTCGTGTCTTGCGGCTGATCGGACCAGTCGGCCAGCAGCGCTGCCTCCAGCTCCGCCCGCCGGGCGTTGGCCTGGTCGGCATCGATTACGCCCGCTGCCAGCTCGGCCGTCAGCTCGGCGTCCTTGCGCCGATGGATGGCCAGCAGCGTCTCCGCCTCCCGTCGCATGGGCGCCGCGCCGCGCCACAGGGGCAGCGCCACGAGCGCCACGGCCAGCAGCGTGGCGAGCATGCAGAGCGCAATGAATCCCGCAGTCATGGCGCGTTCGGCCCCCGCTCCCCATCCAGCAGGGCGCGGGCACGCTGGTGTTCGGCCTCGCTCAAGCGCGGCGATCCAAGCCCGGCACGTCGATTGCGACGGGTCAGCGCCAGCCAAATCCCTGAACCCAGCAACAGCAACGCGAAGGGGCCAAACCACAGCGCATAGGTGAGCGGCTTCACGGTGGGCCGATAGAGCACGAAATCGCCATATCGGGCGACCAGAAAATCCTTGATATCCGCGCTGCCGTGTCCCGCGCGGACCATTTCCGCCACCTCGCGGCGCAGATCCTCCGCCAGGGGCGCCTCGGAGTCTGCCAGGGTTTCGTTCTGGCACACCAGGCAGCGCAGCTCGGGGAGCAGGGCCTCGAATTGGCGCTGCTGAGCCGGGTCCTCGAAGCTGCGCGGCGCGATGGCCAATGCAGTTCCGCACAGGAGCCATGCCATCCCTGCGATCAGGACACGCATCCAGGGCTTCACGGCGCACCCCCGGCCTGCTGAAGCGCATCGATCAGGGGATCCAGTTTTTCAACAATCACCTGGGGGGTGAGCGGACCGATGTGCTTGTAGCGGATGATGCCGGCGCGATCGATGACGAAGGTTTCGGGCACGCCATAAACGCCCCAGTCAATGCCCACTCGCCCGTCGCGATCCACGGCGATATCCCGGAACGGATTGCCGAAACGGGCCAGCCAGGCGCGGGCCTGTTCGGAGTCGTCCTTGTAATTGAGCCCCACCAGAGGCAGTCCACGGCGCTTCACCCAAGCGCTCAGGACAGGATGTTCCTCGACACAGGCGGCGCACCAGGAGGCCCAGACATTGAGCAGGGTCACCGGCGCGACAGCGAGATCCTGTTCACTGATCCGGCGTTCGGGATCGGCCAGGGTCGGCAAGACAAAAGCCGGAGCCGGCCGACCGACCAAGGGCGAGGGGACCTCACGCGGATTGAGGCCCAGCCCAACATAGAGCAAAGCCACCAGGAGCAAAAAAGCTCCCAAGGGCAAGAGGAATCGCATCATGCGCCGACTGCCCCCTTCATCGGGGTCGACCGGACACGCGCCGTGGCCAGCCGGTAGCGCCGATCGGTGATGGCCAATAGGCCCCCCAGCGCCATCAGGGCGGTGCCCATCCAGATCCAGCGCACCATGGGCTTGTAGTGCACCCGCACCGACCAGGCCCCACCGGGCAAAGGGTCGCCGAGGGCGGCAAACAGATCACGGGTCATGCCGGCATCGAAGGCGGTCTGGGTCATGGCCTGTCGCCGCACGGTATAGAGGCGCTTCTGGGGGGTCAGCCGGGCCACTTCCCGTCCGGCGCGCGAAACGACGATCAAGGCTTCCTCAGCCGTGTAGTTGGGACCAGTGATCGGATAAACCGATTCCAGCCGGAAGGCGTATCCAGCAAGCTCGGTGGATTCACCCGGCGCCAGGCGCACCACCCGCTCCGCCTCCAGGGCGCTCACCACACCGGCCCCGATCATGAACAGCGCGATCCCGGCATGGGCCAGATGCATGCCGTAGAACCCACGGGGCAGTTGCGCCCACGCCCGAGGCGAAAAACCGCGCCGTCCCAGCCGCTGGCCGATGCCATACAGTGAAAAGCCCAAGGTCCAGAACGCAAGCCACAAACTCACCGCCAGCAGATAGCGCCGCCAGCCCAAACCAAAGACCACCAGACACAGCAGCGCCAGCCCCAGAGCGGGCAGGCCGATCCGGAGCGCCACACGGGCCAGCTCGCCGCCGCGCCCCTGCCGCCAGGCAACCAGCGGACCCAGGCCCATCAGGACGATCAGAGGCAGCATCAGTGGGACGAAAACGGTGTTGAAGTAAGGCGGCCCCACCGACAACTTACCCAGCCCCAGCGCATCCACGGCCAGCGGGTACAGGGTGCCCAGCAGCACGGCCGCCGCCGCCACCACCAGCAGGACGTTGTTGGCCAGCAGCAGGCTTTCCCGCGACAGCGGAGCGAAGGTGATCAGCGAGCGCACCCGCGGCGCCCGCCAGGCGTAAAGCATCAGGGACCCCCCCACCACGAGCGTGAGGAAAACCAGGATGAAGAGCCCACGCCCCGGATCGGTGGCAAAGGCATGCACCGAGGTCAGCACCCCCGAGCGCACCAGGAAGGTGCCCAGCAGACTCAGGGAAAACGTGGTGAGCGCCAGCAGCACCGACCAGGCCTTGAAGCCATCGCGCTTTTCCGTGACCGCCAGGGAGTGGATCAGCGCCGTCCCGGTGAGCCAGGGCATGAAGGAGGCATTCTCCACCGGATCCCAGAACCACCAGCCGCCCCAACCCAGTTCGTAATAGGCCCAGTGGCTGCCCAGCGCGATGCCCACGGTCAGGAACATCCACGCCGCAGTGGTCCAGGGCCGCGACCAGCGCGCCCAGGTGGCGTCCAGCCGCCCGCCCAGCAGCGCCGCCACTGCCAGCGCGAAGGCCACCGAGAAGCCCACATAGCCCATGTAGAGCATGGGCGGGTGGATCACCATGCCGGGATCCTGCAACAGGGGGTTGAGATCCTGTCCATCGACCGGAACCGGGAACTGCCGCACGAAAGGGTTGGATGTGAACAGGATGAAGGCCAGGAAGCCCACGCTGATCGCGCCCATCACGCCGATCACCCGGGCGGCATAGGCGGTGGGCAATTGCCGCGCGCTGGCCGCGACCGCCACCGTCCAGCCGGAGAGGATCAGGACCCACAACAGAATGGAGCCCTCATGCCCGCCCCAAACCCCGGTCAGCCGATAGATCAGCGGCAGCGTGCTGTTGGAATTCTGCGCCACATACAGGACGGAAAAATCATGGCTCACAAACGCGTAGGTCAGCACGCCGTAGCTCAGCGCCAGGAACAGCAGTTGCCCCCAGGCCGCCGGCACGGCCACCGCCATCCACGCAGGGCGATTGCGAGCGGCTCCCCACAGCGGGAAAACGGTCTGGCACAGCGCGAGCAGGAAAGCCAGCACCAGGGCGAAATGGCCCCATTCGATGATCATGGCTGCATTTTCCGCATCATTTCATGGTCCGGCATGGCGCCCTTCGCCTTCAGGGCGTCGGCCACTTCGGGAGGCATGTAGTTTTCATCGTGCTTGGCCAGAACCTGGCTGGCCACGAACACCCCGGCCCCATCCAGCGTGCCGTTCGCCACGATGCCCTGGCCTTCCTTGAACAGATCCGGCAGGACCCCCTGATACTGCACCGGCACCACCGCTGCCGTGTCGGTGAGCTTGAAGCGCACCGTCACCCCATCGGGCAAACGCTCCACACTGCCGGGGATGACCAGCCCGCCGACCCGGAAGGGCTGGCCGGGCCGCACATCGCCGGCCGCCACCTGGGATGGCGTAAAAAAGAAGGTGAGGTTTTCACGAAAGGCCAAGCCCACCAGGAGGGCGGCGATGCCAACCCCCACGACCAGGGCCAGGGCCAGCAGCAGTCGATTCTTACGCGCCGTTTTCATTGCTGATCCGGTGGGTGGGGGCTACGGGATGACGGGATGCCGTCCGGGTCTCTGCCTGGATGGACAACCGCAGCCGGCGATGCCGCCGCACGGGGATCCAGGCGTTGTAAACGAGGACCGTCAGGGCCAGTCCGTAGGACCCCCAGACGTAGGGCGCATATCCGCCCATCGCAAAAAACTCGGCGATCCTCATGTTCATGCGGCCTCTTCGACCACCCAGCGCCGATGCCGTTCCCGCTCCAGAATCTCGCAACGGGCACGCACCAGCACAGCGGCGGCAAAATAGGCCATGAAGCCCAGCGCCATGGTCAACAGCGGCCACAGCATGTCCCAGGTCATCGACGGATTGGACAGCTTGGACACGGTCGCGCCCTGATGCAGGGTGTTCCACCACTCCACCGAGTAATGAATGATGGGGATGTTGACCACCCCGACCAGCGCCAGCACGGCGCCGGCACGGGCTGCCCGGCGGCGGTCCTCGATGGCAGCCTGCAGGGCCATGAAGCCCAGGTAGAGAAAGAACAGCAAGAGCACCGAGGTCAGGCGCGCATCCCACACCCACCAGGTGTTCCACATGCGCGCGCCCCACAAGGAGCCGGTGGCCAGCGCCAGGCCGGTGAAGGCGGCCCCCAGTGGCGCGCTGACCCGCGCCAGGATCTCGGCCAGCTTGAGATGCCAGATGAAGCCCACCGCGCTCGCGCCGGCCATGAACATATAGACGAACATGGCCATCCAGGCGCTGGGCACATGCACGAACAGAATGCGATAGGCCTGACCCTGCTGGTAGTCGACCGGCGCCAGCACCAGCGCACCGATCAACCCCGCCCCCATCAACACGGCTGTCAGCCCCCAGAGCCAGGGGAGCAGGCGCCCGGCCAAGCGGTAGAAAGTGGGCAGGGATGCCCAGCGACTCAAAAAAGCGATCACGTCAGGATCCCAAGCTGGCGCGCAGGGCGGCGGCGGTGGCCAGCGGCACCAGGGTCACGGCCAGCACCAGTTCCGCGCCGAGCATGTAGAAATAAGGCAACACAGGCATCTCCAGCAACGCGCTGCTCACCGCGCCGGCACCAAACACCAGGACCGGCGCAAACAACGGCAACAGCAACACCGACACCAGCAGGCCGCCGCGGGGCAATCCCAGCGTCAGGGCCACCGCCACCGATCCCAGCAGGCTCAAGGTCGGCGTCCCGAGCAACAGGCCAGCGAACAGCACCGCCTGGGCCAGGGGCGACAATTGTAGCAACACCCCCAGCAAGGGGGTGATCACCAGCAGGGGCACGCCGGTTGTCAGCCAATGCGCCAGGACCTTGGCCGAGATCAGGACACTGGTCGGATGCGGGCTGAGCAAGAGCTGCTCCAGGCTGCCGTCCTCGAAATCAGCGCGGAACAGACCTTCCAGGGACAACAGCGTGGCAAGCAGCGCGGCCACCCAGACGATGCCTGGTCCCGCCTGACGCAGCAGCGCGGTGTCGGCGCCCAAGGCCAATGGAAAGAGGCTCACCACGGCGGCGAAGAACACCACCGGATTGCCCAGTTCGCCAAGCCGCCGCGCCGACAGGGTCAAGTCGCGACGCAACAGCCCCCACCAGGCCGCCGCGAGAGGGCTGCTCATGGCGCTGCCAGACTGAGTGTCTGCTGGCGAATCTTCGCCGGCAGGGACAAGGGCTGATGCGTGCTCACCACGGCCACCCCGCCCTGTTCCAGGTGATCCGTCAACAAGTGATTGACCAGTGCACGACCGTCCCCATCCAGGGCGTTGAGCGGTTCATCCAGGATCCAGACCCGCGCCCGGCCGAGCAACAGCCGCGCCAAGGCCAACCGCCGACGCTGCCCGGAGGACAGGCGCAGAACGGGCGTTTCCATGGCATGCGCGAGACCCACGACTGCAAGGAAGGCATCCAGCCTGGGCTGCGGCAGGCTCGCGCCCTGGAGCACGGCGGCCAGACGCAGGTTCTCCCGCGCCGTGAGCGCAAGACTGTGGCCGTTGTGATGCCCCAGGTAGCGTCGATCCATCGCATATTCGGCATGGTGACGCGCGATCTCATGCCCGTTCCAGTGCACGCCGCCCTCCTCGGGCGCCGCCAACCCGGCCAGAATGCGCAGCAGGCTGGTCTTCCCCGCGCCATTGGGACCCTCGACCTTCAGCAGCCGCCCGGGAGAAAGCACAAATCCGAGCTCCTGGAACAGGAGCCGGTCATTGCGGATGCAAGCCAAATCCACAGCGGCCAGGACGGCCCCATCGCTCACCGGCATGATGTCCATCCGGAAAATACGGTCAGATGAGCCACGCGGCAGGGCAGGCGCCCCTGCTTGGGCGCATCCCCACCGCGTGGCGCAAGCGCTTATTCCTTGATGCGGCTACCCATGGCTTCACCCACTTTGCGCGAGCCTTCCTGCATGGCCGCATCCAGCGCCTTGGAACGGGCCTTGAAGTACTTCCTGCCGACGTCGGATTCAGCGAACTTCGCATAGGCCTCGACATCGCTCTCCGACACGTCCTTGAACAAGTAGCCAAACTTGATCAGGTTGATCTGTTGCATGAATTCCATGGCCTTGGGCCGTTGGGATTCGATCTTTTCATTGATCTCGGCATCGGTCAGCTTTTTTTCGCTCTTGGCGGTCTTGTTCATGGCCTTGACCATGGCCACCCGTGAATTGAGCTGCATGTCGACGGTGGTTTCCGTGGTCAGGGTCGCCTTGTCGATCTTCTTGTAGAGGGATTGGCGCGCTTCGGGAATGGGGTTTTGCTCCGTCTGCTTGGCAAACTCCACCAACTCCTTGGCCTTTTCCGGATCGGCCAACTGGTTTTCCAGACGGATCAACTTCTGACCGGGATCGCCCTCATACCAGCTCAGGACCTTCTGGAGCTCCCCTTCGTTCAGCTGATCGGCCAACTGTTTGCCCACGCTTGCGAGTATGCTTTCCGTCCCAAAGGCTTCCAGCATGACCGCGCCGATCTCCCGTTGCTCCGGGGTGGCCTTGCCGCTTTCCTCGGCCTTTTTGAGGCTGTCGTTGATGGAACGCGTCGTCTGTCCCAATTGCTGTTCAAGACCGGAGACCCGCATGACTTCCGAAGCCAGCGCCCGTTTATCGGCGGCCTGGGCCAGGCCCGCGGCGAACACCAGGGTCAGCGCCAGGACAAGCCGGACTGAACGATTCCATGACATTGATATTTCACGCATTTATATCTTCTCTGCATCTGGATAATGACGAATAGACCCCGCCTGCCGGGGAAAGGTTCTCATCGGAGCGCGTAGCATACGCGCCCTTTGCGGTTCGGTCGATGACCGCTCATGCCGCTCATGCCCGTTGCAGCACGGCACCATAAAAACCATCCGTGCCATGCACATGCGGGGTCGGCTGAAAGTCCGCATCGCGAAACAGCGTGTCGGGAAGCGCGAGGCCCGCCTGAGCCATCACCGCCTGGGCCGAGAGGCGAGAGAAATCGGGATGGTCCCGGAGAAAGCCCGCCACGACCTCCCGGTTTTCGGCGTCCGCCACACTGCAGGTGGCATAGATCAAACGACCGCCCGGCGCCACCAACCCGGCCGCCGCACTCAGAATGCGCCGTTGAAGAGTCGCCAGGGCCGGCAGATCGAGCGGCCGATTGCGCAAATCCGGATTGCGCCGCAGGGTGCCGGATCCGGAGCAGGGCGCGTCCACCAGCACGCGGTCATAACGCCCCCGATGGGCGCGCAATACGACGTCGGATTCATCCACCAGCGCCTGGATGCGAATGTTATGGGCGCCGGCCCGGCGTGCCCGACGCGCCAGCTCCTCCAGCTTGCGGGGGATCACATCGCAGGCCAGGATCTCGCCTTTGTTGTCCATCTGCATGGCCAGGGCCAGGGTCTTGCCACCCGCCCCCGCGCAAAAATCCACCACCCGCCCGCGTGGCGGCACATCCACCAGGCAGGCCAGCAACTGGCTGCCCTCGTCCTGCACCTCAAAGGCACCTTCCTGGAATCCAGGCGCCTGGAACAAGGCCGCCCGATCCGCCCGCCGCAAGCCGTGCGGCGCATAAGGCGTAGGCTCAAGGTGAATGCCGGCGCCTGCCAGGCGCTGCTGCAAGGCATCCCGATCCGTGCGCAGCGTATTGACCCGCAGGTCCAGCGGCGCGGTCCCCGCCAAGGCAATCGCCAGGCTCTCGGCCTGCGCGGCCCCCCAACCGTGAACCATGGCATCCGCCAGGGCGTCGGGCAGGCTATGGCGAATGGCAAACGGCAAGGTTTCAGCCTGCGCCGCGCGCAAGGCGCTACCCAATCGCGCCGCCTCCGGGGCGGGCAACAAGCCGGCCAGCGCCCGCTCCGACCAGCCTTGGGTCAGGAGATACAAACCCGCCAGATCCGCTGCCGGGGCCGCTTTCCCGGCAACGCATTGCAGGCAATGCCTGAAAAAGCGTTGCCGCCGCAACACCCCGAACACCCCCTCGGCGATGAAACGGCGATCGCGACCGCCCAGAAAACGCCGGGCCCGGAAAAACCGGTCCAGCGCCCGATCAGCGGGCAGCCGGGCCTGCTCCAGGCTTTCCAGTGCTTCGATGAGCTGGCGGAATTGGGCATTGCGGATGCCATGGGCATCGGGAGCGGTCGACATGGGATTCCAGG
>Ga0073924_1000207_pt1 | contig 13098 bp, 11 predicted proteins | sample GWRWT4_14Oct14_FD_70957 | JGI IMG/M metagenome (GOLD analysis project Ga0073924, IMG submission 70957) | Sand microcosm microbial communities from a hyporheic zone in Columbia River, Washington, USA - GW-RW T4_14-Oct-14 | ecosystem: Engineered > Artificial ecosystem > Sand microcosm >...
GGCGCGATTGGCATGTACGTGCCCGGCGGCACCGCATCCTATCCCAGTTCGGTGTTGATGAACGCTATACCCGCGCGCGTTGCAGGTGTGCCGCGCCGCGTGATGGTGATGCCCACGCCCGATGGCAACTTTAACCCGCTGACCCTGGCGGCGGCGCGTCTGGCGGGGGTGCACGAAATCTACCGCATTGGCGGCGCGCAGGCGGTGGGCGCACTGGCCTATGGCACAGCAAGCATCGCGCCCGTTGACAAGATCACCGGCCCTGGCAATGCCTGGGTTGCCGCCGCCAAACGTCAGATATTTGGCGCCGTCGGCATTGATATGATCGCCGGCCCATCGGAAATTCTGGTGGTGGCGGACGGGGCCAATGATCCGGCATGGATTGCAGCGGACCTGCTGTCGCAGGCCGAACATGATGTCAGCGCGCAATCTATCCTGCTGACCGATGACGCCGCGTTCGCCGATGCGGTGGTGGCCGCGATCGCCGTGCATCTGCAAACTCTGCCGCGCGCCGCCATTGCCGCGCAAAGCTGGGACACAAACGGCGCTATCATCCTTGTACAGAACATGGATGCTGCGCCAGCCCTGATAGACCGCATCGCGCCGGAACATCTGCAATTGGCGGTGGAGAATCCGCATGCCCTGATGGCGCGTGTGCGCAATGCAGGCGCGATTTTCCTGGGCCGTCACACGCCAGAGGCCATTGGCGACTATATTGCGGGTCCCAACCATGTTCTGCCCACGGCGCGCGCGGCGCGCTATGCCTCCGGGCTGTCGGTGCTGGACTTTATGAAGCGGACCACCCTTATCGGCTGCACACCGGATGGGCTGGCCGCACTGGCGCCGGCGGCGGCCACGCTTGCGGCCAGCGAAGGGCTGCATGCGCATGGGCGCTCGATCACCATCCGTCTTAATTCACGCAGCAAGACATGACCCAGCAGGAACCGGTTGACCCCAAGCACAAGGTAATCGATATCGTGCTGGATGAGGCCAATATCGTGCGTCTTAACGCCGATATCGACCATGAACGCCGGGTGGCGATTTTTGATCTGCTGGAGGATAATTTTTTTGAACCTGTCGGCAGTCCCTATGGCCCGTACCGCCTGCATCTGATGGTTGCCGATAACCGGCTGGTGTTTGATGTCCGGCGGGAGGATGACAGCCCATTGGGTAAGGTGATGCTGGCGCTATCGCCATTCCGGCGGATCGTGAAAGACTATTTCGAAATCTGTGACAGTTATTTTTCCGCCATCAAAAATGCGCCCCCCTCGCATATCGAAGCCATCGATATGGGGCGGCGCGGGCTGCATAATGACGGCGCGGAATTGTTGCGCGAACGGCTGGCAGGCAAGATAGAAATTGACAGTAATACGTCACGGCGGTTGTTTACGTTAATCTGTGTCCTGCATATCCGGGCCTGAGCGGCATGAATGGCGCGCACCCCGATTCTGCGCCTGGCTCGTTTGCCTCTATGCAGATGCCCTCGGCGGTACTTTTTTCCTGTAATTTTAATGCGGTGCGCTCGCCCATGGCCGAAGCGCTGATGAAATATCTGTATGGCCACATCGTTTATGTGGATTCGGCGGGGGTGCGCAAAATGGAACTGGACCCGTTTGTGGTCGAGGTTCTGGATGAAATCGGCATCGACATCGCCAAACATAAACCCAAAACCTTTGACGATCTGGAAGACACTTCATTTGACCTGGTGGTGACGCTCACGCCGGAGGCGCAACACAAGGCGATGGAAATGACCCGCACCATGGCGGTGGACGTGGAATATTGGCCAACCCCCGACCCAACCGCCGCCACCGGCAGCCGCGACCAGATGCTGGACGCCTACCGCCAGGTGCGCGACCGCCTGATGGCCAAAATCAAGGACCGCTTCGGGCCGCTGGCGCCCGCGAAGGGGTAATGGGTGATGGAAAATTCGTTTTTCAGCCGCGTTTTTCCCATGCCCCGCTTGCGTCCTGTTGCCAATAGGTGACATCAAATCCGGCGTCGCGCGCCTGGCGGTAACGTTCGCGCGCGGCCTCTGTCGCCGTCATATCATTGCCATCGAACAGATCAACGGTGCGCTCAAACTCCGCCTGGCGCACACTGGCCGCGCCATCCACCAGAAATAGAATATTCGCCTTGTTGGGTGGCGCACCGGCGTCGTCAAACGCCACGCTCAGCAGGATAGGTTGTTGCTCCGCGTGGGCTTCGCCCGCAATACCGTGCGGCAAAAAGCTGTCATCACGATAGGTCCACAGATGCGCATTCAGCGACTCCATGCGCTCTTTCGATCCGGAAAGAATAAGGCTGCGCCAGCCACGCGCCAGGCAACGCTCCAGCAGCACCGGCAATACGGCTTCCAAGGGCCGGCGCTGCAAATGATAAAACCAGACTTCGGTCACGGCGGGAAAATCACTCCTCGTAATTATCCGCAATCAGCCGGTCCAGCAGACGCACGCCATAGCCGCTGCCCCAGCTTGGCTTGGCGTCGCTGGTCCAGGCGACGCCGGCAATATCGAGATGCGCCCAGGGTATATCTTTCTCGACAAAGCGTAACAGGAACTGCGCCGCCGTGATTGAGCCCGCGCCCGCCGCGCTGGAGATATTCTGCATGTCGGCGAATTTCGATTTTATCTTGGCGTCATACTGGCTGCCCATCGGCATGCGCCACACCAGCTCGCCCACGGCCTTGCCCGCCGCATCGATTTGCGCGCAAAGATCATCCTTGTTACTGAACAGGCCGGCATAGACGTCGCCCAGCGCAATGGTGATGGCGCCGGTCAGGGTTGCCAGATCAATGACCGCGCGCGGTTTATATTTGCGCTGCACATAGGTCATGGCGTCGGCCAGCACCAGGCGGCCTTCTGCATCGGTGTTCAACACCTCGATGGTCTGCCCCGACATGGACGTGATAATGTCGCCCGGGCGTTGCGCATCCGGCCCCGGCATATTTTCTACACAGGCCAAAACGCCGATCACATTGGCCTTGGCGCGGCGTCCCGCTAGCGCGGCCATGACGCCGAACACCGCAGCAGCGCCGCCCATATCGCCCTTCATGTCCCCCATGCCTGCGCCAGGCTTCAGCGATATGCCGCCACTATCAAAGCACACGCCCTTGCCAACAATGGCGAGCGGTGGTTTTTTGGATTTGGGTGCGCCTTTCCAGTGCAGAACCACAAGCTGGCTTTCTTTCGAACTGCCCTGGCCCACCGCCAGCAGTGATCCCATGCCAAGCTTCGCCATCTGTGCTTCGTTCAGCACCTCGACCTTGAGGCCAAGTTTTCCAAGCGCCCGCGCACGTTTGGCAAATTCCGCCGGGTAAAGGGTGTTGGCGGGTTCGTTGACCAGATCGCGCGCGGCGAAAACACCATTCAATACATGATCCAGAACCGCATAGGCGTTTTTTGCGGCAGCCGTTTTTGCGCACATCACAATAAATTTCGTCAGGCTGGGTTTGTCGCTGTCTTTCAGCCTTGTGCGGTATTTATCAAAGCGGTATGCCCGCAACCGCGCGCCAGCAGCCAGGTGGGCGGCAAGCATTTCGGACTTCAGGGCGCTTTTGGCTATTTCGTCTATCGCCACGGTTACCTGTTTCTCTCCGCTCATGGACAAGCGGTCGATAATCAGCGCGCCTGTTTTTTCTGCGGATAGCGCCTTGAAATCGTCCGGCTTGCCCACGCCAACAAGCAGCACCCGGCTGATATCAAGTCCGGCGGGGGATAATATTTCAAGCGCCTGTTCGGACTTGCCCTCAAAGCGCCCTGCTTTAATGGCCCGGGTGATGGCGCCGCCACATTTCCGGTCTATGTCCTGTGCGGTTTTGCATAATACGCCTCCCTCTGTGACCATGACAACCAATGCACCGGAACCTGGCAGTGCGAGCGCGGAAAAACTTATATTCATAATTGGTTTGCCCTTACAGCCGGAATCCCGGCCCCTGAGATGAAGAGATTACACCAACGGCCTGATGAACAGATTCGTTGTCATTCTGAGCGAAGCGAAGAATCCCCATCCATTTCAAGGAGATCCTTCGCTTCGCTCAAGATGACACGTCAGGGCATGGGGCCGCTGGTATTGCACATCGATTACCATATCCAATTACGCAAAATATATCTAATCTCTGAATTATCCCAGAAATGGGATTGCTTTACCCCTGCCGGACTTGCATCCGCGGCAGCGGTCAGCGATTCTGTCCGAAGATAGCGCCCGGCGAACTAGCGCAAGCCTAATTCAAGAGTAAGCATGCCTGCATTAAATCATTATATCATCAAACAAATAGCAGGACCTTTGGGCTTTTTTGCGTTCAGTCTTACGTGTGTTATCTGGTTGACGCAATCGTTGCGGCTATTGGATGTCATTATCACCAAGGGTCAGTCGGCGGCGACCTATATCGCCTTTACCGGTTTGGTGATTCCGTCCGTCCTGTCTTTGACCTTGCCCATCGCCTTCTTTTGCGCCGTGCTCTATGCGCTTTACCGTCTATCCAGCGATCATGAACTGGTAGTGCTTTCTGCGACCGGCTTGAGCGTGTGGGGTATTTTGCGTCCCTTGCTGGCGCTGGCGGGCGCGGTTATGGCGATGGCCTATCTGATCAATCTCTGGTTGATGCCGATGGCGAACACCAGGCTGAAAGACCAGGTCATGGAAATACGCGCGGATCTGGCTGCGACCCTCTTGAAGGAGGGCGCATTTTCGAATCCGATTCGGGGTCTTACCGTCTATATCCGCGAACGGGAATCGAATGGCGACATGCGGGGCATATTGGTGCATGATAATCGCCAGTTGAGCAATCCTATCACCTATATGGCGGAACGTGGCGCGTTGGTGAAATCCGAAGCTGGGCCACGTCTGATCATGCTAAATGGCAATGTGCAGCGTCGCGCCGTGCAAAACAGCGGCAGAGGCGGCAACCTTTCCTTGTTATATTTTGACCGGTATGTCTATGACCTGTCGGAATTTACGACGGGTCAGGGTGTGCGCTGGAAAGAACCGGAAGAGCGATATCTGAATGAGCTGTTTTTTCCCGATGAAACTTTGGGCGACCAAACGCATGCCGGGGAGTTCCTGGCTGAGGCGCATCGCCGCCTGTCCGCGCCGCTATATATTCTGGCGTTCGCCGTCATAGCCGTGGTGGCGCTGCTATCCGGGCAGTTTAGCCGCCGGACCCTTTTTTGGCGGCCGGGCGCCGCACTGGCCATTGCTGTGACCATCCGTCTTTTAGGGCTTGGCATGGAAAATCTGGTTGAGAAAATTCCACTGCTTATTCCCGGTCTGTATATATGGCCGCTGATCGTCATGGGCGGGGGATTGTTTTTTCTGTCTGATGATGGACAACGCAGGATGCGGACCTTTCGTCCAAAAAAATTAACCGCCGCTAATCTGGGGCCGGGTTGAATAAATGCGTCTTTCATGGACATTGTCACGCTATTTTGGTCTTCAGCTTCTTGGCGGTATTGCAGCCATTTTTGCGCTGTTCATGGGGTTGATTTATCTGGGCAGCATGGTGGAGTTAATGCGCCGCGCATCTGGCAATCCCGATATAAACTTCAGTACACTGATGATGATGGCGGGGCTTCAGTTGCCCGCGCTGACTGAGCGTGCTTTGCCCTTCGCCGTTATGTTTGGCGCATTATGGAGTTATATCCGGCTGGGGCGGAACCATGAATTGGTCGTCATTCGCGCCTCTGGCGTATCGGTATGGCAATTTCTGGTCCCGGGAATCGCCATCGCGCTGCTGATCGGCATTATCGCCGTTGGCGCCTATAATCCGATTTCTGCCTCGTTCACTTCGCGGTTCGAACAGGTTGAGGCGAAATATCTGCGCGGCCAGGCCAGCCTGCTGGCGGTTTCACCATCCGGGCTATGGCTTCGCCAGGCCGATCCGCGCGGACAGTCGGTAATCAATGCGCTACGCGTTTCCAATCAGGGGACGGATCTGGAAGAGGTGATTATTTTCTTGTATGAAGGCGGCGATAAATTTGCCGGGCGCATTGATGCCGCCAGCGCCAAATTGCGCGATGGATATTGGGAGATTACGGATGTAACCCGGACCGGGCCAAACCAGCAGCAGCAGTTTCTCGCCCATGACCGGCTGGCGACAAGCCTGACGCTGGAGCGCATCCAGGACAGCTTTGCGTCACCGGAAACCATGTCTTTCTGGAATTTGCCAAACTTCATCTGGGTGCTTGAGGAAGCCGGTTTTTCTGCGGTTCGCCACCGTCTGCATTGGCATTCACTGTTGGCAATGCCGCTGCTGCTATGCGCCATGATCATAATTGCGGCTACATTTTCATTGCGCGCCTCAACCCGTTCGGGCATTGCCATGGTGGTGCTTGGCGCGCTAGTTACTGGCTTTATGTTATATTTTCTGACGGATCTCGCATTGGCGCTGGGACGTACGGGCAGCCTGCCTGTGCTGCTTTCGGCTTGGACACCCGCAGGTGTCAGTATTTTGCTGGGCGTCAGTTTGTTGCTGCATCTTGAGGACGGCTAAGTGTTTTCTGGGCCACTATCCGATATGGAACTTCGGACCCTTCGCGCATGGTTTGTTGGCGGGCTGGCGCTGTTAGGGTGCGTCCATGGCCTGCCATCGCTGGCGCAAGTGAATGCAAAGCAATTGGTGCACAATGAGGAGGCCATTCTTTTCCAGGCTGACAATCTGAGCTATGACCGGAATAGTGACACGATCACCGCCGAGGGGCATGTGGAAGCCGCATATGGCAAGCGGTTGCTGTTCGCCAATCGCGTTAAATACAACCAAACTACCGGAATCGTGACGGCTACCGGCGATGTGGTTTTGACCGATCCTGACGGGTCCACTTTGTTCGCCGATCAGGCGCAGTTGAGCGACGATTTGCGCGATGGGATTGTCCGGGGCATCGGGTTACGAATGGCCGATAATTCCGCCATGGCCGCCGCTAGCGCAACCCGAACGGGTGAAAACCTCACCACGCTTGACCGTGCGGTTTATAGCCCGTGCAAATTATGCCCGGAAAAGGGGGAGACGATCCCGGCGTGGCGGATACGGGCGCGCAAGGTAACACACGACAAGCAGGCCAAGCGCATTGTCTACAATCATGCATTTCTGGACGCATTCGGTGTGCCGATCGCCTACACGCCCTATTTTTCGCATGCGGATCCCTCGGTCAAACGTGAATCCGGTTTTTTGCCGCCAAGTGTGGGTAATTCATCGGAACTGGGCCGCAAATTCGAAATCCCCTATTATTGGAACCTTTCGCCGTCCCGCGATCTGACCTTGTCGCCATTGATCACCAGCCGCGAAGGCACTGTAATGAAGGGCCTTTATGAGGAGCGCACCCAGCATGGCCGATTTGAGTTTGAGGGCAGCCTGACCCGTGTTGACGAACGCGATATCAACAATAACAAAACCGGCGCGAAACAGACGCGCGGCCATATTTTCAGCCGGGGCCGTTACGCATTGAGTCCTTACGATATTCTGGGCTTTGACATTGAGCGTACGACCGACGACACTTACCTGTCGCGGTATAGTTTCACCGGCATAGACACGCTTACCAGCCGCCTGTTTACGGAGCATAAATCAGGCCGCGATATGGGCACCGTTGATTTTTTGTTGTTCCAGGGCCTGAATCAGGATGACGATCCGGGGATAACGCCAATGATCCTGCCCCTGCTGCATTATAGCGGGAAGACCGATCCAGACGCGGCCGGCGGAAGGTTCGGCTTTGATGCTGACGCGCTGGTGCTTCGCAGGCGCGACGGCCAGGATTCGCATCGCATCTCATTGGATGGCGGCTGGCAGCGCAATTATGTTTCCGGGCTGGGTGAGGTCTATTCTATTTTTGCCAATCTTCGCGGCGATGCCTATTACATTGACGACATCACCATCCGCAATGACAAGAACGATCTGACTGGCCGCCTCTTGCCGCAGGCGGGGGTTACTTGGCGCCTGCCCTTTGCCAATCGGACAGAGACGTTAACTCAGGTTGTGGAACCCATCGCCCAGATGATCGCCAGCCCTTATGGCGGCAATCCGGATGATATCCCAAACGAGGATAGTGGCAGCTTCGAATTTGACAGCACGAATCTTTTCAGCCCCACCCGCTTTCCCGGTCTTGATCGCTGGGAAGGCGGCCCGCGGGCCAATCTCGGTGTGAAGTGGGGGGCCTATAGTGACGATGGCGGCTATGCCAGTGTGCTATTGGGACAGGTTTGGCGTGTAAAAGGCGATTCGACATTTGCCGCAGAAACCGGGCTGGATGATGAACGCTCGGATTATGTTGGCAGCGTTGCGATTAGCCCATCACCCTGGTTTGAAGTGCTGCACCGCTTCCGGCTTGACCGTAAGGATCTTGGCTATAAGCGCAGTGAGGTTGATCTGAATGCGGGACCGAGCCAGCTACGCATCAGTATAGGATATATACGCCTCGCACGGGAACTGAGCGACGCCGCGCTGACCAGCCGGGAAGAAATTGCAGGCGCCATGGTGGCCCAATTAAATGAAAATTGGTCATTATCAGCGACTTCAAGGCGTGAACTGGGAGAGAATTCAACGATCGGAACCAATGCCGGCCTGTTTTATCAGGACGAATGCATGATATTTGGATTCATTTATGACCGGCGCTATACCCGCGATCGCGATGTGCAGCCGTCCAGTTCCATTAATTTCAAGATCAGCCTTCTAAATCTGGGATAGGCCAGTCTGTCGGATTAAACAGGATAGTTCATTTTTGCGGGCTTCTGTGCTATAATGAAGTCTGGATTCCATGTGACGGGTCTGAACCATTTTATACCAGCGGCCCTACGCCCTGACCTGTCATGCTGAGCGAAGCGAAGGATCTCCCCGAAATGGATGGGGATTCTTCGCTTCGCTCGGAATGACAACGAGTCTGTTCATCAGGCCGTTGGTATTAGATAAACCACATGTCACAGCGATTGGAGCAGTCAGTAAAAAAATCATGAAGCCACTAAAAGTTCACGTTAATAAATGCGCGCGTGCGTTCCGGTTGCGTGCGGCGTTCGGCATTGGACTGCTGGCGGCAACAGTCCCCGTGGGCACGGCGCTGACACAGGAGGCGCTGGGGATTGCGGCTGTTGTGAATGACGAAGTTGTCTCGGCCTACGATCTGGAGCAGCGCGTGGCGTTGATTGTGTCGTCAACCGGGGTTGACGGTTCAGGCGAGGCCGGCAAGCGGTTGCGCGAACAGGTGTTGCGTACGCTGATTGACGAAAAACTTCAGATGCAGGAAGCCAAGCGGCTTGAAGTCGTCGCGGACCCCAAAGAGGTGGATGAAACGCTGAACGGAATCGCCGAACAGAATAATATGACGCCCGATCAACTGCGTGAGACATTGGAGCGCAGCGGTGTGAGCATCGATTCGCTTCTAACGCAGATCCAGGCCGAAATCGCCTGGTCTGATCTGGTGCGCAAGAAGTTCATGTCCCGTATCTCGCCCGGCGACGAACAGGTAGACGAAGTGCTGGCGCGGATGGAAGCCAATGCGGGACGCCCCGAATTTCTGGTCGCGGAAATATTTCTTAGCGTTGAATCGCCCGACGACGACGAAGAGGTGCGCCGCAGCGCCTTGCGTCTGGTCGAGCAATTGCAGCAGGGCGCCACTTTCAGCGCCGTTGCGCGCCAGTTCAGTCAGGCGGCTACAGCGGCCACAGGGGGTGATCTGGGTTGGGTGGGGGAAGGGCAGCTAAGCTCTGAACTGGATAAAGCGCTGAATGATATTCGTCCCGGCGATATTTCCGCTCCCTTGCGCGCCGGGGGGGGCTATTACATATTGCTGGTGCGTGACAAACGCTCCGCTGCAGGCGGCGGCCTGTCTGGGGTTGAAGTCGATGTTCGCCAGGTGATGTTTCCATATATTGATGAGCAACAGCCAAATAAAAGAATAACCATTCCCAACCCGACCCCTGCGGTTCCTATGGCTGCCAGCACCATCGCCAGATCGAACAGCGCGATACCGTCGGGCCTGAATTGTGAAGGCTTCCAGAAACTGATCGAATCGCTGGGCAAGAGCGTGCTTGGCGATGGGGGCAAAATGATGCTGGCCGACGTGCCGCATCTGTTTCGTGAAACCACAGAGAAAATAGCCACTAACGTGGTCAGCGAGCCTATACTTTCCCCTCAGGGGGTGCACCGGGTAATGGTTTGCAACAGGAAAGATTTTACTTCAAAGCTGCCGCCGCGAGATGTCGTTGAAGCGCGCCTTAACCAGGAAGCGCTGGCGTTGCGCGCCCGGCGTTATCTGCGTGACTTGCGCAGAGACGCGGTTGTGGAGTTCCGCTGATCGCCGCGCTTTCCCCCAAACCGGCGTACCCCATTGCACTGACGATGGGAGAACCGGCGGGCATCGGGGGTGAGATTGCGGTCAAAGCCTGGAAAAATCGCAAGAAGCTTAAACTGCCACCGTTCTTTGTGATCGGCGATCCGCAATGGCTGGCAGGTGTTGATGCCAGTGTGGCGATTACGGAAATTACTGCACCCCAGGAATGCGCCTGGCATTTCAACAAGGCCATTCCCATATTGCCATTGCGCCTGGCCGCCGCCGCCATCCCGGGCAAGCCTGACCCGCGCAATGCGCAAGCGGTACTGGAAGCTGTTCGCCAGGGGGTAGAGCTTGCGCGCAGCGGCGCCATTCGCGCGCTTGTCACCAACCCGATTGAAAAAGCCGTGCTCTACTCAGCGGGCTTTCATCATCCCGGCCATACGGAGTTTCTGGCGGATTTAACAGGTGCAACCGCGGCGCCGGTCATGATGCTGGCTTGCCCGGCATCGGCAACTGATCCTGGATTGCGGGTGGCGCTGGTGACGGTACATGTTCCATTGGCGCATGTGGCGTCTAATTTGAGCAGTGCGCGCATTATTGCAACCGCCCACACAGTGGCGCAGGCGTTAAAGCGTGACTTTGGCATCGCGACCCCACGCCTGGCAGTGGCGGCCCTGAATCCGCATAGTGGCGAGCAGGGCGCGCTTGGGCGAGAGGAAATCGAGATTATTGCACCGGCGGTCGCCGGTCTACGCGCCGCGGGAGTTGACGCGCATGGGCCATTTGCTTCGGACACCCTGTTTCATGCCGAGGCGCGCCGCAATTATGATTGTGTCATCTGCATGTATCATGACCAGGCACTGATCCCACTCAAGACCATTGATTTTGCACGCGGGGTGAATGTGACCCTGGGACTGAACATTGTGCGCACGTCGCCTGATCATGGCGTGGCGCTGGATATTGCTGGCAAAGGTTTGGCCAATCCCGCCAGCCTGATTGCCGCATTGCTCATGGCCCGCGATATTGCACGCTACCGTGATGCAACCTGATCTGCTTGCGCCGTTGCGCGATGTCATCGCGCGCTATGAATTGCGCGCCCGCAAATCGCTTGGACAAAATTTCCTCCTCGACCTTAATCTGACTGGCCGCATTGCCCGGGCGGCGGGGGCATTGGATAAATGCACCGTGGTCGAAATAGGGCCCGGCCCAGGGGGCCTGACCCGTGCCCTATTGCATGCGGGCGCAAAAAAAATTGTGGCAGTCGAAAAAGACGAACGGTGCCTTGCCGCCCTGGACGAAATTGCGGCGGCCTATCCGGGGCGGCTTCAGATCATTGCAGCGGATGCGCTTGAAATAGAGTTGGACGCCATCACGACAGGGCCGGTCAAGCTGGTCGCCAATTTACCCTATAATGTTGCAACGCCCTTGCTGATCAAATGGCTGACCCCTGATCGCTGGCCGCCGCAATGGGAAAGCCTGACCCTTATGTTCCAAAAAGAGGTCGCCGAACGCATTACTTCGCCGGTTGGCGGCAAGGCCTATGGCCGTCTGGCGGTGCTGAGCCAGTGGCGATGCGATGCGCACATGCTGTTCGACATTGATCCGCGCGCCTTTACACCCGCACCCAAGGTGACATCGACGGTTGTGCAAATTACCCCATTGGCCTTGCCGCGCGCCGAAGCGAATCTGGAGGCGCTACAAACCGTGGCGGCGGCCGCCTTTGGCCAACGGCGCAAGATGTTGCGCCGCAGCCTGACGGTGCTGGGGGTGGATACAGGCCAATTACTGGAGATTTCCGGTCTTGTGCCCACCGCCCGGGCGGAAGAAATCGATATTAAGGGGTTTTGCGCCCTTGCACGGGCCTATCATAATCTGCGTCATATGCGCTAAACTGCCATTATTCGTTAAATCATAACGCCTATTGGAGAACAGCATGAAACCCGACTTCATTGAATTCAAGGGGTTAGACGGCCTGAAACTGGTCGGTGATTCCTATGGAACCCCCGGCAACCCGCCGGTGATGTTCGCCCATGGCGGCGGCCAGACCCGCCATGCCTGGGGCGGCACGGCAAAAAAATTGGCCGAACGCGGCTGGCACGCTGTGTGCCTGGATTTGCGCGGCCATGGCGATAGCGGCTGGTGCCCGGACGCCAATTACGCCATCGACGCCTATGCCGAGGATTTACGCATCATATCGCGGACATTCGCCAAACGCCCGGTAGCGGTTGGCGCCTCGCTTGGCGGCATTTCCTCGCTGCTGGCCGAAGGCGAACATGAAGACCCGATTTTTTCCGCCGTGGTTTTCGTGGATATCAGCCCGCGCGTCGCAGAGGCAGGCGTTGAGAACATCCGCAACTTCATGAGCGCAAATATGGCGGAAGGTTTCGCCAGCCTGGACGAAGCCGCTGAATCAATCGCCAAATATCTGCCGCACCGGCCCAAGCCTAAGGACACCAGCGGGCTGGCCAAAAATTTGCGTCTGCGCGAAAATGGCCGCTATTACTGGCATTGGGATCCAAAATTCTTTTCCGGCCCGAACGGCCCGCGCGAGCCGCGCCGCCCGGAGCGCCTGGAAGCCGCCGCGCAAAAGCTGACCTGTCCGGCGCTGCTTGTGCGTGGCCAGGCCAGCGACCTGGTAACCATGGAAAGCGCCCGGGCGTTTCTGGACCTGATACCGCATATGGAATTTGCGGATGTCACCGGCGCCGGCCACATGGTGGCAGGCGACAAGAACGACGCCTTCACCGAAGCTGTCGTGCAATTTCTGAATAAACTATAACCTGACAGAGGGAGACCAGGATGCCATTAGATGAAAAAAAATATCAGCGCCTGAAATTTGATTGGCCGG
>Ga0073924_1000211_pt1 | contig 13001 bp, 14 predicted proteins | sample GWRWT4_14Oct14_FD_70957 | JGI IMG/M metagenome (GOLD analysis project Ga0073924, IMG submission 70957) | Sand microcosm microbial communities from a hyporheic zone in Columbia River, Washington, USA - GW-RW T4_14-Oct-14 | ecosystem: Engineered > Artificial ecosystem > Sand microcosm >...
CATTCGCGCCACGCAAGCGGTCATGCACCGGCGTCACCACCAGATCAAACGCCGATACGGGATAATGCGGATTCTGGATTTGCACGGTCACGGTCTTACCGCTTAGCCGGCGGATCATCGCGCTTGCGGCCACCGTGCGCCGGCCGGTGGCAATCAATAAATCCGGCCATGGCGGCGTCAGCGAATCTCCAGCTTCGTCCAGTCCCGCAAGTGGATTGATCAGGATGCCCAGCCGGGGCGGCAGCCACTCCCAGGGGCGGCGCAATTTGATGCGCTTGATCTGTGGCGTGATCCCCAGGGCCTCGGCCAGACCCAGGCACTGGTTTTCCATGCCCGCATTGCCATCGCTTATTATCCAGCAGCTGTGGGATGGAGGGCTAGCGGGTCTGGAAGAATGACGCATGATCGATAATTGGGTTATATTATTTCGCAGGTTTGTAATAATATTACGATTCAGTATAAAAGTCTTGGAAATCAATCAGAATGCAGCGGGTGAAACTCGACGAGATAGACCGTATGATCCTGCACGAGATGCAGGCGGATGGCCGTATCACCAATGTCGATCTGGCCAGCCGGGTTGGCATCTCTGCGCCCCCCTGCCTGCGCAGAGTACGGGCTTTGGAAGAGGCCGGGTTTATTCGCGGCTACCACGCTGAATTGAACGCAAAGGCGCTAGGCTATGAAGTGACCGTCTTTGCCATGGTGTCGCTGCGCAGCCAGGCGGAAGCTGATCTTGTCGCCTTTGAGCAAAGAGTGGCGGGATGGGCCATTGTGCGTGAATGTCACATGCTGAACGGAGAAATAGATTTCATTCTGAAATGCGTGGCGCATGACCTTTCAGAATTTCAGCGCTTTTTGACGGCGAATCTGACCTCGGCGCCGAATGTGGCCAGCGTGAAAACATCCTTAACTATTCGTACCGCTAAGCAGGAACCCGGTGTACCCGTGATGCTATAGCCCTGGCGGCCATCGCCCCAATGAAAGGCAATGTCAGCCGCCGCCTGGCCTGTTCCTCAAATTCATACGGCGCTTGCCACAAGGCCCATATATTTTCCTGCTTCTTCATCACCAGTGCGCCCATAATCCTGTCCACGCGCGACCCATCGCGTGACAAGGGCAGCACCAGCCGGTGATAGCGCAGATGGGCGGGGCTGTCTTGCTGCGCCAAAAATTGCCCCCTATTGGCCGGGCCGGATAATTCGTGGGTGGCAATAATCGCGCAACGCTGGTTAGCGGCGTCAAAAAAATCGCGCCCAACGATAAAGTCCCGCCAATGTTTCGTCATGCCGCCAACGGGGCAACCCGTCAGATCCATCCCAAGGGCGCGTTCTATGTGGGTGCCAACCAAACGCAAATTGATCTCCGGCCCCATTGGGGTTAGCGTGTTTACATCGGCGATGAACAAAAACGGCAACACATCTCCCAGTTCACCCGGAAGGATATCGGATCGGGATGGCAACCGGTCCCCCTTAAGCTTAGATTGCCAATATTCGAAGGTTTTCAGTATGACCCGGTTTCTATCCATTTATTACTCCCATCCTGCCGAATAAATGTGGATGAATTTTACAATTTCAATGTTCACAATTAGGTGTATATGGGATTTTTTTCTGTCTTATTTTCGCCATATTTCGCAATATACAGTATTTGCTTCTGTATATATAAATTAGTCTCTGTATCCGGAAGTATTTCTAGTGTTTAAGTTATGAAAATTCAGAAACAACTTAATAATAAACCGGAACGGGCCTGGCAACGCATGCTGAGCGGGCGCCGGCTGGATCTGCTTGATCCTTCCCCCCTGGATATCGAGATAGAGGATATCGCTCATGGCTTGTCGCGGGTGGCGCGCTGGAACGGCCAGACGAACGGCCCCTGGCCGTTCAGCGTGGCGCAGCATTCACTGCTGGTGCTGTCGATCTATGAGCATGTGCAACCACGCGCCGAACAGCGCTGGCGGCTAGCGGCTTTGCTGCATGATGCGGCGGAATATGTCGTGGGGGATCTGATCAGCCCGTTCAAGACGGCTGTCGGGGCCGATTACAAGGCGTTGGAACAACGCCTGGACCATGCCATACGCCTGCGGTTTGGCATTCCTGCGCTGTTGCCGGAAACTGTTGCGCGCGAGATAAAGCGCGCCGACCGCGCCAGCGCCTATTTCGAGGCCATCGCGGTGGCGGGTTTTGACGTGGTGGAAGCGGGACGGATTTTTGAGCGCCCGCGCAATCTTGTGTGCCCGGAAATTCGCCAGCTTTCTCCCAGCCGGGCCAAGCGCGCCTTTCTGGAACGGTTTCGCATCCTGGCCCCAAAATAGGATATTCTGATGAAACAGGCCATGGGCCTGATCAAGGAAGTTACCATGATTTATGTCTGCCCATTAAGTCAGGTTAAGGCTTCAGTTAAAAAACTGACGCCGTCACATCTGATTTCATTGCTGGATCCCAAAAGCATGATCGACACGCCGCCATCCTTGCCGCGTGACCGCCATCTGCAATTATCAGTGAATGACATCGCAGAACCGCGCGAGGGACTAATCCTGCCCGGCAGGACGCATATCCGCGATATTCTTGATTTTGTCGATGGCTGGGACCAGCGCGCGCCAATGCTGATCCATTGCTGGGCCGGGATCAGCCGTTCAACGGCCACGGCCTATATTGCGTTGTGTCATCTGAACCCTGGCCATGAACGGAATGCTGCCCGCCTGATGCGCGCGGCGGCCCGTCACGCCCAGCCAAACCCCCGTCTGGTTGCGGTTGCCGATGCCATGATGGGACGCAAGGGCCGCATGATCAGCGCAGTAGCCGAAATGGGTCCAGGCGAATTTGACATGGAAGGCGATTTGTTTGCCATGCCAGCAAAACTCTGAAATAGCGAAAGAACGTGAAGGCGCAAAAATCAAATGAAATGGTCATTGATCTGGGAGCAGTGATAGTGGCCGTCACCGATGGCCGCCCGCTGGTCTTGGTGCGTCATGGCCCTGCGCTGGACGAAGTCGAGGCCCGGTCGGTGGCGCGCGGTTTTGACGTTATGGGCGACGCCCTGCCTTCCGGGCCGTTTGACGCCACACGCCATCGCACGCTTGACCGGGGTCTGCGTGATGCCGTTATCGGGCGCATTGGTGTAGCCCTGGGTTATGTCGAACAGCTTTACACTTTTGGCGATAGTGGCCGTCACCCGCGCGAACGTGAGGGGGGACCACGGGTGATTTCGGTCGGCTATCTGGCGCTGACCCACGAAGCAGAAATGTCCGCCCCCGATAATACCGCCTGGCGATCCTGGTATGATTATTTTCCCTGGGAAGACTGGCGCAAGGGACGCCCGGCCTTCATCGATAAGGTGATCGCGCCGCTATTGCTTGCCTGGATCGAAGAGGCGCCCACAAAATCCGAACAACGCCAGCGTCAGGACCGCGCCAATATCTGCTTTGCATTGGATGGCGCAAACTGGGACGAGGAAATCGTGCTGGAACGTTATGAGTTGCTCTATGAAGCGGGTCTTGTCGCTGAGGCGCGCCGCGAAGGTGACAGTGCGTCGCGATCAAGTTCTCTGCCGCCATTGGGCAATCCGATGATGTCGGATCATCGCCGCATATTGGCGACTGCCATGGGGCGTCTGCGCGCCAAACTGAAATATAGGCCTGTGGTGTTTGACCTGCTACCAAAAAGCTTTAGTCTTCTCCAATTGCAACGTACGGTTGAAGCTATTCTGGGTGCGCCCCTGCATAAGCAGAATTTCCGCCGTCTGGTTGAAAACAGCCGCGTCGTCGAAAGCACTGGCGAGATCCAGCCCCAGCAGCGCGGTCGCCCCGCCGCCCTGTTCCGCTTCCGCCGCGAGGTGTTGCGCGAACGGCTGGCCGCCGGTGTCAGGATTTCATCGCCCCGCTAGGCGTTGCGGCGGGCCAGAAATGCAACCTGAAGCAGGGCGCGACGGCACAGGCTGAGATCTGGTGCGCCGGTGGTCTTGCAGGCTATTTCAGCTTCCAGCAGCAGATCCAGCGCCCGGGCGATCCGGATGGAATCCCATAGGCGCAATTGCTGGCGAAACAATGGCGTGCGGCTGAAATGCACGGGTGGTCGAAGGTTGCGCAGCGCCATATCAATGGAAGCGCCCGCATCGATGCTGGCCATTGCCATCTGCGCCCGCATCAGGTGATTACTTACAAAGCGCAGAATGGCAATGGTTGAAATCGCGCTATCATAGGCACGCTGGATCTGCCGATCCAGTCCAACAGAGTCGCCCAGGGCTATGGCGTCATATATGCTATCCAAGTCCGAACTGGCGCTATCGCCGATACAGGCCATTACATCCGCCAATTCGATCTGCATATTGTCCGGCGTGCCCGAAGCCCGTCCGTCACGCATGGCAAAGCTATCTCTGATGCCTGCGGTATCATGGGTATCAATGGTATTCCTGGTATCTATGATACCCATGATATCTCTGATACCCCGGGTATCAATGGTGTCTCTGACACCCACGGTATCTCTGATATCCATGGCGTCTCTGACATCTGCGGTATCCGTGGTGTCGCTGATATCTACGGTATCAGGGATATCATAGCTATCCCTGATATCTGCTGCATCATGGACATTATGGGTATCCATGGCCTCTTTGATATCGCTGCTACCGGTGACTGCTAAGCCATCACGGATATCCCCGGTATCTCTGGTATCCTTGATACCCCCGGTATCTCTGATATCCCTGGTATCTCTGACACCATCGCCACCATCGCCTGCCCAATTTGGCAGGATGCTTCGAGGTCCCTTATAGAGTATGAGTTTGTCCAGTTCCTGCCTGGTGACCAGGCGGTCCTCGCCCAGGCAGTGTAGCAGATAGTCCTTAGCCTCTGAGGTAATGCTCAGCCCATATTGGCGCAAGTGACCGATGACCAATGCTTCCATATCCGCATCGGATTCTTCATAGCAGGCGGCAATGGCGCAGACGGGGCTGGTTTCAAATAATTTACGAAGCTTCGATGTCCTGGCTAGCTCACCCGCCTCGGCAACGATCAGACTGTCGCCGGACACAAAGTCCAAACAATTTACAAAGGCTTCCGTCAGGGCGTCACCCGCGCCGCGCACCCGGACTACACGGCGCCCGCCAGTAAAAGTCAGTGCCGCCGCCTCATCCGCCAGCCTGGCGGGGTCTTCTTTCAGATCCGCCGCCGTCAGATACGCGACACGGAATGGATCGGATATATCCTCAACAATGGCGCGCACGGCCCGCCGGGCATATTCCTGAATGCGTCCGGCATTGGGACCATAAAACAACACCGCCCGAAGCGTTGCGGCGGGGCGCCTCAGCATCTGTTCCAGGGCCTGCCCTTTGACAATCATGCTCCGACCTATGTTTGCGGCTGGCTTGCCACACGCTGAAAATATATCGCCAATCGGGTAATAATCTCGGCACTCAGGTCACGCGCAGCGCGCTCTTGCGCATCGCGTTCCGCACTCAATGTTGCAAATTCCGATTTCACCACATTAAACGCTGATGTCGCCCGCAAACTGGTTTCAAACACCGGCTGCTGATCCCGCAGCCGCACCAGACGAATGGCGCTCAGCACACGATAGTTGAATCGGGTCACGGATTCATCCTGGCGAATGGCTAATCCGTCTTTTTGCTCGCTAAGCGAGATATCAAGCCGGTATAATTTCTTATAATTACCCCCCCGGGCGGAAAGTTGATCTATCAGATAATTGCGCAGATGGTGGCCCGTCCGGCCGTCAATTCCTGTCACGTCAATCTGCGCGAATTGCGCCGGGGCGGAATTTGCCTGGGACCGGTTCCCATATAGCGGTTGAAAGCCGCATCCCGCCAAAAGCCCTGTGCCAGCAAGGATAATGGATACAAAAAGTTTGCGCCTAGACCACGACATTGACAATCCGGTCCGGCACCACCACCACTTTGCGCACTGGTTTGCCATCAAGATGTCGCGTAACTGCATCCAGCGCCAGCGCCCTGGACCTGATTTCCGCCTCCGCCAGCCCGGGTGGCACAATCAACTCTGCACGCCGTTTGCCATTGATTTGGACGATGACAGTAACATTTTCCGCCCGGGTTAAGTCCGGATCGGCTACGGGCCAGGCCTGGTTCACCACCATCCTGTCATGGCCCAACACGGCCCAGCATTCTTCCGCCAGATGCGGCATCATGGGGGCAAGCAGCAATATCAGGCTTTCAAGGGCCTCGCGCAGGGTGAATCCGGCCCCTGTCTCGTTTGCGTCCTGCGCCATGAAACTCTGAATATGGTTAGCTAATTCATAAATTCTTGCCACGGCACGGTTGAAATGGAAGCGCTCTATGTCATCTGTCACCCCGGCAATGGCCAAATGCGTGGCGCGGCGCATCGCCCCACAGCGCGCATCCAGCGGCGCGGCCGCAATTGTGCCGATCGGCGCCAGTCTTTGCCGGGATTCATCGACCAGCCGCCAGACGCGCTGGGTAAATCGCCAGGCCCCCTCGACGCCCGATTCGGTCCATTCAATGTCGCGCTCAGGCGGTGTATCCGAAACAACAAACCAGCGCGCCGTATCGGCGCCGTAATGCGTAATAATATGTTCAGGATCGACCACATTGCGCTTTGATTTGGACATGGATTCGATCTTGCCGACCTGCACGGGTTCGCCAGTATCCTTGTGCACGGCCCCGGTTTCGCGCTTTATCACCTGCTCGGGAAACAGCCAGGCGCCACTGGCGTCCCTATAGGTTTCATGGGTCACCATGCCCTGGGTGAACAGCCCGCTGAACGGCTCCTTATCCATGGCGTAACCGGTTTCCTGCATGGCCCTTGTGTAAAAGCGCGAATAAAGCAGATGCAAAATCGCATGTTCGACACCGCCAATATATTGATCGACCGGCATCCAGTAATCGGCTTCTTTGCGGTCAATCGGGCTTTTGGCGCGGGGGCTGCAAAAACGTGCAAAATACCAGGACGAATCAACGAAAGTGTCGAATGTGTCCGTTTCGCGAAGCGCGGGCTTTGCGCATTTTGGACAGGGGGCGTGCTTCCAGGCCGGATGGTGGCTCAGCGGATTGCCGGGTTTATCAAAGCTGACATCCTGCGGCAATACAACCGGTAACTGGTCGCGTGGTACAGGAACCACGCCGCAATGGGTACAATGAATGACTGGAATCGGGCATCCCCAGTAACGCTGGCGTGACACACCCCAATCACGCAGGCGGAAGGTCACGGCGGCTTCGCCTTCGCCCCGCGCGGTCAGGCGCTGCGCCACTTCGGACTTGGCCTGGGCGATGGTCATGCCATTCAAAAAGTCCGAATGAATCAATCTTCCATTAAGATTATCTGTATACGCATCATTAACGATGTCGTTTACCGCGCCCTCTGCTGGCGCCACGACCGGTAACACCGGCAAGCCATATTTGCGGGCAAAATCCAGATCGCGCTGATCATGCGCCGGGCAGCCAAAGATCGCGCCGGTTCCATACCCCATCAAAACGAAATTTGCGATATAGACCGGCGCTTCACGCCCCTCTGCAAATGGATGCCGGACTTTCAGCCCGGTGTCCAGTCCCAGCTTTTCGGCGCGCTCCAGCACTTCAGCAGTACCGCCAAGGTCACGGCACTGTTTGCAGAATTCGGCAATGGCCGGGTCGCTGGCGGCCAGCGCCAGCGCGATCGGATGATCGGCTGAAATGGCGCAGAAGCTCATGCCGAAAATCGTGTCGTGACGGGTGGTGTATACCTCCAGAACGCCATTTCCCGGCAAGCTTTTCGCGCGATCCCCCTGAAGGGTAAAGCGCATCCGCATTCCCTCGGACCGCCCGATCCAGTTACTTTGCATTAAGCGTACTTTTTCCGGCCAGCGTTCCAGGCTGTCCAGGGATTGCAACAGATCATCGGCATAGGCTGTGATCTTGAAAAACCATTGGGTCAGCTGGCGCTGCTCGACCAGTGCGCCAGATCGCCATCCCCGGCCGTCAATGACCTGTTCATTGGCCAGCACGGTCTCGTCAACGGGATCCCAATTGACTGAGGATTGCTTGCGGTACACAAGTCCCTTTTCCAGAAAATCCAGGAACATCTGCTGTTCATGGCCATAATAATCCGCATCACAGGTGGCCAGCTCACGCGTCCAGTCAATGGAAAGGCCCATGGCCTTGAGCTGGGCGCGCATAGTTGCGATATTTTCATGGGTCCAGACGGCGGGGTGGATGCCGCGTTCGCGCGCCGCATTTTCCGCAGGCATCCCGAATGCATCCCAGCCCATCGGATGCAGTACGTTAAACCCGCGTGCGCGTTTATAGCGCGCAACGATATCGCCCATCGCATAATTGCGCACATGTCCCATATGAATGCGCCCGGACGGGTAAGGGAACATTTCCAGCACATAATATTTTTTGCGGCTGGCATCCGGCTGCGCCAGAAAGGCCTGCTCCGCTTCCCAGCGGGCCTGCCATTTCTGCTCTGATTCCTTTGAATTATAGCGGGACATGAAACTTCCGGACGTTCGGGATTAACCCGCTTCGCTGTCGATGCGAAGCTGGCGGGCGCGGGTTAAAATGGCGTTTTCCACCCGAATCCCGGTTTCGGCATTGCTGGGCGCATCGACCCAGTTTCCCCCTGGCCCCTGTTCCTGGCGAAATACGGAAACTTTCACGCCATCCGCGCGCAGCCGTTTGTCCAGAATATAGATGGTCATCTTGAAACGCTCGGTCGGATGGGCCGGATTGACATACCAATCTGTGATCAGTACGCCGCCAAACGGGTCCGCCGACGCCATGGGCATGAAGGAAATCGTATCCAGGCTTGCGCGCCATAAATAGCTGTTAACCCCAATGCCGCCACTGTCTTCGCTTTTCCCGCCGCCCAGGCCAAAAATGCCGCCCTCACCGAACAGGGAATCATCGCGGCTTTCTTTCGGGCCGGTTGGCGCCGGATCATAGCGATTTTTGCCAATTTTCTCAGGATAGCGGGCTTCTGGATCGCCCCCTCCGCATGCTGAAAGCAGTAACAGCCCGCTGAATAGGGCCCCAAAAAGCGCCGCCCGCGAATTCCGTGTAGTATGTGACAAAATCGTCCCCTTACATGCAATGCTGGGTTTTACGGGTACCGGCAGTCATGACCTGTCGTGATCCGTCGTGCCGGTCAAATCAGACAAGGCTGCCTGTGCCCGCTTTATAAAGGCAAGCCCGCCGGGCAGCAACCGCTGTGCGTTCATCATGCTCTGAAATTGTGGCGGCATTACGCCATGCCTGGGCATGTCACTCTCATGGGAAGACAGGATTTATCGTATATTAAAAAGTCAGCTTACAAACCGGCAACCTTCATAAGGCGCCATCATCAGCCTATATTCCGATTTTTTGTTGTTACAAGATCGGCTATCCCCTTTTCCACACCAGCAACTGATTATTGGCGGGCATGGCATGGTCGGCCATAAGGCGCAGGCCCTGGGCGTGGGCCAGCGCATCCACAGCTTCGAAATCGCGCACGCCGCTGAGCGGGTCGCGCTGTTTCAGCCAAAGATCAAACTGCGCATTGCTGGGCGTAGTGAATTCTCCGCCATATTTGAATGGGCCATAGAGGCAGACGACGGCCTGTTCACGCAGAATTTCACCCATGCCCCGGAACATATGCGCCACATGCGTCCATGACATGATGTGTACGGCATTGGCGCTGAACACGCCGTCAATATCCGTGACCGGCCAGTCTTGCATGGCGACATCCAGCGCCACCGGGGCCATGACATTAGCGGGCGCCTCTGCCGTCAGCCGTGCCCGTATATCGGGTAAATTATGCGCCAGGTCACTGGTCCGCCAGATCAGATGCGGCAGGCGCTGGCCAAAATACACGGCATGCTGTCCGGTGCCGGTGCCGATCTCCAGCACATTGCGCACCGTGGCAAACGCCCCGCACAAGATGCGCGCAATCGGCTCCTTGTTATTCTCGGCGGCCTGGGAAAAAGCCATCATCTTCATTAATTCACTACAAACCAAGCACCGCCTTGGCGACGATATTGCGTTGCACTTCGTTGGTGCCGCCATAGATCGAGGCGGCGCGGCCGAACAGCATGGCGGGCACGACCCCTTTGCGGTTTGCAGGTCCGATGCCGCCAAGATTGTCGCTGTGCGGCTGATCGAACGGCGCGGCGTAGGGGCCGAGGGCTTCCACTGCCAGATCACTGATGGCCTGTTGAATTTCGGTACCCTTCACTTTCAGGATCGAGGCTTCAGGCCCCAGCGCCCCCTTTGCCGCCGATACCGCGACCCGCAAATCGGTGTGCGAAAGCGCCAGCAAATCGGTCTCAATGGCCGCCAGGCGGTGGCGAAAATCCAGATCATCCAGCAATCTGTCACCGTCATTGCCGCATATCTGCCCGGCCAGTTCGCGCAAACGCTCCAGCGCGCCCCTGGCGCGGGCGACACCCGCAATGCCAGTGCGTTCATTGCCCAGCAGGAATTTGGCGTAGGTCCAGCCCATATTTTCCTTGCCGACCAGATTTTCCTTCTGGACCTTTACATCGGTGAAAAACACCTCGTTCAAACTATGCTTGCCATTGATTGAAATGATCGGTTTCACCACCAGGCCGGGCGTCTTCATATCGATCAGCAGAAAACTGATGCCCTCCTGCGCCTTGGCTGCGGGGTCGGTGCGCACCAGGCAGAAAATCCAGTCCGCATCCTGGGCGTTGCTGGTCCAGATTTTCTGTCCATTGACCAGATAGTGATCGCCCTTGTCCTCGGCACGGGTCTTGATCGAGGCCAGATCGGACCCGGCCCCCGGTTCGGAATAGCCCTGGCACCAATATTCTTCGCCTGACAGGATTTTGGGCAGAAACCGCTGCTTTTGCGCGGCATTGCCATATTGCATAAGTACCGGGGCCAGCATGGTCATGCCAAACGCCGACAGAGGGGGCGCGCTGGCAAGCGTCGTTTCCGCGTCAAAGATGAAGCGCTGCATGGTGCTCCAACCCGTGCCGCCAAACTCCACTGGCCATTTTGGCGCAGCCCAGCCCTTTTCAAACAGTTTCTTGTGCCAGGGGGCTACATCGGCGCGGCGCGGCAAGGCGCTTTCGCGCGTCTTTGCGATCAGTTCCGGGCTTAAATTTTCCCTCAAAAAAGCGCGCACTTCCTCGCGAAAGGCGACTTCTTCAGTGCTGAAAGTCAGGTCCATGGCGGATTTCCAGTGTAAATAAAAAACAGTTTTCCCCAATTACGGGTCTTTCACCAAGGCCCTAAGCTATCTATATAGAAAATCGTCTACAATGAATATGTGTCAAGCACGAATATTTAACCTAATTCGGTTATCTTTATGTGATCCAACCAATGGAGTCGGCCATGTCCGGACAATTATTGCATCTTGTATTTGGAGGACGCCTGACAGATCCCCAGAGCGTCGAGTTTAAAAATGTCGGCGAACTGGATATTGTGGGCATTTTTCCCGATTATGATTCGGCGTTAAAAGCCTGGAAGGCGGCTGCCCAGCGCACGGTGGATGATGCGCATATGCGTTATTTCATCGTGCACCTGCACCGCATGCTGGACCCGCAAATGAAAAAAGACGCATTGCACGCGGCGGAATAGTGGCGGACACGGCCCCCATTCCACACGGCGCGACGGTGTTTTTTCCAGTTCATTCGCTCTCTAATTCATTCACTCGATGACAATGTTGGTCACGGGCGAGGCTATGGGCGCCTTGTGCGGAATATGATTATGATCGCCCAGCAATAATTGCAGTGTATGTTTGCCCGGCGCCAGTTCCACCGTCGCCTCGGTCTGGCCGCCGCCGAAATGCAGATGCTGCGCATCCTTGGCGATGGCTTCATTCAGCGCTTCGCCGGCGGGCAATGGCGTATCTATCAGCAGATGATGGTGCCCGGTATTTTCCTTTTCGACACCGGCGGGCGCAACCCCCATGCCGCTTAGGCCGAACACCACTTTCACCGGAGATGTAAGCTTTGCGCCATCGGCGGGGCTGATAATATAGAGCTTCGCGCCATCGGGTGCGGGGGTTTCGCCCGCCTGCGCCGCCGCTCCAATCACCAGGGCAGTTCCAATCATCAGTAGACAGATTATATTTCTCATCAGCTTTTCTCCTCATAATCGATCAGCGCCAATGCGGCGCGAAATCCCGTTTCGGGACTGCTCCAGATAGGGATACTGATTTCCGGACAATGTGCGACCGCTCCATGCATGGATGCCTGTGCGAGAATAATGATATCCGCACTCAGCGCCGCGCCGCGCAGGCCGCGCGCCACTTCGCGGTGATACATCTCCATATCGCCCTGCTGAAAATATTTCCAGGAACCGGCGAACAGATGGTCAACTATGGTCACATTGGCGCGATCCATATCCCTTGCGGAGGATAGCAGCAATTCACGCACAGCAGCAACCGCGGTGGAAATGGCGCCGCATATGGCAATGTGATTGGCCCCCAGCACCGCATTATCCGCCATCGGACGGTCGATGCGTATGACGGGAATGGGCGCTGTTGCGTCAAACGCCTCCGCCACCGCGCCCAGCGTTGAACAGGTGCACACAATCGCTTGCGCATCTGCTGTCATTATTTCGGCCAGCACGGCAGTAGCTGCTGCTTCAATTTCCGGCGTCACGCCGCCCTGCGTGACAGCATTTTCCAGCAGGTCTTCGCGCACCACATGGCGTATCGCCAAATCGGGCGCAAAACGGTCGCGCAATGCGTCAAAGGTTGCAATATGCACGGGCGCGGTATGCAGAAAAACAATCACGCGCCTGTCCTCACGCCCCGGACATCAGATTTTCTGTCCGCTTTTTTCCCAGTCGGCCAGAAATGCGGCGATGCCCGCATCGGTCAGCGGATGGCGGATCAGCTGGCGCAACACATTGGGCGGAATGGTGCAGACATCGGCGCCGATGCGCGCCGCCTCCAGCACATGGCCCGGATGACGCACCGACGCCACCAGAATTTCGGTCTCAAGATCAGGATAATTGTCATAAATATCCCGAATGTCAGAAATCAGATCCATGCCTTCCTGGCTGATATCATCCAGCCGCCCGACAAAGGGCGACACAAA
>Ga0073924_1000212_pt1 | contig 12975 bp, 15 predicted proteins | sample GWRWT4_14Oct14_FD_70957 | JGI IMG/M metagenome (GOLD analysis project Ga0073924, IMG submission 70957) | Sand microcosm microbial communities from a hyporheic zone in Columbia River, Washington, USA - GW-RW T4_14-Oct-14 | ecosystem: Engineered > Artificial ecosystem > Sand microcosm >...
GCCTGTGCTTGCTCCAAAGCCCGCGTCCGCCGCGCCGCGTCCGCCCGCCGTGCCCGCCAAACCCGCCGCGGCTCCTGTGGTGACGACGCCGAAACCCGTGGCGGCAACCAAGCCCCCGCCGCCCGCTCCTGCACCCGCTCCGGCCCCGGCCGCTCCCGCGTCGGTTGCAACCACGCAGCCGCCGCCGCCATTCTCCGGCGCGCCGGGCTCCGCCTGGTCCGTGCAGGTGGGCAGCTTCGGGGATATGCAAAACGCCCAGAGCCTGGCGGCCCGTCTGTTGCAGCACCAGCACAGCGCCCAGGTGAGTACCCTGGTGGTCAACGGCCGGGCCTTGTATCGCGTCCGGGTGGGCCATCTGGGACGCCGGGAAGATGCCGAGGCGCTGCGGGTGCGGATCGAACAATCGATGGGATTGAATGGCCGGGTGGTGCCGGATCCATGATCCTTAGGGTTCACAAGCCTCTGGTCGTGGGACCTGCGCCTTGAATCCGGTGGATGTGCTGATTTTGGTGGCACTGGTAATCTCCTTGGGGGTGGCGTTCGTGCGCGGCCTGGTCCAGGAGGCGATGTCCCTGGCGACCTGGGTCGCCGCCGTGGGGGCGGGCTACCTGTTGGCGGAACCGGTGCAGCCCTATCTGACAGGATTGGTGGCGCACCCTACGGCCCGGCGCGTGCTCGCCGGCGCCCTCATTTTCGTGCTGGTCCTGATTACGGGTGGCTTGCTGAACCGTTTCCTGTCTCAAGGGGTGCACCGCCTGGGACTGGGGGGAATGGATCGCTTGCTGGGGTTGGGTTTCGGCGCGCTGCGGGCGACCGCCTTGATCACCGTGGTGGTGATGCTGCTGCAACTGACCCGGCTGCCGCAGCATGAGTGGTGGGTGCAGTCGCGCCTGCTGCCGTATTTTTTGCCGTTGGCGGCGCAATTGCAGGCGGCCTTGCCGGCCGAGGCGGCCATCCCCGATTTTGCGTCGACGGCGGATGGTCGTTGAATCCGCTCCGCTTGGGAATTTCCGAGGTAATTGAACTATGTGCGGTGTAGTCGGCATCGTCGGGCAGGCCCCGGTGAACCAGGATTTGTACGACGCCCTGACGGTGCTCCAGCACCGCGGGCAGGACGCCGCAGGCATCATGACCTGCGACGGCGACCGGCTTTACATGCGCAAGGAAAATGGACTGGTCCGCGATACCTTCCAGGCCCAGCACATGTTCGGGCTGCGCGGCAACATGGGCCTGGGGCATACCCGTTATCCCACCGCCGGCTGTTCAACGCCTGCCGAGGCGCAACCGTTCTACGTCAACTCGCCGTTCGGGATTTCCCTGTCCCACAACGGCAACCTGACCAATGCCGACACGCTCAAGCGCGAGCTGTTCGAGCAGGACATGCGCCACATCAACACCTCTTCCGACTCGGAGGTGCTGCTGAACGTGTTTGCCCACGAACTGCAGGTGCAGGGCAAGATCCGCATCCAGCCCGAGGATATTTTCGCCGCCGTGGCGGGGGTGCACCGCCGCTGCCGGGGCGCCTATGCCGTGGTGGCCATGATCACCGGCTATGGCATCGTGGGCTTCCGCGACCCCTACGGCATCCGCCCGTTGATCTACGGCCGGCGCGTCACGCCCAGCGGCACCAGCTACATGATCGCCTCGGAGAGTGTGGCGCTGAAGGTGCTCGGTTTCGAGCCGGTCGCCGACATATTGCCTGGTGAGGCGGTGTTCATCGACCTGCACGGCGAGGTGCATCGCAAGGTCTGCGCCGAGCACACCCTGCATTCGCCCTGCATCTTCGAATACGTCTATTTCGCCCGTCCCGATTCCATCATCGAAAACGTCTCGGTCTACAAGGCGCGACTGCGGATGGGCGACTACCTGGCGAAGAAGATCGAGCGCGAATGGGCCGAACGGGACATCGACGTGGTGATCCCGATCCCCGACACCAGCCGCACGGTGGCGGTGCAGGTCGCCCACCATCTCAACGTGAAGTACCGCGAGGGCTTCATGAAGAATCGCTACATCGGGCGCACGTTCATCATGCCCGGCCAGCAGTTGCGCAAGAAATCGGTGCGCCAGAAGCTCAACGCCATCGACCTGGAGTTTCGCGGCAAGAACGTTCTGCTGGTGGACGATTCCATCGTGCGCGGCACCACCTCGCGCCAGATCATCGAGATGGCCCGCGAGGCCGGCGCCAACAAGGTCTATTTCGCCTCCGCCGCGCCGCCGGTGCGGTTCCCGAACGTCTATGGCATCGACATGCCGGTGTCCTCGGAACTGGTGGGCTATGGCCGCAGCGAAGAGGAAATCTGTCACGAGATTGGTGCCGACCGCCTGATCTACCAGGATCTCGCGGATCTGGAGCGGGCGGTGCGCTGGGAAAAAGACGGGGAGCGCATCGATCGCTTCGACAGCTCTTGCTTTTCCGGCGAGTATGTCACCGGCGATGTGACGCCAGAATACCTGGAACGGCTGGCGCTGCGGCGTTCGGATGCCGCCAAGGAAGGCGCCGCGGGCAGCGACTTCCCGGTGATCGAAATCTACAACGGGATCTGAATGGTAATGGACGGACACGATCCGGACGAGTTTGACTTCGAGACCCGCGCAATCCGCGCCGGGATCGAGCGCAGCGACCAGGGCGAGCATTCCGAGGCCATCTACGCCACCTCCAGCTTCGTCTTTGCCAGTGCCGCCGAAGCGGCGGCGCGCTTTTCCGGTGAGCAGTCCGGCAATATCTACAGCCGTTTCACCAACCCCACGGTGCGCATGTTCGAGCGGCGCCTGGCGGCGCTGGAAGGTGGCGAGGCCTGCGTGGCCACCAGTTCCGGCATGTCAGCGGTGCTGTCGGTGTGCATGGCACTGTTGCGTCAGGGCGATCATGTCGTGGCCGCGCGCGGCCTGTTTGGCACCACCACCAGCCTGCTGACGCAATACCTGACCCGTTTCGGCATCGCGGTGAGCTTCGTTCCGACCACCGACTACGCGGCCTGGGCGGCGGCCATCGAGCCGGGCCGCACCCGGCTCTTGATCATCGAAACCCCCACCAACCCCTTGGGCGAGGTGGCGGATATTCGCCAACTGGCCACGCTGGCGCATGACGTGGGCGCGCGGCTGGTCGTGGACAACTGTTTCTGCACGCCCGCCCTGCAGCGGCCCCTGGCCTTGGGGGCGGATCTGGTGATTCACTCCGCTACCAAATATCTGGACGGGCAGGGGCGCTGCATGGGCGGCGCGGTGGTGGGGGACGCCGAGACGGTGGGCAAGGAGGTGCTGGGCTTCCTGCGCACCGCAGGGCCCAGCCTGAGCCCCTTCAATGCCTGGATCTTTCTCAAGGGCCTGGAGACACTCGCCCTGCGCATGCGCGCCCACAGTGAACAGGCACTGGAACTGGCCCGATGGCTGCAGGCGCAGCCGGGCGTGGCGCGTGTCTATTACCCCGGCCTGCCTGACCATCCCCAGCACGCCCTGGCCGCCGCCCAGCAATCCGCCTTCGGCGGCATCGTCTCCTTCGAGGTCGCGGGTGGCCGAGCGGCCGCGTGGCGGCTGATCGATGCCACCCGACTGATCTCTATCACGGCCAACCTGGGCGATACCAAGACCACCATTACCCACCCGGCGACCACCACCCACGGCCGCTTGCCGGCCGAGGAGCGCGAGAAGGCGGGCATTGGGGAGGGCTTGTTGCGCTTGTCCGTGGGGCTGGAATCGCTGGCGGATCTGAAGCGGGATTTGGCGCGCGGGCTTGCGTGAGGGCCAAGCCCGAAGGCGCGTCAGGCGATCTACGCACGCATTGCGGCGAATCGACTTGGAGTGGCGGGAAAAAGCGGCGCGAGGCATGAAGTGGTGGGCCGTCAGGGACTCGAACCCCGAACCTACTGATTAAGAGTCAGCTGCTCTACCATTGAGCTAACGGCCCACAGGGCTTGTAACCTGTGGCAAGTCGGCAATTTTCCTATATGCCTCCCCGCCTGTCAATTTGCATTGCCCCAGAATCCGGGTTGACACTGTGCGGCTCCGTGTCAACCAAAGCGAGGCCGTCGGTCGAGCGCCTGCGGCGCGACGATTGGCGGTGGAACTGAACTATCGGGCCCTGCCCAGCGCCGAGATGTCAAAACTGCGCGTGGCCCCCACGAGCACGCCATCCCCTTGCCAGATATCGACTGGCGGTTTCCGCGTAGCCTGCGCCATCTGTTCAACGATTTCAGTCATCGCGTCGATGGCCACACTTGTTTCATGAATGACGGAGCAAGCCCTGTGCTGGTCAATCCAGCCGCGATCCATCCGGTGGCGCGGTGCCCATTACCCCAAGGCAAATCCGATGTCCAGCGCGGCGTTCTTGAGCACGGTCAGCAGAGCCGGATCGGCCAGTGCACGATGAAACTGGGGAATGCCTGGAATGGCGCCGGCGGCTTCGGCGCGTTCATTCAGTACCAGCGCGGGCCGGTTGGCATGCATCGAGGAAGGGTAATAAAGCCCCTGTAGCGCGGGATAGGCCCGGTGGAAACCACGCGCCCAGTTGCGCCCGACCGAGCGCGGCCCGCTCATCAGTCCCATGGACGCCCCGGCGCGCGTCGGAAAGGCGCCGCTCAAATCGAGCAAGCGGACCGCGGTGGCGAGGCGCAGCCCAACCAGCCAGGGCTGACGGTTTTCGCGGTGGATGACGCGGGTTTGCTGGAACACCTCGGCCAAACAGCTTATTGGACTTTCGGCCAGATACATCACCGCCTCGGCCTGCAAGCCGGGCCGGAGATTGGGATGGTGATCGAAACGGGCGTCGGTCGGCCCGTAGTGGCGAAAATCGCGCCAGCGCGTCGGGTGCGTGCCGGCGCGAAAATAAACCCGCCAGAGCAGGCTACCGGCCGGCAGCGTGCGCAACTCGGGGTCGAGCCCGGCGAGCCGCGTCAGGTCCGGCTCGGGCGGAATCTTGGCCGTCACAGCTGCCGGGCGATGAGGATCACGGGCTCAGGGTCGCGACCGGATTTCAGCCACGACAGCGGACTCAGCGGACCGGTTGCGGCATCGAGTTCAGGATCCGGAGCGCTGTACCACCGCCACACCGACACCGGATCAAGGTCGCCGGCCAGCGCCGTATTGACGGGTGCCAGATTGGGCAGCAGCCCGTTTTCCTGAAACTGGAACAGCGGAATCCGCAGGTTGCGGTCGATGCGAAAGGCGTACAGGGCGCCACTGGCGATCAATTGGCGCACGCGGGTGGGCGTAATCCCGAGGCGCAATGCGGCCTCGGCGGGCGTCAGGCTGGTGTCGAGCAGCGCGGCGAAACAAGTGGCATAGTCGAGTAGCGGATCGGGCGCGCCGGGCTGTTCGGCGATCTGGGCGCCGGCAACCGCGAGCAGCGCTTGCTCCTCGGCGGGAAGCTCCTCGACCGAGGGACCGTAGAGCGTCTCGCGCATTGCGCCGATGGCTTCTTGCAGCGCCTGGTTCAACGCCTCGGGCGCTTGGGACTTCAGCCCATGAAGCTCGAAATATCGGTCGTCCGCCGCATGGGTCGAGGCCATCACCCCACCTCGCTTTCGTTTCCTTTCCCCACAAGTTAGCGAAAGTCGGATCGACGCGTCAAGGCGCCGGCCAGACGGGGGAAAATTGGCTGAGGGGGCGGTTGGCCTGACCTTCGCCGACGGGCGGGCGATTCAGGCGCGATCGGGGCGGGCGTCATGCGCGGCCAGGCAAATGGTGGAACATGCCCGGCCGCGATGAAACGGCCTCAGAGCCCGGAGCCGAAGCCCAGCAGTTCGACGCTGATGTCCTCGGTGCCGGTGATGCGGCACTGGCAGGCCAGGCGCGACTTGGAGCCCACGCCGACGATGCTGTCGAGCTTTTCATTTTCCAGCGGGCTGAGTTTGGACACGCTCTTGCGGCCGCTTTGCAGGAAAATGTGGCAACTGCCGCATTTCGCGTTGCCGTCGCATTTGTGGGGGATGTTCTCCCCGGCCGCCAAGATCAGCTCCAGCAGGGTTTGGCCCTCGCTGGCAGCGATGGTTTTTCCAGAGGGCAGAATGGTGAGCTGAGGCATGACACAGGACTCCGTTGGGGTTGAGGGATTCAATCCATTTCCTCGATCCAGGCCATCTGGATGGCCTCCAGCACGCGCTCGTTGGAGCGCTCGGGATCGTCGCTGAACTCGGGCAGGCCGGTGATCCAGCGATGCAGGTCGGTGAAGCGCAGGGCGCGTGGATCCACCTCGGGGTGACGGTCCACCAGGGTCTGCGCGATGGGCAATACGTCGGTCCATTTCATGGCGGGCCTCAATGGTTTTCCCGGACGAAATTGCGGCTGTAACGGGGAATCTCCACCACCACCTCGGCGCTCTGCGGCATCCGCACCTGGCAGGACAGGCGCGAGTTGGGTTCCAGGCCCCAGGCCTTGCCGAGCTGGTCTTCCTCATCGTCGCTGGCCGGGCGCAGGGCCTCGAAGCCGCGACGGATCACCACATGGCAGGTGGTGCAGACACAGGCCTTCTCGCAGGCATGCTCGATTGCCACCCCGGCCGCCAGCAGGGCATCGGACAGCCGGCTGCCCGGTGCGGCCTCCACGGTGGCGCCTTCGGGGCACAGGTCGGGATGGGGAAGGACCGTGAGTTGCGTCACATCAGCCTCCGATTTCCTGCACGCGTCGGCCGGCCAGCGCGGTGCGGATGTTGTGATCCATGCGGCGGGCGGCGAAGGGGTCGGTGAGGGCGTCGAGGGCCGATTTGGCGAGGCCGATGGCCTCCCCGTCGGACCCCGCCAGGCTGTCCTCCAGATGCTGGACCGCCTGCAGCATCGCGGCGATTTCGGCATCGTTCAGGAGCGCGGCGCCGTCGGCATTCAGTGCCGCGCGGGTGGCCTCGATGAGGCGCTGGGCCTCGACTTTCTGTTCGGCCAGGATGCGCGCCCTGGCGTCATCCTGAGCATGGGCGAGGGAGTCGGCCAACATACGGGTGATGTCTTCATCGCTCAGACCATAGGAGGGCTTCACCACCACCTGGGCGCCGGTGCCGGTGCTCTCCTCGGTAGCGGACACGCTCACCAGTCCGTCGGCATCAACCTGGAACAACACCTGGATGCGCGCCGCGCCGGCGGCCAGGGGCGGGATGCCGCGCAGCTCGAAGCGGGCCAGCGAGCGGCAGTCCGCCGCCAGATCCCGTTCGCCCTGCACGATGTGCAGGCCCATGGCGGTCTGGCCGTCCTTGAAAGTGGTGAAATCCTGCGCCCGGGCGATGGGCAGGGTGCTGTTGCGGGGGATGATCTTCTCCACCAGCCCGCCCATGGTTTCGATGCCCAGCGACAGCGGGATGACATCCAGCAGCAGCCAGTCTTCCCCGTCGCGGTTACCCGCCAGCACGTTGGCCTGGATCGCGGCGCCCAGCGCCACCACCTGATCGGGATCGAGATCGATGAGGGGCGGTTTGCCGAAGCATTCCGCCACTGCGGCGCGTACCTGGGGCATGCGGCTGGCACCGCCCACCAGTACCACGCCATCGACTTCGGTGGGGGTGAAGCCGGCATCGCGCAAGGCGCGGCGGGTAAGTTGCAGGGTTTTTTGCACCAGGTCGGCGGTCAGCGTGGCGAATTGCTCGCGCGTGATGCGGCAGGCCGGGCGCGGGCCAGCGCCGGCGTCGAAGGCAAGCTCCACCGCTTCCACCGTGCTCAGGGCCTCCTTGGCCCGGCGTGCATGGGCGAGGAGTTCGCTGTAGGCGGCGGGGGTCAGGGCCAAGTCGGTCTCGGCGAGAAACCAGTCGGCCAGCCGGCGATCGAAGTCATCTCCGCCGAGGGCGGTGTTGCCGGCGGTGGCCAGCACCTCGAACACACCCTGGCGCAGGCGCAGGATGGAGAGATCAAAGGTCCCGCCGCCCAGGTCGTAGATGGCAAAGATGCCCTCGCTGCCCTTGTCCAGGCCATAAGCCACAGCGGCGGCGGTGGGCTCGTTGAGCAGGCGCAGCACCTCGATGCCCGCCAGCCGGGCGGCATCGCGGGTGGCCTGACGTTGCCCATCATCGAAATAGGCCGGGACCGTGATCACGGCGCCGTGCAGCGGGCCACCCAGGGCGGCTTCGGCCCGTACCCGGAGCACTTTCAGGATCTCGGCGGAGATTTCCACCGGCGACAGCGGGCCGCGAGGGGTCTGGAAGCGGATCATGCCGTCCCCCTCGACCACCTGATAGGGCAGGGGGCCGGCCTGGGCCAGATCCGCCGTGCCCCGCCCCATGAAGCGCTTGATGGAGTGGAAGGTGGCGCCGGGATTGTGGATCGCCGCCTCCCGCGCTGCGCGGCCCACCTGGGCACGGCCGTCGGCCTGGAAGCCCACCACCGAGGGCAGCAGGGCCTCGCCGGCGTCATTGAGCAGCACCCGGACCTGGCCGTTGTCGAGGGTGGCAACCAGCGAATGGGTGGTGCCGAGGTCGATCCCCACCGCCAGACGGCGGATCACGGGTTCCTCGGTCGCAGCGCCGGGTTCGAGGATTTGCAGCAGGCTCATGAGAATTCCCACTCCTCGATCGCGGCCTGCGCCTGCTCGATGAGCCGGCGCAGGAACATGAGCTGGCGCACCCGCTGGGCGGCAGCGTTGTCGTCGCGTTCCTCGTCCAGCGTGCGGATCAGCGCTTGGACCAGGCGCTCGCGTTCGGCCAGCAAGGACTCGGCGAGTCGGGTCAACCGGTCCTGGTCGCCGGCCTTGCGGGCGGCCTCGAGGTCCTCGTGCCAGCTCATCTGTTGAAAAAGAAAGTCCGCCGGCAAGGGGATGGAGCCGGCGGACAAAACATCCACCCCGCGCAAGGCAAGCAGGTGGGTGGATCGGGTCAGCGGGTCCTTGAGGTTGCGATAGGCCTCATTGATCCGCGCAGCCTGTTCGACCGCGGCGCGGCGCTGGGCCGCGTCCTGGTGGGCATGGCGATCGGGATGGACGCGGGTCTGCATCTCGAGATAGCGCCGCTCCAGCTCAGTCGGGTCCTGGGCAAAGGCGGGCGGCACGTCGAAGACCGCGAAATAATCCGATGCCACCATCGCTGTCATGGGGTGTCCTTGATTGATGCCAGAGGGTCGTCAGGCGCTCACGCTGAAACTTTCGCCGCAGCCGCAGGAACTCTTGGCATTGGGGTTTTCAAACTTGAAACCCTCGTTCAGGCCCTCGCGCACGAAGTCCAGTTCGGTGCCCATCATGTAGGGCAGGCTGCGGGCATCGATGATCACGGTCATGCCGTGGCTTTCGAAGCACTGATCGCCTTCCTGGACCTCGTCGACGAACTCCATCACATAGCTCATGCCCGAGCAGCCGCTGGTCTTGACGCCCAGCCGGATACCCAGCCCCTTGCCCCGGCTGGCCAGGGAACGCTGCATCTTCAGCGCAGCTCGTTCAGTCAGTGTCACGCTCATGGCCGATTCCTCACACCGAAAAGGAAGTGCCGCAACCACAGGTGGTCTTGGCATTGGGATTGCGGATGATGAAACGGGCGCCTTCCAGGCTTTCCTCGAAATCCACCTCGGCGCCTGCCAGATAGGCGAAGCTCATGGGGTCGACCAACACGCCCACCCCGTCCTGTTCGAACAGGCTGTCGTCTTCGGCCACCCCTTCCTCGAAGGCAAAGCCGTAGCTGAAGCCGGAGCAGCCGCCGCCGGTGACATAGACACGCAATTTGAGCGTGGTGTTGTTTTCCTCGCTGAGCAGATCCTTGATCTTGCCGATGGCGCTGGGCGACAACAGCAGGGGAGTCGGGGTGGCGACGACAGCGGACATGGCAATTCTCCCGGAATAGGGCGGGTCAGGCCGCGGATGCGGCGGTATCGGAGGCGGTCGCCCCCTGCTTGGCGCGGTAGTCTTCCACCGCGGCCTTGATGGCGTCTTCGGCCAGCACCGAGCAGTGGATCTTCACCGGCGGCAGGGCCAGCTCTTCGGCGATCTCGGCGTTCTTGATCGTCATGGCTTCTTCCAGCGTCTTGCCTTTCACCCATTCGGTGACCAGCGAGCTGGAGGCGATGGCCGAGCCGCAGCCATAGGTCTTGAAGCGGGCGTCCTCGATGATGCCCTCGGGGCTGACCTTGATCTGCAGCCGCATGACATCGCCGCAGGCTGGCGCGCCGACCATGCCGGTGCCGACATCGTCTTCACCGGTATCGAAGGTGCCCACGTTGCGGGGGTTTTCGTAGTGATCCAGAACCTTGTCGCTGTAAGCCATGGTGAAGTGTCCTCCTGGCGGATGGGGTCAATGGGCCGCAGCGGCCCATTGCACCGTGTTCAAGTCGATGCCCTGCAGATGCATGTCCCAGAGCGGTGAGAGCGCGCGCAGCTTGGCGACCTTGTCCTTGAGCAGCGCGACGGCAAAGTCGATGTCCTGGGCGGTGGTGTAGCGGCCCAGGGTGATGCGCAGCGAGCTGTGCGCCAATTCATCGCTGCGCCCCAGCGCCCGCAGCACATGGGACGGCTCCAGGCTCGCCGAGGTGCAGGCGGAGCCGCTGGAAACAGCCAATTCCTTGACCGCCATCATCAGGGACTCGCCTTCGACGAAGTTGAAACTCACGTTCAGGTTGTGCGGAACGCGCGCCTCCAGGTCGCCATTGAGGTAGACCTCTTCCATGTCGGCGATGCCGGCCAGGAAACGGTCGCGCAGGGCACGGATGCGTTCGTTCTCGCTGCCCATCGATTCCCCGGCCAGGCGGTAGGCCTCGCCCATGCCGACGATCTGGTGGGTCGGCAGGGTGCCGGAACGCAGCCCGCGCTCGTGGCCGCCACCGTGGATCAAGGGTTCCAGGTGGACCCGCGGCCGGCGCCGCACATAGAGCGCGCCGATGCCCTGAGGACCGTAGATCTTGTGGGCGGAGAAGGACATCAGGTCGACCGGCAGGGTCTTGAGATCGATGGGCACTTTACCGGTGGCCTGGGCCGCATCGACGTGGAACAGGATGCCCCGTTCCCGGCAGATCGCGCCGAGGGCGGCGATGTCCTGGATCACGCCGATCTCGTTGTTGACCAGCATGATCGAGACCAAGATGGTTTCCGGGGTGATGGCGGCCTGGAAAGCCGCCAGATCCACCAGGCCATTGGCCTCTGGATTGAGATAGCTGACCTTGAAGCCTTCCCGTTCCAGCTCGCGCATGGGGTCCAGGACGGCCTTGTGCTCGGTGGCCAGGGTGATCAGGTGATTGCCCTTCTGGCGATAGAAACGGGCTGCGCCTTTGATGGCCAGGTTGTCCGATTCCGTGGCCCCCGAGGTCCAGATGATTTCCTTGGGGTCGGCGCCCACCAGCTCGGCGACCTGGGCGCGGGCGGTTTCGACGGCTGCTTCGGCCCGCCAGCCATAGGCGTGGGAGCGGCTGGCCTGATTGCCGAACAGCTCGGTGAGATAGGGGATCATTTTTTCCGCCACCCGCGGGTCCACTGGCGTGGTGGCCGCATAGTCCAGGTAGATGGGAAGTTTCTCGGCGCTCGTCATGTTGATTACCCCTGCCTGAAATAAGGATCTCCGCCAAGCGGTGAAGCCATGCCTGGGTGGCTTTGCAGGGGATAGAGCAATGCCTGTGCCAATCCCCGTTGCCGATTCCAAGTCTTTGGAACTGAACTGATCCTCGTCATGTTTTCGGATCCATGGCGCGACACAGGACGCTGCGGGACATGTCGTGAACCCGACAAACCATGGCGCACATCAGCCATGCTTCGTCGGGTCATCGGTCACCCGCCTCAGCCGCGCCCCAGCGCCTGATCCACGGCCTTGCGTACCGCTTCCAGTCTGAGCGGCACCGGAATCAAGACATGGGCGCCGCCCGCCAGGGCCTCACCCAGGATGGGGTCCGCGGCGCTTCCCACCAGCAATACCTGGGCGCCGGGCAGGGCCGTGGTCAGCCGGGTCAAGGCCGCAAGGCCCTCGGATTGCAGCAGACCCTGACCCAGCAGAATCAGATCGGGCGGCCAGTCCGTGGCTTTCACCAGGGCCGCCTCCACCGATTCCAGTTCATGGGCCTCGTTTTCGTCGTGCAGCATGAACTGCAGGGCGGCCCGGATGATTTCATCAGTGTCCACCACAAAGATTCGCCGGTTCTCCACCGCGCGGGCGCTTTCCACTCCGATTTGCATGGCTTGAATCCTCAGGTCCGGGGTTGGGGGGCGACCCGGCGCTGAACTGTCGGGTCTCAGGCAGCCCGAAGCAACTTCCATACCGCTTGCCCGTGAGGGGCTGCATCAATGGGTCGCCGACATGTCGGGATGATGTTTTGTTTCAGACATACCGGGGCCGTATGTCGGATTTCGCACATGGCGAATGAGGCGATTTTGGCGGAGTTATCGAGAGAATAATTATTTTAAATTCAGCAAGTTGAGTAAATTTTTACAAGATTGGCGCAGGGGTTGCAGTAGTGGGGATGGAAGGCGGGAACCGCACCCCCATCGGGGAATTCAGTGAGGTCAACCGGTCTTCTTTCAAACACCACACACGGCAGTTGCGGAATCTTTCACGGTTTTTTTTAAGGAGACCTCGATGAGCGCGCTACGGCAAATCGCTTTTTACGGCAAAGGTGGGATCGGCAAGTCCACCACCTCTCAGAACACCCTGGCGGCCCTGGCAGACCTGGGTCAGAAGATCCTGATCGTCGGCTGCGACCCCAAGGCCGACTCCACCCGCTTGATCCTTCATGCAAAGGCCCAGGACACCATCCTGTCGCTGGCGGCGGCCGCCGGCACGGTGGAAGACCTGGAACTCGATGAAGTCATGAAGGTTGGCTACAAGGGCATCCGCTGCGTCGAGTCCGGTGGCCCCGAGCCCGGTGTCGGCTGCGCCGGTCGTGGCGTGATCACCTCGATCAACTTCCTGGAAGAGGAAGGCGCTTACGAGGACATGGATTATGTGTCCTACGACGTCCTTGGCGACGTGGTGTGTGGCGGCTTCGCCATGCCCATCCGCGAGAACAAGGCGCAGGAAATCTACATCGTCATGTCCGGCGAGATGATGGCCATGTATGCGGCCAACAACATCGCCAAGGGCGTTCTGAAGTACGCCAACTCCGG
>Ga0073924_1000222_pt1 | contig 12701 bp, 15 predicted proteins | sample GWRWT4_14Oct14_FD_70957 | JGI IMG/M metagenome (GOLD analysis project Ga0073924, IMG submission 70957) | Sand microcosm microbial communities from a hyporheic zone in Columbia River, Washington, USA - GW-RW T4_14-Oct-14 | ecosystem: Engineered > Artificial ecosystem > Sand microcosm >...
TTATTTCACACGCGACGGCCCCACACAACCAAGCTGCACACAGAGCCAAATCAATGTACGCAGTTTGTTCTTTTGTGGCCGGATCTGTCAAGCATTTATTTTTAATCTGTTTTATGGATTTGTTCGAAATATGTTCCCGCCAGGGCAATATTGACGAAAGGGCCCTTTTAGCGTGCGCCGCTTTTATTGCCCATGACTTCTTTAACCCGGGCGGCGAGTTGGCGCAGGGTGAACGGCTTGGGCAAGAATGTGAAATCTCCCAGCGGATCGTCATTATTCCGGAACGCGTCTTCGGCATAGCCGGAGATAAATATCACTTTGGCCCCGGGATCAATCGCCCGGATTTCCTTCAGCAGCGAGGCGCCGTCCATGTTGGGCATCATGACATCTGAGATCATCAGATCGATTTTCCCGGCATTAGCGCGCATAAGCTCCAGCGCCATTTCGCCCCCATCGGCCTCCAGCACCGTATAGCCCTTACCAACGAGCGCGCGGGTCACGAAGCCGCGCACGGGTTCTTCATCCTCAACCAGCAGGATCAGCCCCTGGCCGGTTAAATCAACCGCCTCGGTTTCAACGCTGCTTTCATTGCTGGCCTCGGCGTCATCTTCATCAAAGCGCGGAAGATAGATTTTGAATATCGCCCCCTGGTTCGCCTCACTTTGCACATAAATATTACCCCCTTGCTGCTTGATAATGCCATAGGCGGTGGACAGCCCCAATCCAGTCCCCTTGCCCACCTCCTTGGTGGTGAAAAAGGGTTCGAATATCTTGCCGATGATCTCCTTGGGAATTCCGGGGCCATTGTCCGAAAACTCGATCAAAACGCAATCGCCCGGCGGCATCCAGGCATGATCCAGCGCCCGCGCCTCGCCCGCCGTAACATTTTCAGTCCGTATACGGATGCTTCCTCCGTCAGGCCCCATGGCGTCGCGCGCATTTACGGCCAAATTAATGATGACGTTCTCAAGCTGCCCCTGATCGGCCTTGATCTTCCCCAGATTGCGGCCATGCACCATCGACAATTCAATTTTTTCACCCAGCAGCCGGCGCAGCAAATTGTTCAATTCCGCAAGCATATCGGTCAGGGAAATAACTTTTGGCTTCAATGTTTGCTGACGCGAGAAGGCCAGAAGCTGGCGCACAAGATTGGCGGCGCGGCTGGCGTTCTGTTTAATCTGATGCAAATCGCTGAAAGACGCATCCCCGGCATGATGACGGCTAAGCAGCAAGTCGCTATATCCTATAATCGCTGTCAGAAGATTGTTAAAGTCGTGCGCAATGCCGCCCGCCAACTGGCCTACCGCCTGCATTTTCTGGGATTGCGCAAACTGCAATTCCAGATTTTTCTGATCGGTGATGTCAACCAGATAGAGAACAACCAAAACTTCGCCCGCCTCATGTATGCGCGAAACAAACAATTGCGCCGAGCGAAGCGATTCCCCGTTGCCAATTTGAATTTCGGCGTGCCCGTCCTGCTGGTTCTGCTCCAACGCATCGGCAATTTTGCGGCGCACATCGTTGCGGTAATCCTGGTCCACAAGGTTTAGAAAATTTTCACCCCGTTCGGCATTTACAAGAAACCGCTGCCGGAACGCCGTATTCACTTCCAGGATTTTCGCATCGCGATCAACAAGCACAATGCCAACCGGCGCAACATCAAAAAGGTACAGGAACCTGCTTTTTTCCTCTCCTGATCCCACAAGTTCGAAGGCGTTCTGATTGCGTAAATCACGCATGATCAGATGCGTTTTTCCTGCTTCGCCGTCGCTGTCAGGCTGCATGATATAGATCGCCGAGACGGGAATATAAGCGCCGCCAACACCACGGACAACCGCCCGTGTGACCCCCATATCCTCCACCGGCATTTCCGGTTGCGTAAACATGGACAGCCCTTCAATCAGATCCTGAACAAACTGTCCGCCAGCGTTAATTTGATCCGGATCAATTCCAGTCCAATCAGTAAACATTTGATTGGCGAAGATCAGCGTTCCATCGGACTGCATAATTGTAAAGCCAACCGGGGCATTGTCGATAATATCAAGGATCCGGTTTTTTGCAGATTGGGGCGCGACGGATAGTTCTTGCGCATGGAATGTCCAGCACGAGGCGATTTTCCCCATCCCCAAGGGCACGACGCGAACGAAGAAACTGCGCCGCTCCTTATTGGAACCCAAGCACAGCACACCTTCTGCCACGACCTTGTCGCGAACCGATTTTTGCAGCCGGTACAATATCGCATCCTGTTCAGCGCTACCTGAAAACAGCGCCGTCACGCCGGGGGCGGTAAAATGATCCGAAGCATCACCCGCCAGCGCCAAATAGGAGGCATTGGCGTAAAAAACTTCTCCGTCCGCACCACTGATCATGATCGGGTCGGCAAAATTCTCGACGATAGCGATCAGGGCGCCGGCGCCAAGGCCTGCCGCATCCAGTCCCGAATGTCTTGCGCCCCCGTTCAACCAGGGCAACCCCTTAAGCCCGCGCCATAAACCCGCCATAGCCCCAACACCCTCTATCAACGCCAGCCATATATTAGCGAATTGCCCGTTTCTTTTTTGCCTTTAGCCGCATCACGAAGCTTATCACTTCGGCAACAGCCTTATAATTGTCCGGTGAAATTTCGCGGTCAATCTCCGCTGATGCGTAAAGCGCTCTGGCCAGGGCCGGATTTTCTATCACCGGGACTTTATGTTCTTCAGCGGCGGCACGAATGCGAAGCGCAATATTATCCAATCCCTTGGCGACGCATATCGGGGCCGCCATTTGCTGATGTTCGTATTTTAGCGCGACGGCATAGTGCGTCGGGTTGACAATGACAACCGTTGCTTCCGGCACCGCCGCCATCATGCGCCCGCGCGATCTTTCCGATCTGATCTGACGCAGCCGCGCCTTGATTAATGGATCCCCATCGCTCTGTTTGTATTCGTCCCGGATTTCCTGGCGCGTCATACGCTGCTTTTTCATAAATTCGAAGCGCTGATAGAAATAATCGGCGCCACCCAATATCAACATCACAGCAGCGACAGCGCCAAACATTTTCATAACGATGTCCTGCGTATAGGCCAGCAGGTCCATCGGGTCAACCTGCATCATGGTGTCCAGACGCGCCCGGTCCGGCCATACCAAATAGCTCACTACTGCCCCTACAATGATCAGCTTCAGAATGTTTTTGCCGAGCTCCGATACGGATTGCATCGAAAACATCCTTCCCATTCCCTTCATGGGCGACAGTTTGCCGAAGCTGGGTTTGAGCTTTTCGGCGGTCCAAACCGGACGCTGCTGCATGAGTGTTCCCGCAACGCCCGCCACCAGAAGCAGCACAAAGGGCATAAACAGGCTTCCCAATACATGTTCCGCCGCCACCCGCCAGATTTGCAGCACATTGCCGGAATCCATCGGGAAGGCGTAGCCCTGCTCAAGATATATAAGCATATCGCGCTGCAAAGAGCGGGCAAGCGTGCCGCCATACATGCCGATGATCAGCGTACCCCCCAAAATCATGAAAAAATGCTTGAGTTCCTGGCTGCGCACCGCATCACCCTTGCCCTGCGCCTCATCCAGCCGCTTTTGAGTCGGTTCTTCAGTTTTTTCTGTGTCGTCTTGACCGGCCATCAGTGATTTACCTTACGGATTGACGAGAAATGGCGTCATGCCGGACTCGAAATAGTCCAGGAACCACATCATAGTGCTGGATAACAGCGCCGCCAGAATCATGAACCCCAACAGGATCTGTGCGGGCGCAGCAATGAAAAACACTTGCAACTGTGGCATCAGGCGGGCCACAAGTCCCAGCCCCACATTAAACACCAGTCCGAACACCAGAAAGGGGCTGCCAATCTGAATCCCGAGCGCGAAAGACTTGCTGGCCGTTGCAACGGCCAGCTGACTAAACTGCGCCACAGGCGGCAAGTTTCCAGGAACAAAAATACTGTAGCTATCGACCATCGCCCGGATCAGCAGAAAATGCAGATTGCTGGCGAAAATCAGATTTATCCCGATTAAGGTCATGAATGTGGCCACAATGGCGGATTGGTTTTGCTGCGATGGATCAAACCCCTGTGCCGCCGCAAGCCCGGTTTGAAAAGCGATCACCGTACCCCCCACATGCAGCGCGCTTAACAATAGCCGTGTCATACCGCCAATAAATAAACCGGTCATCGCTTCAGCGCCGACAGCCAGTGTCAACAAGGTCGGCATGGCTGGCATGGCTGGCAGCGATGCGCTGACCAAAGGATAGACAATTGCGCTGATCGCCATTGACAGGCCAAGACGTATCCAGGCTGGGATCGCGTTTTCGCCAAACCCCGGCATCAGCATCACCATGGCGCCGATCCGGGTAAAGACCAGCATAAAAGCGTAAATCGTCGCGGGAACCCATTCCCCTAGCATGGCCAAGCCTTCCGCCCTGGAGCGATTTTACCCGATCTGATAAAATCGCCCATGATTGCGCCGTATGAGCGGCGTCTATAAACTTGCTATTCTCTCGGCAATCCGGACCATCAAATCATCCATCACCCGCCCCATAAAGGGCATGAACAACAGCAGAGATGCAAAAATCGCAATGATTTTCGGCACGAAAGTTAGAGTCATTTCCTGAATTTGGGTCAGCGCCTGAAACAGCGCAATCACCAGACCGACCACCAGGCCAACTAACATTGCCGGCGTGGAAACCTGTAGCATGACGATAATGGCGTCACGCGCCACGTCCATAACATCGTTGGCTTCCATTTTGTTTTTGCCTTCTGCAAAAAGATAAAATCAGTATCAATACAATATTGAGAATATCAGATCGGCATCCGCATAATTTCCTGATAGGCCTGCACGACCCGGTCACGCACCGCAATTACCGTTTGCAGGGTCATTTCCGCATCATTCACAGCCGTGACCAGATCAACCACATCCGATTTGCCGCTGATTGTTTTTATGGACGCTGTTTCGGAAACTTTGGAAGTGTCTATGGCGCCGCCGATCGAATCTTTCACCAGATCGGCAAAGCTCGGGCCTGTCGTGGCCGCCCCCGCTGTTGCGCCCGCACCCCCCGCATCTCCCAGGGCACGGCCCGCTGCCTGCGCATAGGCGGAAGCGGCGCCCGCCGGATTTAATCCATTTACAGCCATTAAAAACTATTCCTTCTACGAATAATTAGCGGGTACTCAGAAGATCAATGGTTCGCACCATCAGATTTTGAGACGCTTTCACAGCCGCAAGATTTGCCTCATAGCTGCGTTGCGCCTGCTTCATGTCCATACTTTCAATCATCTGATTGATGTTGGGCATTTTAACATAACCAGTGGCGTCGGCGGCCGGATGGCCGGGATCATAAACAGATTCAAATTCCGCCTTGTCCTCTTCGACGCCTTTTATCTTGACCAGTTTGGCGCCGGTGGCTCTGTCCAGTTCATTGGCGAAGGTAACGACGCGGCGGCGATAGGGATCACCGTCCGGCCCCCTGGCCGTGGACTGGGCGTTGGCGATATTTTCAGCGATGATCCGCATACGGGTTCCCTGGCTGTTCATGCCGGAAATAGATGTTTCAATCGCGGATTTAAGATCTGTCATTTATTCCTCACTCAGTGCTGGCTTTTCGTCCGCCAGAAATTTAATTTCTGTTGCCCAGGGCAAGTTTCAGCAGCGCCGACTGCTTTCTGTAAATTCCGGTCGCCGTTTCATATTCCATCTGGGTCTCACCCAGTTTGACCATTTGATCCTCGATGGAAACCGAGTTCCCCGAAGGATTAGCCTCCTGTCCATCTTCCTCGACCGGTTTGAAGTTAAAACGGTTTACATCCCCGCCGCCCTTTAAATGTCCGGGCTGGGTAACTGCGATATCGGAAGTCCTGCTGCGCCTCATCAATTTTTCAAAATCCACCGGCTTCAGATCACGCGCGCGATAACCTGGCGTGTCGGCATTGGCGATATTTTCCGACAGCAGTTTCTGCCGCTCCGACAGCCATTCCATTCTGGCCCGTAGCATGGAAAATAATGGAATGCCCTTCATAGTCATCTTTATTTCCAGTCCATCGTCAAAAGCTTGCCCACGCAACAGGAAGATTTTCTCCGTCCGTATTTTCAGCCTTTGGCGTTAAGAAAACTTTAATGCGCATAGCAGCGGCATTTTTTTATGTTAACCCGGTGTTAAGCATAGCACGGCACATTCCATCAATGTTGACGCTTCACCTGAGGAAATCCGGCGCTTGGATATGATGGAATATATACGTTTTGCCCTGGCGCTGATTTTCGTGCTTGGGCTGGTGGGCGCCTGTTCCTGGATTGGAAAACGCATGGGGCTGGCGCCGCGCATCGGAGGCGGGGGCAAAAATCAGCGCCTTGGCGTGATTGAAGTACAGGCTGTGGACGCGAGACGCAAACTTGTTCTTGTTCGCAGAGATAATGTCGAGCATCTGATTTTACTGAACGGCGAAAACGATCTGCTGATTGAAACCGGCATTGCCGCAGTTGCGGCAGGGCCAATGACCATGCAACCGGAGCCGCCAGGCCCCCAATGCCTTTCCCGCATTCTTCCATTTAGTGGAAAGTTTACCCGTGGCTAGTGCAGGACATTCAACACAATGGCTGGCGCGCCTGTGCCTTGCCGCCATATGCATGGCGGTGGTTTCAATCTACGAAATGCCAGCGCATGCGCAATCAATTTCGATTGATCTGGGCGGGCTGAACGGCGCGGCGAGCGCAGCGGCGGATGATGATGGCGCACAACCTGGCGCCGGTTCGGTGACGGGACGCATTCTCCAGCTTATCGCGCTTATCAGTGTACTGAGCGTTGCGCCGGGCATTCTGGTGACGGTGACATCCTTCACACGCATTATCGTTGTGCTATCGCTACTGCGCAGCGCCATTGGCACACAAACATCACCGCCTAATACCGTATTAGTCTCTCTGGCAATGTTTTTAACCGCCTTTGTCATGGCGCCGACTTTTCAGAAATCCTATGAGGACGGCATCCTGCCATTTATTCAAGAACGCATTGAGGCGCCCGTCGCCTTTGAGCGCACCATCGCCCCATTGCGCAAATTCATGCTGTCACAGGTGCGCGAGGCGGACTTGCGTCTGTTTCTTGGCCTGTCCAAATCGGAACAGCCCAAAACCCCGGAGGCAACCCCGATTCAGGCCCTGATCCCGGCCTTCATCATCTCTGAATTAAAACGCGCCTTTGAGATCGGGTTTTTGCTGTTCATCCCGTTTATCGTGATCGACATGGTCGTGTCATCGGTGCTGATGTCGATGGGCATGATGATGCTGCCGCCCATCATGATCTCGCTGCCATTCAAGCTGATATTTTTCGTGCTTGTTGATGGCTGGGGCCTCGTCACCAGCAGCCTGGTGCGCAGTTTCGAGCCTTAAGGCGTGTATTCAGTTAACCCAAACCAAGCGCTTTCATTTGTGGCTGATGGATTCCGGACAGCTCAATTTTCCAGCGAAATCAAAGATTTCGGGAAAATTGGCTTCCGGAATGACAGCAAATGAATACACGCCCTGGAATTGGCCCGCCCCGGCGGCAGTTGCAGGCAAACTGTGACGCCCGTCACATGTGATGGCGATTGTGCGCCCCCGGCTAAAGACATGCCTAAAAATTTCTTAATTGCGGTTGACTCTTCGTGGGTGGGGGGGGAGGCACGATTGTAAATTATTCAACACCCCTGCCCCCGAAAATTGGGCCGGAAGGGGTTATTTTTTGGCAAAAAAGGAAAAACCATGCGTAATTTAACAAAACTGGCTGCGGCGATAATCTCATTACTGGCACCAGGCACCGCAATAGCCGTGCCTGTGGAATGGGCGCTCGCCAGCGGCGGCAATGGACATTTTTATGATTATATCCAATTGGACTGTAATTGCTATGATTGGCATCTTACTTGATCCGCAGCCAAGCGCCATTCGCACAATGGCCTCGGAGGCTATCTCGCGAATTTTACATCGGAAGCTGAGTGGGATTTTTATACTAATCGGTTTGGGGATAATCTTCGTTTACATAGTGGCTGGATGCGGCGGCGAGCCTGATATATGCTTGTCATCCTGAACGACCCGCTGCGCCAGCGCCTGCGCGGCGAGAGTGAAGGATCTCCATCAGCGGAGTTCCGCGCGGGAGGTGCTTCGCTTTGCTCAGCATGACAAAAAGGGAAGGGCTATTGTCCTGAACAACGCGTGGTTCAAAGTACAGCGGCAATATCCGTTCTGGCGAAATCCGCACCCTTGAACAATAGGGGTTCGCCGCTGGCCTTGGCCAGCGCATAGGCAAAACAATCGCCGAAGTTCAGCCCCGCGGCATGACGGCCCTTGCCATAGTCAAGGAACGCCTGGCGCGCCAGATGCGCCTGCTCAACGGTGAAGGGCTCGATGATGATTCTGGAAGTACGGAGCAGCGCGTCAAACCTGGGGCCCGCACGGCCAGAGGTGAACCTTTCTACGACCATGGCGGCCTCCACAAAATTAGCGGCGGATATGCGGCGCGAATCCGCCTGCTCAAGCGCGCGGGCATAGATCGGGGCGTCGGATTCGTTAAACAGGATAGCAATGAGGGCAGAGGTGTCGATGATCATCCGGCCATCACTTGGGCAGTCCATGCTCGTCATATAACCAGCTTTCACCGTGATCGGCTGGCCTTTCGGTCAGGAGCGCGGCGCAGCTTCGGCCAATGGCAAGCAACTCCTCGGCGGAGACCTTGTTTTTACTTTCTTGCAGACGCTCAAGGCGCTCCCGCAGGGCCACTGTCACGGCGCGGGTCATGGTTTCGCCGGTGGCTTTGGCGACGGCCTGGGCCAAACGATGCGCTTCCGGGTCTTTGATGTTGAGGGACATATTTCCACCATGGTAGAAATTTTTCTACCTTTCTACATACTCATTTTACCGGCTTTTCGCAATGGGCAAACTCGTGGCGTTTTATTGGATCAGCTTCGACAAAATCTTGAAATCATCCGTCCCGGCCTTTTCCAGCCATTCGAACACCGCCATTTCCGTGGTGATGATGGCGCCGCCCGCATCCTCAATGCGGGCAAAGGCATGCTCCATGCTGGATTGTTTGCGCGACGCCACCGCATCGGCGGCGACGAACACCGCCAGCCCCTGCGCGCGCAGTTTCAATGCAGTTTGCAGAACACAAATATGCGCTTCCATACCAGCTATTACCACCTGCTGCTTTGCCAACGCATCAAGTTTGGAGGCAAACCCCGTATTGCTGGGACAGGCAAATTCGACTTTTTCCACCGGGCCGCCGGCGGGCATATATTCCGCCAGTTGCGGCACGGTGCGGCCCAGTCCGCGTGGATATTGCTCGGATACCAGCACAGGCACACCCATGCGCTGGGCCGCCTGCATCAAAATGCCGGTATTGCGGATGGCCTCTGCGCCGCCGTCAAACATTGCGGGCGCCAGGCGTTCCTGAATATCCACCACAATCAGGCAGCTCTTATTTTTATCAAGCAACATGCAGGTTCCTCCGTTTTTGTTTAATTGGGCGATTGCATTGCAATGCCACTGCCTTCTATTCTAGGCTCCAAGCATAACCATAATCAGGGAAGAAACAAATGGCGGCAATTCATGGTGGCAAACTGGCGGCGCGCGCACTCAAACAGGCGGGGGTGGAATGCGTGTTCACCCTTAGCGGCGGGCATGTTATGGCGATTTATGACGGGTGTCTGGATGAAGGCATCCGCATCATCGACGTGCGCCACGAACAGGCCGCCGTGCATGCCGCCGATTCCTGGAGCCGGCTGAACCCCGGCAGCATTGGCTGCGCGGTGCTGACCGCCGGACCGGGCGTGACAGATGGCGTTACCGGCGTCGCCAATGCGTGGCGCGCCAATTCCCCCATTCTGGTGATCGGCGGGCAAGGCCCGTTCAGCGCCGCGCGCAAGGGATCATTGCAGGAAATGGATCATGTCGGCGTAATGCGCCCCATTACCAAATGGGCCGACGCCTGTTACGACACCAAGCGCATTCCCGATTATATCGAAATGGGCGTACGCCATGCGGTGTCTGGCAATCCGGGGCCGTCCTTCCTGGAAATTCCCATGGATGTGCTGATGGGGACAGTCGAAAGCTTTGAGTCGGTGCGCTTCCCGATCTATCGCCCTGCCCCCAAAATGTTGCCGGATGAAGATGATTGCCGGCGGGCGCTGGAGATTCTGTCCAAGGCCCAGCGGCCGGTGATGTTGGCGGGCACCAGCGTCAAATGGTCGAACGCTTCCGGTCCAATGAACGATTTTCTGGCGCGCACCAATATTCCCACCTATGTCAATGGCATGGGGCGCGGCACGGTGCCGCCGGGATCGAACTATCTTCTGAACCGTTCGCGCAAGGACGCCATGAAGAATTGCGATGTCTTCATCTGCGCAGGCGTGTTGCTGGATTTCCGTCTGGGCTTTGGCAATTCCATTCCTAAAAACGCCAAAATCATTCAGCTTGATATCGACAATACGCTGATTGGCACCAACCGGTCGGCGGATGTGGGGGTTGTGGGTAATCTGGGATCGTCGTTTGATTCCATCGTCAAGATGATGGACCGCGAAAAGCTGCATCTTAATTTCTCCGGCTGGCTGGATGAACTGAAACCCATCGAGGCGAAGCTGGAAGCGGAAAATGAAAAGGGTCTGAATTCCGATGAAAGCCCGGTCGATCCGCTGCGCATGTGCCGCGAGGTGCGCGACTTCCTGGGCAGTTACGACAAGGAAGTGATTCTGATCGGCGATGGTGGCGATATTGTCGCGCAGGCCTCCAAGGTGCTGCCTGTTCCCGGCGAAAATGGCTGGATGGACCCGGGGCCGCTTGGCACGCTCGGTGTTGGCATGCCATTCGCGCTGGCCGCGCAGGCGTCAAAGCCCGACAAACGGGTGCTGATCATTTACGGGGATGGCTCGTTCGGCCTGAACGGTTTTGAATATGACACCGCCGTGCGCTTCAACCTGCCCATCGTCGGCATTGTGGGCAATGACGCCGCCTGGGGCCAGATGGCGCGGCCGCAAGCCGCCAGTTACGGCGCCAACCGCATGGTCGCCACCACGCTGAACTATACCCGCTACGACAAGATCGTCGAGGCGATGGGCGGTTACGGCGAACATTGTGAACGCCCGGAAGAAATCCGCCCGGCGCTGGAACGCGCCTTCGCCTCCGGCAAACCGGCGCTGGTCAATGTGAAACTGCGCCAGGATCTGGATACCGGTATGAAGGGCAGCACGTATGTGTGAGTGTTTTTCGATAAAGTTGAGGGCATGGCTTTCCTGCTGATCATTGATCCCCTCGCTCTGCATCCTGATCCCCTCCCTGTCCCTCTTTCCAAGGGGAGGGAACCCTGGGGCCGCCAACAGTTGTGTGTAAATGCAGGCGCGCCGGATACGCCCTCCCCCTGAAAGGGGGAGGGCTGCGGAGGGGGTCTGATTCAGTCCGGATAGAAATCGGTCTAAAACTCCAGCACCATGCTGTCATAGGCGGGCACGACGCCTTCGGGCAGTTCGCGCAGCAGGGTCTGGTAATCCAAATCAATGTGCAGATTGGTCAGCACGGCGAGTTTTGGTTTGACGCGCGCAATCCATTCCAGGGTGCGCGCGAGATGCGAATGGGTGGGATGCGGCGTGTAGCGCAGCGCATCCACAATCCAGCATTCCGCGCCGCTAATGGCGGCAAAGGCGTGTTCTGAAAGTCCCACCACGTCTGGCGTATAGGCGAAATTTCCGAAACGATAGCCGACACAATGCGCGCCGCCATGATCGACCTCGAATGGCGTGACCTCAATGACGCCGCCCGGCCCTTCAACACGCGCCACATCCTTGATCAGATGACCGTTGAGGATGGCGGGATACGAGCTGCCTTCCGCCTGGGAAAAACAGTAGCCGAAACGCGCATTCAGTTCATCAAAGGTAATTTCATCCGCATACACATTAATGCGTTTACGCATGTTCATCACCACCATGCGCAGATCATCAATGCCGTTCGCCTGATCCGCATGGGAATGGGTATAGAGCACGCCGTGCAGATGACTGACCTTTGCCGCCAGCAATTGTTCGCGCATATCGGGCGAGGTGTCGATCAAAGCTGTCGTATCACCACGTTGCACCAGTATGGAACAGCGCAGGCGGCGGTTGCGTGGCTCTTCCGGGTCGCATACGCCCCAGTCGCCGCCAATGCGCGGCACGCCGCCGGAAGACCCGCTGCCCAGGATAGTGACTTTATGTCCGGGCATTGGCGCGGTCCGCTTTGGTGAACAGTGTGAAAAAATTATCCGTGGTGCGGGCGGCGAAAGCCTCGCGCGTCTCGCCAAAAAACTCCGCCAGATAGCGTGCCGTGTCCGCCACAAAGGCCGGTTCATTGCGCTTACCCCGATGCGGCATGGGCGCCAGAAATGGCGCATCGGTTTCGATCAGCAGACGGTCAGACGGAATCATCTTTGCGGTTTCACGCAAATCTTTGGCGTTTTTGAAAGTCACAATACCAGACAATGAAATATACAGGCCCAGATCAAGGGCCGCGCGCGCCAGTTCCGGCCCAGCCGTAAAACAGTGAATGACGCCGGGAAAGGCCCCCTTCCCCGCTTCATCCTGCAGAATTTCAATAGTGTCGCTATCTGCGTCGCGGGCATGGACAATCAGCGGCAGGCCTGTTTCACGCGCCGCTGCAATATGTGCGCGGAAGGATATTTTCTGCGCCGCGCGCGAACCATGTTCATAAAAATAATCCAGCCCGGTTTCACCAAT
>Ga0073924_1000223_pt1 | contig 12690 bp, 8 predicted proteins | sample GWRWT4_14Oct14_FD_70957 | JGI IMG/M metagenome (GOLD analysis project Ga0073924, IMG submission 70957) | Sand microcosm microbial communities from a hyporheic zone in Columbia River, Washington, USA - GW-RW T4_14-Oct-14 | ecosystem: Engineered > Artificial ecosystem > Sand microcosm >...
GTCTGCCGCCGCCTGCGCCGCGACAAGGCCACCGCCCACGTGCCCATCATCATGCTGACCGCGCGCGGGGCCGAGGATGACAAGATCCGCGGCCTCGAAACCGGGGCCGACGATTACCTGACCAAGCCTTTTTCCCCACGCGAACTGATCGCCCGCGTCGGCGCGATCATGCGCCGCATCCGCCCGGCCCTCGCCGGTGAAACGATCAGCGTCGGCGATCTCTCGCTCGATGCGACCGCCCACAAGGTCACCCGGCGCGGCCAGGTGATCCAGCTCGGACCCACCGAATTCCGCCTGCTCAAGTTCTTCATGGAACACCCCGGCCGGGTGTTCAGCCGCGGGCAGCTGCTCGATGCCGTCTGGGGCACCGAAAGCGAGATCGAATTGCGCACAGTCGATGTCCACATCCGCCGCCTGCGGAAGGGCATCGAACTCGACGGCGCACCCGATCCGGTCCGGACAGTGCGTTCGGCCGGCTATGCGCTGGAGGCGGTTTGAAGGTGCTTTGCCGGTGACGAGCTGAGCGAATGACCACTTTGAGGCGGCTATCGGGAGCGCTGTAGTTGGCGGAATGTTTGGAGTAGTCGCCTCTTCTACCGGGGTGGCATTCTCTCGGTCACCGTCAGTTTCACAGACCTATATTGGAGATATGCCACACCCAAACAGATCGGGAGCATGACGAGCGCTCCCATGAAGTTGTGAGTGACAGCAACATAAACTGCGCCTGAGATCAACAGGAGCATCACCTCGCTAGCCCAGGCGGCAACTCCACCAATCTCAATGCTCGACTTGCAAGATGGGCATGAGAATGAATGCGATAAGCGAGGCTTGGCAAAAGCAAAAAACGGGACCGACGCTTTACACCTCGGACACTGTCTCATTTTCAAATTGTTCTACCCCTCAGAATGTTCAATGCGCTGGGTTGGATAAACATCCCGTGTGATGTCTGCAACGTTGCCGTGTCTGGAAGAGGCCGCTTCTCTCAGTCAGGTCATTCGAACCGCCATCGGCTTGATCCAGCAACTCGGTGCTTCCGCCCTCAATGAAAATCCCGTGATTTCGGGATGACCCGGGCGTCGCGGGGATGGCCGGCGCGGTGGTAGGCGGGTTGGCGGCCTTGTAGTGGGCGGCGCACTTCGTCGGCGCGGTCGAGTGTTTCGGGGAGCAGGTCATCAGATAGCGCGTGGAGCGCCAGGGTGGCGTCGGTCAGATGGGTGGCGATCACGTGGATCACCTCGTCGTCATATTCGACCCGGCCGCGCACTTCCATCAGCCGCGCGCCCATGATCACCTTGCGCTGCTTGGCCATCAGATCCGGCCAGATCACCAGGTTCACCACCCCGGTCTCGTCCTCCAGCGTGATGAAGCAGACGCCCTTGGCGCTGCCGGGGCGCTGACGGATCAGCACCACGCCGGCGACCTGCACGGCCGAGCGGTACTTGCGCTCGCGCAGTTCGCTGGCCCGGATAAAGCCCCGATCCGCCAGGCTCGCGCGCAGGAATGCCAGCGGGTGGGCCTTCAGGCTGAGCCGCTGGGTCTGGTAATCGGCCACTACCTCTTCCGACAAAGGCATGGCCGGCAAGCACGTGGCGGCCCGCTCTGCCCCCTCATCGCGCGCGGCCATGGCGGCGAACAGCGGTAGGTCAGGCGCGGCGACCAGGCTGCGCGCATCCCACAGCGCCTGCCGCCGGGTGAGGCTGAGCGAGTTGAAACAATCGGCCGAAGCCAGCCGCTCAATCAGCGCCGGCGATAGCCCGGCCCGCTCCTTGAGCTCGCGCACATCGCGAAACGGCCCCGCCTCGCGCGCCGCCACGATCCGCGCGGCGGCGGCTTCCGGGAAGCCATCGACCTGCCGCAGGCCGAGGCGGAGCGCACCTTCCTCCAGTGCATTGTCCCACCCGCTGGCATTCACATCGACCGGCAGCACCGCCACCCCATGCTCCCTGGCATCCCGGACAATCTGCGCTGGGGCATAGAACCCCATCGGCTGCGAATTGAGCAGCGCGCAGGCGAAGGCCGCCGGGTAATGGCACTTCAGCCATGACGAGACATAGACGAGCAGGGCAAAGCTCGCGGCGTGGCTTTCCGGAAAGCCATATTCGCCAAAGCCCTTGATCTGGCTGAAGCAGCGCACGGCAAAGTCCGGATCATAGCCGCGCGCCACCATCCGCCCGACCATCAGGTCTTCCAGTTCATGCACCATGCCGCGGCTGCGGAAGGTGGCCATGGCCTTGCGCAGGCGGTTGGCCTCCAGCGACGAGAACTTCGCCGCATCGAGCGCGATCTTCATCGCCTGTTCCTGGAAGATCGGCACGCCAAGGGTGCGGCCGAGGATCGAGGTCAGCTCGTCCGGCGGGCCGTGCGCCGGGCCGGGTGCGGGGATTGCCACTGCCTCGGCCCCGCGCCGCCGCTTGAGATAGGGATGGACCATGTCGCCCTGGATCGGTCCGGGGCGGACAATCGCCACCTCGATCACGAGGTCATAGAAACAGCGCGGACGCAGGCGCGGCAGCATGTTCATCTGCGCCCGGCTTTCAACCTGGAACACGCCGAGCGAATCCCCTTTGCACAGCATGTCGTAAACCGCTGGGTCCTCACGCGGGACCGTGGCCAGGATCAGGTCCTGCCCGTGAGACCCTCGCAGCAGGTCCAGGCATTTACGGATGCAGGTCAGCATGCCCAGCGCCAGCACATCGACCTTGAGGATGCCCAGCGCGTCGATATCGTCCTTGTCCCATTCGATGAAGCTGCGATCGGGCATGGCGCCGTTGCCAATCGGCACAGTCTCAGTCAGCGCGCCTTCGGTGAGGATGAAGCCGCCAACGTGCTGCGACAAATGTCGCGGCATTCCAATCATCTGCTCGGTCAAGGTGAGAACCCGCCGCAAGTGCGGATCGGACAGGTCCATGCCGGTTTCGGCCATGTGCTTTTCCTCGATCGAGCGGCCGTAACTGCCCCAGACGGTCTTCGCGAGCGCAGCGGTGACATCCTCGGACAGGCCCATCGCCTTGCCGACCTCGCGGATCGCCATGCGCGGGCGATAGTGGATCACCGTGGCGCAGAGGCCCGCGCGGTGGCGGCCGTACTTCTCGTAGATGTGCTGGATCACTTCCTCACGCCGCTCGTGCTCGAAATCGACGTCGATATCGGGCGGCTCGTCGCGGTCTTCGGAAATGAAGCGTTCGAACAGCAGCGCGTGTTCGACCGGATTGACCGAGGTAATCCCCAGGCAAAAGCACACCGCCGAATTGGCCGCCGAGCCGCGCCCCTGGCACAGGATCGGCGGCTGGCGGCTGCGCGCGAAATCGACGATTTCCTTGATGGTCAGGAAGTACTGCGCCAGCTGCTTCTTGCCGATCAGCGCCAGCTCCTTGCGCAGCGTTTCGGCCACTTCATCCGACACCCCGTGCGGATAGTGCTGGTCCGCCCCCTGCCAGGTCAGGCGGTCAAGATAGGCCTGGGCGTCGAGCCCGTCGGGGTATTCCTGCAACGGATATTCATAGCGCAGCTCATCCAGGCTGAACCGGCAGGCATCGGCGAGCTCACGCGCCGCCGCGATCGCATGGGGCCAGCGCGCGAACAGGCGCTGCATTTCCGCCGGTGATTTGAGGTGCCGTTCGGCATTGGGTTCGAGCAGGTGGCCAGCGGTGGCGACCGTGGTCTTGTGGCGGATCGCGGTCATCACGTCATGCAGCGGGCGGCGCTGCGGGGCGTGGTAGAGCACCTGGTTGGTGGCCAGCAGCGACAGGCCATGCGCCTTCGCCAGGGCATCGAGCCGGGCAATCCGGGCCAGGTCATCGCCGGTGTAGAGATAGCTGGCGGCGAGGTGGCGCAGGGTGGGTTGACGAGCGATCAGGTGGGGGAGCAGGTCGGGGAACGGGGCGGTGAGGTTTCCCCCCTCCCGCTTGCGGGAGGGGTCGGGGGTGGGCCCGCTAGCGAACTGATCGAAGGGCCCACTCCTAGCCCCTCCCGCAAGCGGGAGGGGGACTACATTGCTCTCCACCGCGATGGTGAACGTCGCATCCAGCTCATCCGGCGGCACCAGCACCAGGTGCACGCCATCCGAGTGCTCCGCCAGCAGGGCCAGGTCGATCTCGCAGGCGCCCTTGTCCTGCCATTCTCCGTCGAGCGTGGACATCCGCCCGGCCGAGATCAGGCGGCAGAGCCGGCCATAGGCGGGGCGGTCGGCCGGATAGGCCAGGAAGGCTAGCCCTTCGACCGTCTCGATCCGGCAGCCGATTACGGGGGTCAGGCCCAGCGCCTTGGCCTCGGCATGGACCCGCACCACCCCGGCCATGGTGTTGGCATCCGCGATCCCGATCGCGTCATAGCCCAGCGCCCGGGCCGTGGTGACCAGGTCGACCGGGTCCGACGCGCCGCGCAGGAAGGAAAAGCAGCTGACCAGCCCCAGCTCGACAAACGGCGCGCGGCCGGGTGGCGGCAGGCCGTCGGCTTGGGCGCGGCGGCGCTCCGGCGTGAGCGGGGCCTCAGGCACAGAGGCCCTGCAGGAACCATTCGGGCACCCCACCCCGGCCATCGCTGGCCAGACCATTGCGGTAGATCCAGTAGCGCCGCCCCTCCCCGTCCTCGATCCGGTAATAGTCGCGCAGCCGCACGGTCGAGCGTTCGCGCCACCATTCGGGCGCGATCCGCTCCGGCCCTTCGGCGCGGGCAATCTCGTGCACCTGGCCGCGCCAGCGAAACCGGCGCGGCAGGCCATCGGGGCTGGCGTAGAGCACGGCGATCGGCTCGGCCCGGTCGAGCAACTTCAAAGGCCGCGCGTGGAACGGCAGGTCGCCCTGGCTGGCGCTCTCGCTCTCCAGTGGCGGCACCCAGCGCTGGGCGCGTTCGGGCACATGGCTGGCGCGCGGGACCGGGCGGCGGACGGCATCGGGGCCGAGCCGGATCGAGAGCCGGTCGATGCAGGCGGCCAGCGAGGTCCCGTGCGCCTCAGCCGCCGCTTCGAAATCGCGCTGGCTCAGCGGCAGCGGCTCGGTCCAGGGCGCGCGCAGGCGGGCCAGTTCGATCCCGAACCCGGCATCGAGATCATCCAGCTTGCGGCCAAACAGCGCGGCGATATGGGCCGGATCGCGGCTGGCGGCGGCGAGTTCAAGCCGGCGCTGCAACACCTCACCATCGACCTTCCACAGCGCCAGCTCCAGCCGCCGCGCGCCGAGCGCCCGCCCTTCCAGCACCCGCACCAGATCGGCGCAGAGATCGCCCAGCACCTGGTCAAGCAGGCTGCGATGGCGGATCGGCTCCATCAGCCGCCGTTGGACCAGCGGGACATCGACCGGGACGACCGGCAACAAGGGTTCCGGCACCAGCCCCCGCAACTGGTCGAGCCGGATCAGCGGATTGGCGGCAGGCGCCTTGTGATTGCGGAACCGCCGCGCCAGCGCATCGCGCCCCACGCCCGACAGCTCGCCGATCCGCTTGAGGCCGAGCCGGCGCAGCACCAGTACGGTGGCCGGATCGAGCCGCAGCGCGGCGACCGGCAGATCATCCAGACTGTCCCCGGGCTGGAAAATCGCCCGCTCCGGTCCATAGTGCGCCAGCGCCCAGGCTGCCCCCGCCGTGGGGGCAACCGCCAGGCGGGCGGCAAAACCGCGCGCGGCGAGCGACTGGGCGGCATCGGCGATCAGCCCCGCCTCTCCGCCGAACAGGTGCGCGACCCCGGTCACATCGACCACCAGCCCGTCCGGCAGATCGAGCGCCGACCACGGCCCCCAGCGCTGCGCCCACAGTGCCAGCGCCTCCAGTGCGGCCCGGTCGCCCGCCGGGTCGGCCGGAGTGACCGCCAGCGCCGGATACAGCGCGCGGGCATCGGCCAGCATGGCGCCGGTCTGGACGCCGGCCTCCTGCGCAGCCTTATTGGTCGCGGTAATCCGCGGGCCGTGAGCGGTTTCGGCGATCAGGGCCTGGGGAACGGCATCGGCACCCTCCCCCGCACGCAGCCCTTCAGCCCGCCGCCAGCGGTCGATCGCCAGCCGGACCAGCCAGATCGACAGGATGCGTCGAGCCATTCTGGGACTGGTGCGGCTGGGCGGCGGTGAGGAAGTCTCCGTCATCGCGCAGGATCCATTCTCCGGGCGGGTGGTTGCGGGCGCGGAACAGTTCGGCGTGCCAGGCGGCGGTGCCGGGTGCCTGGGCATTCCAGCGCGGCGGCAGCGAAGGCGCCGGGCGCAGCGTCCAGCGCTGGCGAGCGGAGGACAGGTCGCGCTCTGCCCCGACCCGCACCAGCCACAGCGGCACACCATGTTTTTCGGCCACCAGGCTGAGCCGGCGCTGGGCGGTGAGCGACAAGGCGCGCGGATTGCCCGCGATCTCCCCCACCACGAAAGCCAGATCGCGGCAGCGCAGCCCTTCTTCCAGCGCGAACAGCGCATCCTCGGGCGTGGTGGTGGCAACATGGATCAGCCGGTGACGCAGCGCGCGCGGCAGGCCGGGGCGATAGGGCCGCCCGGTCAGCCGCAGGGCGGCGCGATCCTGCACCCACAGCCAGGGCCGCTCATCCCCTGGCGCCGCACGATCCCTGGCCAGGGCCAGGGCAAAGGCTGGCCCGGCACAGTCCTGCGCCCCGCCGAACAGCTCGACATGCGCGGGTGCACCGGGCCCGCCATGCGTCTGAAGCGCGGCAGGCAGTGCGGGGGATGCGGCAGGGACAGCAGCCATCATACGAATCGAACCTTCATGTTCCTATTATGTTCCTATTTGCAGAACAGGCAAGCGGAACCCTGTGTGCCCCTGTGCGTTTGCGTGCTGCTCCACCAGACAAGGAAACAATGCCATGAAGTACGAACAAGGCGACCCGCAGGAACTCAAGGACAAGTTCTGGACTGCGCTGGCCAGCTCCCCCGTCGTCATGCTCCAGCTCAATGGTTCGCCAGGCAGCGCCGCACCGATGACCGCACAGCTCGACAAGGAAGCCAATTCCGTGATCTGGTTCATCACCGGCCCCGGCAATCGCTTTGTCACCGGCGGACCAGCCACCGCGACCTTCAGCAGCAAGAGCCACGATGCCTTTGCCCGGATCGCCGGCGAACTGAGCGTGGACACTCACCCGGAACGCAAGGCGGCACTCTGGTCCAACATGGTCGAAGCCTGGTTCCCGGAAGGCCAGGACAGCGCCGTCCTGCTGCGGATGGACCTGGGCGAAGCTGCCATCTGGTCCGGGGAGCTGGGCGCAATCAACACCGCCAAGATGTTCCTGGGGCTAAACGTGCGCGACGAGATAAAGGGCGGCTACGCCGAGATCCAGCTTTGATCTGCGCCGCAAGCTTTAACGCATAAGAAAAGGGCCGCTTCCCAAGCCAGGAAGCGGCCCCTCTCTCCCCACCCTTGCGGGTGAACTGGTTAGCCTTAGTCGAGGCTGGCGCCCGGCAGCGGCGGAACCGGCTGCGGCGGGATGCCTTCGTCCTGCTCATGCACTTCGACCAGGCCGCGGCCAACGTGGCTCTTGCGGCGGCCATAGGAGAAATAGACCACCAGGCCGATCGCCGCCCAGCCCAGGAACATCAGCTCCGTATAGCCAGACAGGTTGAAGAACAGATAGGCGCAGCCCAGCACGGCCGCCGGGCCAACCACCCAGATGATCGGCGTGCGGAACGGACGGTGTCGATCCGCCGCGGTGCGGCGCAGGATCAGCACCCCGATCGCCACGGTCATGAAGGCGAACAGCGTGCCCGAGTTCGAAATGTCAGCCAGCTGCCCGACCGGGAAGAAGGCCGCCGCTGCCATCACGAAGACGCCAGTGATCATGGTCACCACGTGCGGGGTCTTGAACTTCGGGTGCACCTTGGCCAGCCCTTCAGGAAGCAGACCATCACGTGCCATCACGAAAAAGATGCGGGTCTGGCCGAACAGCATCATCAGCACGACCGAAGGCAGTGCCAGGAAGGCCGCCAGGCCGATCAGGTTACCGACGTTGACGTATCCGATCTCACGCAGGACGTGGGCCAGGGCCTCGTCCGAGCAGACCAGCGGGGTATTGCCCGCCCCGGCCAGAGCCGCGCACTGCGCTTGCAATTCCTTGCTGCCGGTAGCCAGCGCCTGACCGGCCGAATCCATCACCGGCTGCGCGCCCATGGCACCAATCGCGCCCGAGGCGACCAGCAAGTAAAACACGGTGCAGATCACGAGGCTGCCGATCAGGCCAATCGGCATGTTGCGCTGCGGGTTCTTGGTTTCCTCAGCCGCAGTCGAAACCGCATCGAAGCCCACGTAGGCAAAGAAGATCGAGGCTGCTGCCGCCGAAATCCCGCCAAAGCCCAGCGGTGCGAAGGGTTCGAAGTTTTCCATCTTCATCACCGGCACGGCCAGAATGATGAAGGCCGTCAGCGCGATCACTTTGATCACCACCAGCACGGCGTTGAACATCGCCGATTCCTTGGTGCCGATCACCAGCAGCGCAGTGACCAGCAGAGCCACGAAGATCGCCGGCAGGTTGATCCCGCCACCAACCGCCGCAAACGCGCCCTTGGTGAAGAAGGTCGGCAGCTCTATCCCAAGCCCCGATTGGACCAGCCCGACGAAATAGTTGGACCACCCGACCGAGACCGCAGAGGCTGCAATCGCGTATTCGAGAATCAGCGCCCAGCCCACGATCCAGGCGACAATTTCACCCATCGAGGCATAGGAATAGGTGTAAGCGGAGCCGGAAACCGGCACCATCGAGGCCATTTCCGCATAGCACAGCGCCGCCACCGCGCAGACGAAGCCGGCGATGATGAAGCTGAGCAGCATCCCCGGCCCGGCCTTTTGCGCGGCTTCCGCGGTCAGCACGAAAATCCCGGTACCGATGATCGCGCCCACGCCCAGCATGGTCAGCTGGAAAGCGCCAAGCGAGCGGTGGAGCGATTTCTTTTCGGCAGTGGCCAGAATGGCGTCGAGTGATTTGACGCGACCGAACAACATGCAATTCCCCTAAAATTTACGAGGCCGGTTACGCAAAGCGCCCGGCCCTCATGTCCCTGGCCCGGAAGCTAGCGCCAAGCGGGCCATTGGCAAGCGCAAATCGCCGCACTTCCCCAGCTTTGCGAGACAGTCTAAAGACCGTTTCCATGTCAACGACCTTCCAGCTCGATACGGCGACCAGCCGCGCCAATCCCACCCCCGCGCCGATGAAGCGGCTGACCATCCCGGCAATCCGCAAGCGCAAGGTGGATGGCGTAACGGCCGAGCCGGTGGTGATGCTCACCGCCTATACGGCCCGGCAGGCCCAATTGCTCGATGAGCATTGCGACTTGCTGCTGGTCGGTGACTCGCTAGGTCAGGTCATTTACGGCCTGCCCTCTTCGGTTCCCGTGACGCTCGATATGATGGCGGCCCATGGCGCGGCGGTGGTGCGCGGCTCCTATCACGCCGCCGTGGTGGTCGACATGCCGTTCGGGGCCTACGAAGCCTCGCCCCAGCAAGCCTTTGAAAGCGCCGCCCGGCTGCTCAAGGAAACCGGCTGCACGGCGGTCAAGCTCGAAGGCGGCGCGGCCATGGCTGAAACTGTCGCCTTCCTCATCGCGCGCGGGATCCCGGTGGTGGGCCATGTCGGGCTGACCCCGCAGGCGGTCAACGTGCTGGGCGGCTACAACGCTCGCGGCCGCAGCGACGCCGAGGCCGCCAAGATTGTCGCCGATGCCAAGGCGCTGGATGAAGCCGGGGCCTTTGCCATCGTCGTCGAAGGCGTGGTCGAACCGATCGCGATCGAAGTGACCAAGGCGGTCAGCTGCCTCACGATCGGCATCGGCGCTTCGGCCCAGTGCGATGGCCAGGTGCTAGTGACCGAGGACATGCTCGGCATGTTCGAACGCGTGCCCCGCTTCGTGAAGCGCTACGAGGAAATTGCCGGAACAATTTCCGCTGCAGCCGCCCGCTATGCCGCAGAAGTTCGGGACAGGTCCTTCCCGGGGGTTGAACAGACCTACCAGCCGAAATAGGGCCTCACCCCAAGAAGAAGGTGGGGACCACAATGCTGCTGCGCTATTACAAGTTCTCGATCGTGTTCACGCTCATCTGCCTTGGGCTGGGCGTTTGGTACGGCTGGGCGCAATCGGGCAGCCTGGCGGCAACGGCCTCGATGCTGTGGATCATCTTCGTGCTCTCGATCCTCGAAGTGTCGCTGTCGTTCGACAACGCGGTGGTCAATGCCGCCGTACTCAAGGACATGGATGAGATCTGGCAGCGCCGGTTCCTTACCTGGGGTATGCTGATCGCAGTCTTTGGGATGCGGATTGTGTTCCCGCTGGCGATCGTGGCTGTTGCTGCGGGGCTTGGGCCGATGGATGCGGTCAATCTCTCACTCAACAGTCCCGAAGAATACGAACGGATCGTCTCAAGCGCCCATGTCGGGATTGCCGGATTTGGCGGGGCCTTCCTGGCGATGGTCGGCCTGTCGTTCTTCTTTGACGGCGAAAAGGACATCCACTGGATTGCCTGGATCGAGGAAAAGCTTTCGGTCGTATCCAACATCAAAGCTGCCGAAATCGCACTGCTGCTGCTGGTCATCTACGGGATCTCGACCATGCTGCCCGAGGCAGATGCCCTGACCTTCATGGTCGCGGGTACGCTCGGCCTGGTGACATTCATTGCGGTCGAGGCGATCTCGACCATCCTCGAAATGCGCGAGGAAGCGCTCAAGTTGCAGGGCGCGGTGGTGCGCTCGGGCCTGGGCGGGTTCCTTTACCTCAACATCCTCGATGCTTCATTCAGCTTTGACGGCGTGATCGGGGCCTTTGCGCTGTCCAACAACATGGTGGTCATCGCGCTCGGCCTGTCGATCGGCGCGATGTTCGTCCGCTCGATGACGATCCACCTGGTCAAGCAGGGTACGCTGGCGGAATACCGCTATCTTGAGCACGGCGCTTTCTGGGCGATCATCGCGCTGGGCGGGATCATGCTGTTCTCCGCCGTGATGCACATCCCCGAAACGGTCACCGGGCTGATCGGAGCAGTGCTGATCGGACTGTCGCTGTGGTGGTCAATCCGCCACAATAAGCGCAACCCCGATGGCGAGATCGAGGCTGCTATTCGGGCGGATTAAGCCGGGCTGCAATCGGCGCGGCGATCACCAGCTGGACCAGGTGATAAAGCAGGATCGGCAGGAGCACGATCCCGGCGGCAGCCGGTGGGAACAGCACCGTCGCGAGCGGCGCCCCCATCGCCACGCTCTTTTGCGCGCCGGCGAACAAGAAGGTGATGCGGTCCGGCCGGTCGAGCCGGATCGAGCCGCCGACCAGCCAGGCGCCGAGATGGCCATAGACCAGAAACAGCGCAGTACCGCCGGCCAGCCAGGCCCAGCCAGCCGGCTCGATCAGTTGCCAGAAGCGCTGCTCGACCGCGCCCGAGAAGGCGACATAGACCGCAATCGCGATCGAGGTGCGGTCCATCCGCGTCACCAGCTGGCGGTGGCCTGAAACCCAGCCGCCGAGCCGCCCCTGCAAGGCTTGCCCCAGCAGGAAGGGGATCAGCAGGATTGTCACGACCTTGATCAGCCCCTCGGCATAGAAATCAGCCGCGCCGCTGCCTGCCAGCAACGAAAACAGCGGCGCCGTGAGAAATACGCCCAAGATATTGAGCAAGGCCGCCGCGACCACCGAACTCGCAACGTTGCCCCCGGCCAGTGAGGAATAGGCCGTTGCCGACTGGACCGTCGATGGCAGGCAGCCCAGATAGAGGAATCCCAGCGCCAGCAGCGGCGGCATCCAGCCCTGCCCGCCCTGCCACAGCAGCCAACCGGCCAGGCCCATTGCCCCGAACACCCAGCCGGTCAGCGGCCAGAGCAGGCGGTGATTGCCGATCCCGGCCCGCACTTCATGGCGCGGCAAGCGCAGGCCATTGAGGAAGAACAGTAGGAAAACCGCCGCATTAGCGACAAACTGCGCCACATCCCGCGCCGCGCCGTGGACCGGCAGGACCAGCGCCAGCCCGATCGCCAGCGCGAGCAGCCGCACCATCGGGTCGATGCGGCTCAACAAGCGATCAACGCCCCGCCAGCTTGACCGCCGGAGCGGGCGTGGCCGAGAAGCGCGGTGCCGGGGCTGGCTGGACCATGCCGCCATCCTCCACAAAGGTGCTGCGCGCTACGTTGTGCGCGTGCTGCGGTGCTTCCTTCAGGCTCAGCACTGGGGCGAAGCAGATGTCCGTCCCGTCCATGATCGCGCACCATTCGTCACGGGTCTTGGTCAGGATCAGCGCGGTCATCCGCTCCTTGAGCTCATCCCACTTCATCGGGTTCATCTGCTGAGCAAAGTCCGGATCGGCAGTCAGGCCGGTCTTCTCCATCAGGATCGCGTAGAACTGCGGCTCGATTGACCCGAGCGAGATGTATTTGCCGTCGCTGGTTTCATAGGTGTCATAGAAGTGCGTGCCGCTGTCGAGCAGGTTGACCCCGCGTTCATCGCGCCATTGGCCATTGCCGAGGAAGGTATAGGTCATGGCCGAAAGGATCGCCGCGCCATCGACCATCGCGCAGTCAACCACCTGGCCGGCGCCGCCCGAGCGGGCATGGAGCACGCCTGCGACAACGCCAAAGGCCAGCATCATCCCGCCGCCGCCGAAATCGCCCACGGCATTGACCGGGAAGGTCGGCTTCTCGCCCTTGCGGCCATAGGAATGGAGCGCGCCCGACAGGGCGATATAGTTGATGTCATGGCCCGCCAGCGGCGCCATCGGCCCGTCCTGGCCCCAGCCGGTCAT
>Ga0073924_1000228_pt1 | contig 12592 bp, 11 predicted proteins | sample GWRWT4_14Oct14_FD_70957 | JGI IMG/M metagenome (GOLD analysis project Ga0073924, IMG submission 70957) | Sand microcosm microbial communities from a hyporheic zone in Columbia River, Washington, USA - GW-RW T4_14-Oct-14 | ecosystem: Engineered > Artificial ecosystem > Sand microcosm >...
CAAGAACTTCGCGCGCAAGGACTGGGCGGAATGGCGTGAAATTCTGCTTTCCAACCGCATTACCGTCAGCCCCATCAACCGGGTCGAAGACGTAATCACGGACCCGCAGGTGATGGCCAATCATATGCTGGTAGATCTTGATCTTCCCGGTGGCCGCACCATCAAGACCGTGAACAGTCCGATCTGGATGGAAGGGCAAGCCAAGGTTAAACCGCGCCGCGCGCCAGAGGTTGGCGAACATACGGAAGAAATCCTGCGCAGCGCGGGCTGCTCAGACGCCGACATCGCAGCCTTGCGGGAAGCCGGCGCGATATAGGGCGTGACCCGGACAGGGTCTATAGCGTGATGAATTTAGATGGAATCACGTCTTGGACCCCCTCCCCAACCCTCTTCCCCTTGCAAGGGAAAGGACGGCGTGGGGGTCAATATAAACAGAAAACTGTCTGGCAGCCTGCCAGGGGCATTTATTCGCCCATCAATGTGATGACCACGGGACCAAGGATCACGAGAAACAGCACCGGAAGAAAGCAACCGATCATCGGCACTGTCAATTGCGCCGGCAGGGCGCCAGCTTTTTTCTCCGCCGCCGCCATCCGCAAGTCACGGTTTTCCTGTGCCATGACCCGCAGCGTCTGCCCCAAGGGCGTGCCATAGCGCTCCGACTGGATTAAAGAGGTAACCACCGATTTCACGCCCTCCAGCCCCGTTCGTTGGGCCAGGTTTTCGAGAGCGGTGCGTCGATCAGACAAATAACCCAGCTCAGCGGTCGTAAGGCCAAGCTCCTCCGCCATTTCAATCGATTGCCCGCCAATCTCCCTGGCGACACGGCCAAAAGCGACTTCGATCGTCATACCCGCTTCAACGCATATTAGCAGCAAATCAAGCGCATCAGGAAACGCGCGCCCAATCGCTGCCTTTCGCTTATCGATCAAATTCTGAAGATAAACATTGGGCAAATAAAATCCAATACCGCCCGCCGCCAGGGAAACCATTAGTTTCGCAAGCATATCGCCTGCAAAATTATCGGTGATCAACAGATAGAAAAACGCCCCAAAAAAAACGACAACTGGCATAACCAGCCGGAAAAACAGAAAGGTCACTAATGGCGATTGTCCTCTAAAACCGGCCTGGGCCAGCTTTATCCGGGTTTCGGGAGATTCCAGCAATTTACGCAAACTCAGCCGATCAACAACTTGCTGCATATAGCTGGTTGTGGTTGGGCGAAGCTTGTTTTTTTTTTGCTCCCGTTCAGACCGGGCGGCGGCCTTTAACTCGTCGCGCCTGGCCGACACAAGCTTCAGACGCGCGCCAAGCTGGTCTTGTTGCAAATAGGGCATCGCCAGGGAAACAATGGTTCCCAGCACCGCGACAAACGCCAGCACAGATACCAGAAACTGCATATTCATGAATGAGGCGAAGTAATCCATTCCACAATTCGTCTTTAGAAGTCAAAATTGATCATTTTACGCATGATGAAGATCCCTATCCCCATCACACTGAGCCCGCCCACAACCATCATATTTCCCATCGTGGTTGAGAACAGCTTGCCTATATGCTCCGGCGCAATAAAAAACATGGCGGCGCCAACCAGTATGGGCAGAGAGCCAATGATCATGGCCGACGCCTTGGCTTCCGCCGACATTGACAGAATTTTCGCCTTCATCAACTTGCGTTCGCGCAACACCGCGGACAGATTGCCCAGCGCTTCAGAAAGATTGCCGCCCGATTGCCCTTGGATAGTCAGTACAATGACGAAAAAATTAAGCTCGGTGCTAGGCATGCGTTCCAGCATCCGCTCAAGCCCCGAAGTAAGGGTAACGCCCAGTTTTTGTCCCTCAACCAGGGTTTTAAACTCCCGCCCCAGCGGATCCGGGCTCTCCCGCGCAATGATGGCCATGCACTCGCCGATCGGTAAGCCTGCCTTCACACCACGAACCACGACATCCACCGCATTGACAAATAGCTCCGAGAAAGCCTTCTGTCTTTTCTTCGCCAGATAGCCCAGCAGCCAGCGGGGCGCCCCAAGACCCCCAGCCACCCCGGCTGCAACCGCCACCAGCATAGAGTTGCCCATCGCCAGCAAAAGCAAAAAAACAAAAATTCCCCCTAAGGCAGAACCAATAATGAAGTTTTGTTCGGTCCATTCAACCCCTGCAAGGGCGAACCTTTGCCGTAATGTCAGCTTGACCTTCTGCCCTTTAAGTTCCGCCTCCAAGTCCTTCAGCACGCCCTGGACATTGCGCTTGTTGCCGCCAGCGCCGCGTTTCGCCCCGGCGCCACTTCGGACTTTACCGCCGCCTGTTTTGCCGCCAATCGCATGGACCCGGTCGCGAATGCGATCACTTTCGTCAATCTTCCCGCCGAACAGGGCATATCCGATCCCCGCCGCGCTCACAGCTGCAAGAACCGCCGTCATGATGATTATTATGTTGGGATCCATAATCTGCGACCGCTTGTTTATCGGACTACCCTGGCAAGCGCGCCAGGCTTTTCTCTCGAATAGATGTCGTTCAACTCCTCCATCGCTTCAGAAAGTTTGTCGCCCAGACCGTAATAGCGCGCCTTTTCCATGAATTTAGGGATACCCACTTCACCTGGCTTGTGCAGGCCAACAAGTTTCCCCTTGGCGTCTTCCCCAAATATTTCATAGGAAAGCACTTCCTGGGTAATCACCACGTCCCCTTCCATACCAATGATCTCGGTAACGCTGATGATGCGGCGCGAGCCATCGCGCAAACGCTGCGCCTGCACCACCACATCAACCGCTGATACGATCATCTCCCGGATAGTCTTGGCGGGCAGGCTGAAGCCGCCCATGGTAATCATGCTTTCAATACGGCTAATCGCTTCGCGTGGCGTATTGGCATGCAAAGTGCCCATGGAGCCATCATGGCCGGTATTCATGGCCTGCAATAGATCAAACGCTTCGGGTCCACGCACTTCGCCAACGATAATGCGTTCGGGGCGCATGCGCAGACAGTTCTTGACCAGATCGCGCATGGAAATTTCGCCCGCGCCTTCAAGATTCGGCGGCCTGGTTTCCAGGCGCACGACATGCGGTTGTTGCAATTGCAGTTCAGCCGTATCCTCGCAGGTGATAATGCGTTCGTCTGATCCAGCGAATGCCGAAAGACTGTTCAGCAAAGTTGTTTTGCCAGAACCGGTGCCGCCAGAAATAATCACATTACAGCGGATCTTCCCGACGATCCCCAATATCTCGGCGCCAGGCACCGATATCGCCCCGAAGTTTACGAGATCACTCAACTTCAATTTGTCTTTTTTGAATTTGCGGATGGTGAGCGCGGGACCGTCTATCGCCAGCGGCGGCGCGATGACATTGACGCGAGAACCATCAGCAAGCCGCGCATCGCATATAGGACTTGATTCATCGACCCGGCGGCCAACCTGACTGACAATACGCTGGCAGATATTCATCAATTGCGCATTATCACGAAACTTGATGCCGGACTTTTCGATCTTGCCATTGACTTCGATGAATGTCAGCCCCGCCCCGTTGACCATGATATCCGCAATGTCATCGCGCGCCAAAAGCGGCTCTAGCGGACCATAACCCAATACATCATTGCAAATATCCATAATCAGGCGCTGTTGCTCGGCGACGCTGAGCACCAGGCTTTTAATGGCGATAATTTCAGTTACGATATCACCAATTTCTTCACGCGCGGCCTGGGTTTCAAGGGCCGCCATTTGCGCCAGGTCAACCGTGTCGATCAGTGCGTTAAATATGCTCGTCTTTAGCTGATAATATTGTTCGGAACGGGCACTGTCTCCGCCCAGCGGTTCGATATTGACTTCTTCCGGCGTCACGACCGGCGGCGGCGCGGGAGGAGGCTTTACAGCGACTGCCCCCGGCGCGCCATCTGCCGCTTCCGCGACATTGGACATCCCGGATTTTGGTTTGGTATCCGTCCGCTTACCGAACATAATGTTTTAAGCCTTCCGGCCTTTCAAAAGCGCCAAAAGCGGCGCTAATGGAGACTTGTCTTTCACACTCGCAGCCATGCTAGCACCCCGGCGGGCTAATTGAGAAGCGAGATCAAGTAAGGCTAGCGCGTTTTTGTTTTTTGAATCAACTTCGCTTAGCATCTGGCCATTATTGGCCGCAGTTCCGAATAAATGGTTATCACTCGTCAGAATACAGGACGGCGTAGCGCCCATGGCTTCAATAAGCTCCTTCATCGAAATTTCGGGCCGTTTCGGCGCTTCGGTCATATTTACAACCAGACGCGGCGCACTGTCATTCGGCCGTTGTGCAACAAGATAATCATATAGATTTTTGGCATTTCTGAGATTGGCCAGATCGGGCAACATGCACAGAACGATCTCGTCTCCCGACATCAACAGGCCGCGCGCCCAAGGCGCCCATGTATGCGGCAAATCGAGAACGACATGGGCAAAATTGCCCTTCACGACATCCAGAACTTTTTCCAGCGCCTTCGGCGCGGGATCAAAGCCGCTATCCAGGGTGCAGGGTGACGTAAACAAATGCAGTCTGTCGGTCGCCTTGTGCAGCAAACGCTCCAGCAGCACATCATCCAACCGGTCAGGCTCCAGCAGCGCCTCGGTTATGCCCTTTCCGCCTTCGTAATTGAAATCAAGGCCCAAGGTGCCAAAAGCCAGGTCGAGATCGATAACCACCGTGCTTTCTTTAAAACTCTCGGCCAAATGCCACGCAAGATTATGCGCAACCGTACTGGCGCCCACGCCACCATTTACGCCTGTTACCACATGAACCTTGCCCAGTGGCTGGGCTGCGGGATTAGAATAGATATTTGCGATGGTCTCGATAAATTGTACGGCGCTGACCGGACTGACAAGATATTCGCTGATGCCCTGACGCATAAAATCCCGGTAAGCATTGACATCATTCAGCGTCCCAATCACTATCACCTGTGTTCCGGGATCACAGGCCTCAGCCAAGGTTTGTAAATGTGCGAAGGCCTCCCGGCGATCTTGCGGGACATCGACAATCAATAAATTCGGCGTCGGCTGCTCGGTATAAAATTCAGAGGCGGTTGCAACACTTCCTTCATGGATTTCATTAGTCACCCGGATCATCCGCCGGTCACGGCACGCTGCGGCGAGATTAGCCCGGTCTACCGCAGAATCCATAAAGGCATGCAACGTAATTCGGGGGATCGGCTGACTGCCCGTTGAGACGGCATCGCTGCTTGTTTTGTTATCTTCTTCACTCATTTTTTGCTACTTCGCTAACCGTGCCTTTTTCTCCCGCCGCGCGTTCGGTGGCGGTTGCCGCCCCTTCCCTATAGCCCTTGATCACAACCGTGCGCCGGTCCACATCTATCGGTGTGGTCGCGCGCGGCCGCTTCAGGTCTAGCGGATCGGCCACCATTGCAGCAAGGTTCTGCTGTGCCGCACAACCAAAATTGCTCCATTCCTGGTTATTACTGTCGCTGGTAAAATCTTTTTCCCAGTCACCGCATTCACGCTCCACCGACGCCACATAACGGGTGAAGCTAAAGACGAACGGCTCTGCCCCGGAAGTGCTGGCGCCACCAGGAGGCTGTGGAGCCGCAGCAGCCACGCCTGCATTTGCAATGCGCCACTCAATGCTGGACGCAGGCACGCCAACATCGGTCAAAACATTGTTGATCGCCTGCATCTGTCCCGTCCGATGGGGCGTATTTGGAATGCCCGGCATGATAATGGCCAGTGGGCCATGCCCGTCACGCAAATAATTTCCAGCAAAAGCTGTAATTTTTCCGGCCTCTGCACTGGCAAGCTTTTTTCCAACAAGCGCAGGCAAAACCGGCATAGTTTCAAGATGTGGCTTAACCAGAATAGGATATTTCTGATCAGCCCTTAACTGGGGAGTGGCCTGAGACAACATCATACCATCCTGCTGACAGCCACTCGTGGCGGCGCCCAACAACAAAAGCGCCATGGGCCAGCCGTTCTTCAGCGCCTTCAATCGCCGGCCAGTATGGTTTCTATGCATGCCCAACATGTTCAATTACTCCATGATGTAGCCATAAGGCCCCTGCAAGGATGTCCCCGGACTTGGCTTGCGCTTGTAAACACCATGCAAGCGGCCAAGGAAATAACTGTCGAAATCACTGGCCGGGGCAAAGCCGTCCGTGGGCAGCCGCAACTGTTCCTCATTGACCCCCTTGACCAGATAGGGCGTAACAACAATGACCAGTTCGGTTTCATTGTTCTGGAAATCATTGCTACGGAACAAAGCGCCAAGAATTGGCACGTCCTTCAGGCCAGGAATACCATCAATCGATTTCTGGATATCGTTTTGCAGCAGACCCGCAATCACGAGACTGCCACCGCTGGGCAATTCTACCGAGGTTTCTGCACGGCGCACCGAAAGGCCGGGGATAACCAGATCCTGAAGCGTAACCGACTGCTCGTTTGAAATCTGGCTAACCTCTGTTGACAGCCGCAAATTGATGCGTCCATCACTAAGCACAACAGGCGTAAAGCCCAGGCCAACACCGAATGGCTTGAATTCAATGGTGATATTTCCGTCCCGGTCACGCCCAGTGGGAACCGGAAACTCGCCGCCCGCCAGAAATTTGGCGGACTCACCTGACACCGCTGTAAGGCTTGGTTCTGCCAATACACGCGCAAGGCCGTTACGCTCCAATGCCTGCAAAACGCCGGATATGGAATTGGTGGCAACCGACACACCACCAAGCCCATCTAGCGGATTTCCGCCGGGGCCAGGCACCGCTTTGGTTGCACCTGCTGTCAATCCGCCCAGCAATCTGCCCGCCACATTGAACTGGTTGGCCGTTAGGCCGCGTATCAAAGTGCCGCCGCCGCGATTAAAGTTACCAAAAAGATCAACGCCCAATTGCTTGATAACATTGCGCTGCATTTCCGAGACGCGAACTTTCAGCAGCACCTGGTCATCGCCTTCAACCGCCAGAAGATTGACAATATTTTCCGGTTTGTCGACAAAGCGCAGAACAATGGCAAGGGCGCGTTCCGACGCCGCCACATTGGGCACCCGTCCACTGATGGCAAGATTATTTTTCAGCGCTTCTACCCGCAGATTACTATCGGGGAAGTGCCGTTTCAGGGCCTCCGAGGCGCCTTTCGCATCAAGTTGAACGAGCAGTTCCAGATTTAGAATCTGGCCGCCATGTTCATCAAAAAAAATCATGTTGGTAGCGCCAATAGCTGTGCCAATGACATAGATCTGGCGGGGTGTGCGCACCCTTGCATCGGCCACTGAGGGATCAGAAACCAGAATGTCGCGTGCATCTTTGGGTAGTTCAACAATTGCCGCCTTGCCGCGCTCCAGCCTTATCTGGTGGCGCGCCGCTGCGCTTTCGGGATCATCCGCCATGATGCGCACCTTGCTGCCATCTATCTTCATGGTGACCGGCGGCGCCGCAGTGGTTTCCTTAATGGTGATGGCGGGTTTGGCGGGGACCGACTGCGCGCCAGCCAACTGCGGAAGGAACACCATCCCGAGCGCCAATGCCGCCAGCAGCCTTATCAGCCGCTGCCCCTTATTTCTGTACTGTTGAGTTGCGTGCATATTCAAAGCATCTTCTATTTGGGCTGAAACTTGACGGGTGCGCCGTACCGGATAATCGTAAAGCCCTTGGATTTCGAGCGTTGTTCTTCAAGCGCCGCCGCCGCCGCCGCCTCGCGCGCCGCAAAATCCGGGTCTTCACGACGTTCCAGACTGCGCAGCGCCAGCGACAAGGTGCCACCTAGCATGGATTTGGACAATTTCTGGGCCTGGGCTGGCGTAAGCTCAAGAGTGGCTGTCTTGCCAATTACGGAACTGGTCTGCACCGCGCCCTTGCTGGTGTCCTGGCCCGCAGCAGGGTCATTGACAGTCTGGTCGATCGCCAGCGTGCGAACATTTTCCAAAATTATCTCGGAAACGACTTCTTTTTCAGTCTGCCCATTTTCACCTTCGACATTGCCTTCATAGCTGAGCAGAACATCAACACGATCACCTGGCAGGATGAAACCCCCGGCCCCGGTTTCTGGTGATATCTGGACACTCATGGCCCGCATGCCGCCTTCAAGTATGGCGGACATAAACCCACCATCCCCGGCATTAACAATTTTTCCCGGAGTTATTGGCGAATCTGCGAAAATTTCAGATCTCGCTATACCCCCCACAAGCTCTTTGATCGCTTCGGGATTGCGGTCCCGGACCAGATAGGCAGGCGCAACCGAAGGCTGAGGAAATTCCTGCCAACGCAGATCGGCCTCAGTCAGCTTGGTTCCAATCTCTATCTTGCGCGCCGCTACCAACACCTGATTGACCGGAATTGAGGGCTTTTCCTCAACTGCAACCTCCGGTGTGCTGACCAGACTGCTGACCAGAAGCGCCGTCAATCCCGCAGCCGCAATTGCAGCGACCAGAATAATAATCCGCATCAAGTTCATATGTCGATGCCCCCTATCCGATCCTGCATTCCTGACTTCCCGGACTGACGGAAATGAAAGCTAAACTTAGCCATTACGTTCCAAGTTCTTACATTAATTCATTAACATTTGCATCCAGGATATGAAAAAATCATTAACCACCGTTGCATGTTTTCCTCATGCTCATGAAAACTTGGATATTAACCTTCTTGTTCTTATCAGTGTGGGCCCGTTAAACCGGCACGCTCAGCAGTTCCGGTCGGGCCAAGAAGGCGCCCGCCGCCAGGGCAATGCCATAGGGCACACCCTGCGCCCTATCGTGCAGGGTGACTATCCAGGCATGGCGCTTCAAAAAGTTGGCAAGTGGCAGACGACGGAAGAAAAGCAGGCTCAAGGCCAACAAGCCGCCACAAAGACTAAACATAATCAGATAGTTAACTAGTTCTCCCCATCCCATCCACAGGCTGATGGCGGCAAACAGCTTGACATCGCCGCCGCCCAGCAGGCCCACGGCAAACAGCATCCATCCAGCCGCCAGCATGGCGATACCGGTACTTCCATGAGACATTACGGCGATCCAGGGCATGCCCTGCCAGACGGCGAAAAATACAAACAAAGCTATCAGTGTGAGGGGGGCAAAATGCGGAATAGTATAGGTCACAAGATCATAAATGGCAGCCGCCACTATGATGCCTAAAAACAACAGTAATGATAAAATGACAATGGGAGACGTGGAAAGGTATTCCAGCACGCACGAGGCCCAGTACAGTAATTGAGTGATTCGCATAACCCCCGCTGCTTGGTGTAAGACCTGAACCGGTCCCAAGCCCCCACGGCAAAACTGCCTGACTGCCGGACCCAATATACATCCCCCAAGTAAAACGGCGCCGCCAGATAATCCAGCGGCGCCGACATTGATCTCCCTAAAGGGATATCCGTTGGATCAGTTAGCCTGGGTCGCCATAGTCCCGCCAATTCGGGTGAACAGATCGCTAATTGCCGGGCCCAATATCTGAAGCCCGCCAAGAATAACGATACCGATGCCGGCGGCGATCAGGCCATATTCGATCGCCGTGGCGCCCGAAATGTCCTTTTTGAACGCCAGCATTTCTTCACGAGCGGCAACATAAAACTTCAACATGTCCATCTCTCCTTCAGTTTGTCATCTGGCAGCCATCCGCCAGATCATCCCTGCCACAACTCGCCCAGCGGCAGGGCCTTTGGTCAACGCAACACTTCGTTCTTCAGAAGTGTGTTAAACTTTAGGGGTTCAATACTTTGTCCCCGGCACGTTAGACGCTAACACTTAAATTTCGTCTTCAAAATATTTTTCTTTTCATCCCTGTCCCACAAACTCGATATGGTAACCTTCCGGTCCATTACACGTGATCGCCGTCACCAAACTTCATTATTTGACTCTGCTTAATAATTACTAAACATTTTTCCAGTCAAAACGGCTTTATCCCAACTCCGCCAGCAGCCGCACCTTGGCGCGATCCGTTATATGCAGGCTGGGATAGCGGCGCTTGGCCAGCCCGACCTTGATCAACTGCCCAAGTGCAGTAGCAACACTTTCCTCGTTCGTACCCGCCCAGGCGGCAATTTCCTTGTGTTTTGGCATACGTGTAATCAGCCAGGAGCCATCGCCCTTCGGGTCAGGCTCCGAAATGCGCAGCAGCTCGGAATAGACACGCTGAACATCCGTGCGCGTACTCAAATCAACGATTCGCTTGTTATTATTGCGTATGATGCTTGTCAAATGCTGTAAAAGCGCAAAGGAAACCTGCGGATTAGAGGATAATATCGCATTAAACTTGGCAGATTCGACATATGCGACGATGCAATTTCCCTTGGAAAAGACATTGGCGGAGCGCGGTTGCCCGTCAATAGCCGACAATTCGCCAAAATGCGCCCCGGCGCCAAGATCGATAAAGGCGATTTCGCCTGCCTGCCCGGTCGAGGTCGCAACCCGCACCCCACCGGAGACCACAAAATACACGGCATCGCGCGGAGGCTCAACCGTGGCGTCAATTATCGCCTCATCGGGGCCATATTCCTGCCATTTGCACATCGCCTCGATTTCGGAAATGGCCTCGGCAGATAGCTTTTGGAACAGTTTGACACCCTTTAATGTGCAAACTGAGGGATCAAGCATCCTTTAATCTCCTACGCATTTAAGACCTTTCAGCCCGGCAAAGGCATTATACCCCCGCTTCAAAATGCTGAAATATTTATTTACAACGCAAACCCGGAGCGTATCCCCCGCATATTGAACAGAAGTTTCACTATGAGTGGATTAAACCGCCCTGTGAATCAATGAACGCAAAAGGACAAGCGATTACTTTTTCTGCTAAAGCCACCTGCCTTTCGTTTATTTGGCTTTTATTTGGTTTATATTAAGTTAACGTTTATAGTCTTAAATCCACCATCCGTTACGTACAAAATAAAACAGGCTGGACGAAGGAGAGGCAAATATGCGGGCAATTGACCAGACATCGCGAGACCAAAAGCCGCGAAGCCGGGGGCTGACCCTCGGATGCTTTCTCATGCTATGCTTGACGTCACAAACTGGCAATGCTGTCGCCAGCGAAAATCTGCGCGTGACAATTGACAAAAATCACATTCTTCGAACGGATCGTCCTGTCGAAACCATCATCGTCGGCAATCCCCATATCGCGGATGTGTCTGCGCAAAGCAACCAACTGATGTTCGTGCTTGGCCGTTCAAGTGGTGAAACAAATATTCTTGGCTTCGACAAAGAAGGAAACGTCGTGTTTGACAAGGATGTAACGGTCGTTCCGCACACGACGCGAACCGTCACATTGCATCGTGGCGCCTCGACAGAAACCTTTGCCTGTGCGCCGCGCTGTGAAAGCGAGATGCACCCCGGCGATGATCCGAAAAAATTCGAGGTGATCAGCAGCCAATCCAGTACACATTCCGGCGCTGCGAGCGGGGCTGCCAGTGGGGCTGCCAAGACATCCGAATAATTGCTTAAACCAAAGCTTGTCTGACCAGAACAGCGCACCGGGAATCGGTTGCGTCTGTGCGCCATCCCCTTTACTATCGGCGTCAACTGCTTGCCTCTTGCACAGGTGACGGGAGCAAGCTTGCACACACAGATTTATTTACATCAGACTCACATACAACAGACTCACATACAACAGACTTACATACAGAAGATCCCTGCGGAAGAGACCGGATGTTCGTGATGCAAAAGCATTGTGAAGAACCGGCGCCGAAGGAGCAACCGCCCCGGAAACTCTCAGGCAACCGGACCGCAGGGGGATGAAACTCTGGAAAGCAAATGCCGGCGTCTCGCTTATGGGCGAGTGTCCGCTGTTTCACCGAAGGGGTAAGCCCAGCCCGGCCTTAGAATCGCGGTAGGGTCAAATCTCTCAGGTTCCCGTGACAGAGGGGGCGGCCGACGGCGCGCGTAAGGCGCCAAACGGCAGGCGTTAGGGATTCCGATTTTGGATGAACTTGCGTTGCACCAGATGGGACACGGGACTATGGCAGATACACGCGATGCGCCATTGCGCAATACACCACTTCACGCACTGCATCTGGCGCTGGGCGCAAAGATGGTTCCGTTTGCGGGCTATGCCATGCCCGTAAATTATCCCGCCGGCATTCTGAAGGAACATCTGCACACCCGCGAACAGGCCGGCCTGTTCGATGTATCGCATATGGGGCAGGCGATGCTCAGCGCCCTGCCCGGCATAGACATTGCGGCCGCATTCGAAACTCTGGTTCCCGGCGCCATTGCCGAACTGAAGCCTGGGCAGATGCGCTATACGGCTTTGCTGAATGCACAGGGCGGTATCCTCGATGATCTGATGGTAACGCGGCCGGTGCGCCCGGAACACCAGCATCAGCTTTTTCTTGTCGTCAATGCCGGACGCAAGACCGAAGACTTCGCCCATATCGAAACGGCCCTTGCCGGGAAAGCCACACTGAGCCAAATGGAAGATCGTGCGCTGCTTGCCTTACAGGGACCGGCCGCCGCAACGGTATTGGCGCGGCTTGTGCCGGAAGCTGCCAGCCTGGGCTTTATGCATGGCAGACGGTTTCGCGTTGATGAGGTTGATCTGATTATTCATCGTTGCGGCTATACCGGCGAAGACGGCTTCGAAATTTCGGTTCCCGCAAATGCGGCAGAAGCCTGGGCCAAACGATTGCTCGCTGAACCGGAGGTCGCGCC
>Ga0073924_1000242_pt1 | contig 12262 bp, 14 predicted proteins | sample GWRWT4_14Oct14_FD_70957 | JGI IMG/M metagenome (GOLD analysis project Ga0073924, IMG submission 70957) | Sand microcosm microbial communities from a hyporheic zone in Columbia River, Washington, USA - GW-RW T4_14-Oct-14 | ecosystem: Engineered > Artificial ecosystem > Sand microcosm >...
TTGTTGCCAGCGTTTGAATGGTTGTCCAACTTGCATTACAACCATTTGTATCGAGTACTCCACCTGGGCTGGCATCCAGTAATTCGACTTTTACCGCGCCGGTGAATGTGGTTAGTATGGCTGTTTTGGCGGTGTCGAGCGCGACCAGATCGAGGTTGAAACTGGTTGCGGCGACCTTGGTCTTGATGACCGCACCTGCTAACGGAAATGCGGCGATTCCTGTATCCACGGCATTGAATCCGCCAGGATTAATCACTCGTGATTCCGGTGTTCCCAATGAGGCGGTGACTACACTCCATTCTATATCGTCAATGTGAAACCAGGTGCGGTCATTGGCGCCATCACTGTAAAAGCGGAAACGCAGCGTAACGGTTTGCCCTGCCCAGGTGGCGAGGCTCGCAGTCTGTATAAACCAGGGTTCGGATTCACAGGGGATGGTCATTCCGAAGTTATGAACATTGTTGCTAGTACAGTCAAAACCATTATATTGCCCGTAACCAGGCCTGGTTGCAGTTACCGAATTAGTTGTGAAATTCGGGCTGAATGGACGGAGTACGTAATTTCCGGCGGTTGGTCCAACAATCTCGGTTGTGGCTGTGCCCTGTATGTCAATGCGAATGAAATCAAAAGTTGTTGCTGCATTGTCTGAGCTGTCCCAACCTTCCGGGCGCCAGCGCACGGTGAGTGTTCCAGGGCTGGTGGCAGGCACCGTAATGGTTTTGGTGAAGGTCACGCCGGGGTTGCCTGCCCCCATGGTCGCCGCGCTACGATAGCCCAGAAGATAGGAAAATTGCCCCGTGTTGGGGCCGCCAGCAGTGACTTTCGGGCTATCTATCGAACCGGCGGGAATGCCCGTAATGGTTGGGGTTTCACTGGGCCTGACTTGGGCATCCATGTTGACATTGGTTTTAGTCGGTGTATTCCAGCTTTGAGGTGTGACTGTTCCTGTTGCACCTTTTTCAAAATTGCCATTGATCGGCGGTTGCGGATTCACCGCCTTGGGGCCATTCGCAGTGATATCGAAATACAAATAGTACGTGGCCGGGCCTGCATCCTGCAGAATGAATCGCACTTCACCACGGCCATTGCCAGTTGCATCAGTCACGCCAGCGTACACCGCATCCGTAAATTCCTGGGTGGCGCTCACGGTGTCATTTGGGCGCACTACACGCGGTGAGTTGATGTCGAATGTACCGGCCGCGCCTACCGCTGTCAGCAGCGCGTTGAAATCCACATCCACTTTGATAGTGCTGTTTACGCTTGCACCTGTCGGTACGTTGATCGGTACGCGATAATTCCAGGTGGTGTCAAACCACGCTGCAAGGGTAATGGCAGGTAATAGCGCCAGCAATATGCCAAACGTATAGTGAATAAGTGGGCGTAAGCAACGGGTATTTGGCCGCTCACGGCATCCGACCGCCATGGATGGCGGAAGTGTCGAAAATGCAGGAGCATTTTTTCGACCTGCCTCCCGCGGCACTAGCACATCCCTGTGCGTCGAAATCACGATGCCAGTCATTTTTTTCTCCCTGATTTTGACCTTTCCATAATGGATCACCTGCGCCTGATCACCTGCCAACTGTTGCTTGGAATTGCCGGTTCACATAAGTGCTACTGCCTGCTGTGCCCATGCTGGCCGTGGAAGTAATGTTATAAATAGTTATTGAATTTCCATTTTCAACAAACGGGCCGAAGGTGGAGCATGTGACAGTCACGGTAAATCCAGTCAGGTTGCCCGCCAGCACCAGTGGACTGGTCGTGCAAGCTGCAGCAGTAGGTGCAGCAACAGGCGTCAGCACTTGATAGCTCCCCCATTCAATCCCCGCGCGTGCAGCCTGCGCGGCCCGAACACCCAGCACATCCTGCGCTGAGGTAGTGTGCTGTACAGTGGAAAAAGTGACCATGAACGCCCCCAAGGCGGCCAGTACCACCAGCAGGAAGATGGCGGAGACCATGGCAAATCCACGCGAGTGCCAATGGTGGCGTATGGAAGTGCGTGATTCAGGGCACATTGCTGACTTGCACTGCATGGTAAAGGCTCACTGTTTCGTTATCTTGCGTAATGGCAAGTTGTATTGAAACCAGACCACTGCGCTCAGTGACGCCTTGCGTGTAGGTGAAAGCGCAGTTGCTCACGTTATTTGCCAACCGCGCATTGATGCCCCCTACAGGAGGATTGGGCTGCGGGTCAACTATGTTATAGCCCCAGTAGCGCGTTAAAGTACCTGTGCCCAGATCGCAAATATACGTGACCGGTGTATCTACCACCTGAAAGCGGTGTCCAGGGGAATCCAGTGGAAAAGCGCTGGTAGAAATAATTGGCACAGTGGATAGGGCGCCCCCCGCCCCATTGTATGCGCGCCGGTTATTACCAACATAAGCATCTGCGCCAGCAATACCCAGGTTGTAAATCACGATCTGGTCGCCCGCTACAAACGTGAGAGATGGCCCTAGCACATCGAAGCTGGTATCGGCTTGGGTAAAGTCTAGAATATCTCCAGCACCATCTACCCGATAACGGCCGCCAGTGCGGGTTTGCAGAAACTCCATCACCTGCGGCGTTGCCAGGCGCATGCTGTTAGGTAACGCCAGATGCACATCGCGTGAAATGCGGCGTATTGCCGTATCCGCCGTGTCAGTTAACTCTGCGCGCCGTGCGCTGTCGAAATAACCTTGCACTGGCGCCTGGATAAATACCGCCACTACTGCCGCGATAATGCCAGTGATGGCAATCACCATCACCGCTTCGATCAGGGTGAATCCTGCCTGAATCTTTTTCATGGAGACCTGGGCGCATAGCGCGTGCGGTAACCGCTCAGCACCACATTATCGGCGGCACCCGAAGGTGGGGTGACGGTCACGGTAATCAACAGTGAGTCTGCTGCTGGAATGCCTCCCAAGGCTGTTCCCACGACGGTGACATTCGCAGAATATCCGGCGAGTCCGGCAATGTTTGCGCCGGTAATGTCACGAATGCCGGGCGGGGCAGGGAGGCTGAAAGTATCATAGTCATTTACATTATCAAGCAATGGTGACGCATAGCGTGTTTCACCTGCTTCTGGCCCTGTCCCTTCCGCGAGGCTGGCACATCCAGCAACGTTGATTGCAGTCGTTACATTGGCATCATCGGGGTCGCAAAAAGTAAAGGGTTGTAATTGAATCTCTTCCAGCAAAGACTCCGCAATAGACAACGCTTGTTTGCGCAGCATGGGGTCAGCGCTGGCTTTGGTCGTAATGTTCATCACCGACAATATGCCAACAATACCCACGCTGACAATCACAATGAACATCACCAGTTCAATCAGTGAAATGCCGGTTTGGTTGTGTGTGTATTTGTGGATAGAGGGTTTCATAAAAAACCACTGATTACGTGGGTGTCATCTCGACCGCAGGGAGAGATCTTAATAGTCAATAAGATCTCTCCCTGCGGTCGAGATGACAAGTGAATCGCTCGAGATGACAAGTCTCTGAATCTGATGGAATCTCTAAAGATGGACATAACCGGTTTCCCGTTCTACGGTAATCGTCCGTGTCATACCATCACCAATAATATTCAGTGATACCGCCGCATCTGGGTTAGGTTTGCCGAGAGGCGAAAATGAAAAGGCCACGGATGCAGAAAAAGTGACACCCGCTGGCGAGGTTTTGCTGAATTTGGTTTGATCGGCGGGATTCAGCACCCCTGCTGGATTAGTACAGTTGGGGTCAGAAACATAGGTCAGACAAAGTGTATTACTGGCCGCATCGGCATTGACGAATACATTGGTGCGCTGGGCGATGGCAACTTTCTGGCCATAACGTAGCATCGCAAGCGCTTGATCATAAAATCCCCGCGCTTCGAACGTCTGGCGATCGAAGAAGCGGGGGATAGCGGCCATTGCAAGAATGCCGATGATCATCATTACTACGATCAATTCGATGAGGGTGAAACCATGTCCACCCTTTAATATTAGAAAGCGCGTGTTAATCATCGCTTGCAGTGATCAGAATATTTTCATGGTAAAGCCTGATTAGTGTGGGCAGTTAAACTGTCCACACTAATCAGCTTATTTGGCTCCCAATAAAACAAATGTCGCTGTTTTTGCCGTGTCATCGTTATTGGTTACAGTACAGGTAACGGAGTCACCTACGTTTGTTATTGAAGCAGCGCCAGACACGGCATAAGTGCCTGCGCCAGAAGCAGCAAAGCTTACGCCAGCTTGCATCAGGTTTCCAGCCACCGTGTTTGTGCATCCAGTGGCTGTAGCAACGATCCCTGTTTTTACGGCGGCGCTGGCTAATGCTGCCCCCTGAATCTGGCCTTTGGCAATATCGGCAGCATAGTTAGTCACGCTGGAGGAGCTTAGGGCACCTGCTACGCCTTGAGTCGTCGCCAAACGCGCTTCACCGCTCAAATCTATAAACTTAGGTACTGCCACCGCTGCCAAAATGCCGATGATGACAATCACCACCACCAACTCAATCAAAGTGAAACCTTTCTGTTCATTACGCATGATATATCTCCTCTGTTAATAAAAACTACTTCTTCTGTCACGAGGTGAACTCGCGTGCATCTTTACAACATTAACTAACAACCGGTAGTCACTGGTGGCGGAATTGCCGGCGCCACTGGCCCAGCAGTTGCTGCTGTGTATGAAATACTGCAGGTAGTCGCAGTGCCGCCATTGATGTCAATTAAAATCGGGTTTCCTGCTGTAATGGTGATTCCATCACTTGCGGCATTAAGTTGTGCCGCAGCGATAATCCCCGCTGCAGTTGCCGCAGGATATTGGTTCACCATCGCTACCGCGATGCCGTCCATATTGGTGGTTCCGGCGGTGGTTGTGCAGGTGGAAGGCGCGGTGAGTCCGGCCAAATCTACCATGCAATTGGCGCGGGCCAGCGAGGCGGCTGATCTGATAGCGCCATAAAGAGCCTGCGCCTTGGGGACGCGCGCTTGCACCTGTAGGTCGATATAACGTGGCAAGGCCACGGCGGCCATGATGCCGATAATTGTAATAACAATCACCAGTTCGATTAATGTAAAACCGTGTTGCTTTCTGTTCATGTTCGATTCCTGTGTAAAATTAAAACCACTGATACTGATTAACGGGCGTCAACGCTATGCCTTCCATCCTGCGTACTGTGTTGCCATCCTTGCTGCGTGGATGTGTTATCGATGTTGCGTGAAAATGAATGGTCTTTACTTCGTCTTCGCTTGCCTCAAAAAATCTGTCATGCTGCACTACATAAACCAGCTCCTGCCGTCCCGTATCAAAATACCAATTCCCTGGTGTAAGGTCGTGCTGCTGTGTGCCAGTCAATTCTCCCCTGTAATTCGCTGGCAGAGTTTCCAGCCAGTTGATGGGGTTTTCCTGCATCAGCTGCTCCATTTCATTCATCCTGCCCTGCATCTTTAAATCCGCGATGCGTAAGCGCAGGCCACTTCGCATATTCATTACCGTCATTTCCATAACGGTTTTTTCAGCCACTTCTTGATAGTAATAAAACCGATTTAACAAAATCATTACCAATATGCTGATAAGCGCAATGATCGTTACCAGTTCGAAAATAGTAAAGCCACGCTGTCTTTGCATACATCACTTGTGCATTGCCGCCTTGCCCAGATCCCAGATCGGCAGGAACACGCCCAACGCCAGAATCAGCACTAAAATTCCCAGGCCGACAATCAAGATCGGCTCGATTTGCGACGACAGCGTTTTCAGCTCGTAATCCACTTCGCGTTCGTACATGCCAGCGATTTCTTCCATGAGGTTGTCCATTTCCCCAGTTTCCTCACCCACCGCAATCATTTGCAGTACCACTGGGGTGAATACGCCAGTGGCTACGGAAGTACGCAAAATGCTCTCACCACGTTCGACGCCATCCCGGATTTGTTCGACACAACCTTCGATGTATTTGTTATCGACTGTTTTTGCCACAACTTTAAGGGCTTGAACAATAGGCACGCCGCTACGGCTGGCCAGGGCGAAACTGCGGGCGAAACGTGCCATGGTGCCTTTGAGTATAATTTTCCCCACAATCGGGATGCGCATTTTGAATTTATCCCAGCGGTATGCTCCATGGGAGGTGGCGATATAGGCCTTGAATGCAACCACGCCACCTACGACCATCACCAGCAGCAGCGGCCAGAAGTTCACAGTAAAATTAGAAGTATTGATGAGTATTTTTGTCATCAGCGGCAATTCGGCATTAAAGCCCGCATACACCTTGGCAAAAGCCGGAATCACAAACAGGTTAATCACCAGCATGGCTATCGCCATGGCAATCACTACAAACATCGGGTAGCGTAATGCGGTACGCACCCGTTCACGCATGTCGCGCTCAAATTCAAGGTGATCAAACAGGCGCAGGAAAATCTCATCCATTTTCCCGGTCATTTCTCCTACCCGCACCATACTGATATAGAAATGTGAAAACACCTCGGGATGGCGATACATGGCGGCGGAAAGTTCGCGCCCGGACTCCAGCGACTCGCGGACATCTTGCAGAATTTTTGCAAAAGATTTATTGATCGCAGATTCCTGCAAGCCCGCCAGTCCGCGCATGATGGGCACGCCTGCTTTGAGCAGCGTATAGATTTGACGACTGAAAAGCTGCACGTCAATGGAGCGTACTTTTTCTGCGGAAAACTTTTCCCACCATCCCTGGTTGGCGCTATCGTTCCTGACAGTTTTTTTTGTCAGCACAATTTCAACTGGTGTGACGCCGGTGGTGAAAAGCTGATTTGCCACGCCGTTGCTGTCCGCATCTTCCAGCACGCCTTCCACTAAGGCGCCTTGGGAATTTCTGGCTTTATAGGCGAAAAATGGCATTTTTTCTAATCTTCAAACTGGTTGCTGATGCGCATCGCTTCAGAGACCGTCGTTCTTCCGGCCAATGCCAGGGCAACCGCGTGCCTGCGCAATGTCTCACCGCCCATTTGGGCTTGCGCCGCTTTCATGAAATACGCGGGGTCGTGATGGTTGGCGGCATCCGCAACCGCTTCAGTTATTTCCAGCATTTCATAGGCGCCGGTGCGGCCGTGATAACCGGTGCCATTGCAATGTGTGCAGCCGCGGCCATGAAAAAATTTTGCAGCATCAACGCCGTCTTTCAGTTCGGCTTTCAACCATTGATGTTCATTGGGTTTTAACTGATATGCCGTCGAGCAGCTCTCGCATATCACGCGCACCAAACGCTGCGCCAGCACTGCCTGAATCGACGTGGCGACCATATAGCGCGGCACACCCATGTCCAGCAAGCGAATCGGTGTGCTCACCGCATCATTGGTATGCAAGGTGGAAAGCACCAGATGTCCCGTCATCGCCGCGCGCATACCAATCTGTGCTGTTTCCTGATCGCGCATTTCGCCCACCAGCACCACATCCGGGTCCTGACGCAACGCGGAACGCAGCACGCGGGCAAACGTAAGTTCAATTTTATCGTTGACCTGCACTTGATTGATTCCCGGCAGGCGATATTCCACCGGATCTTCCACCGTAATGAGCTTTCGTTCGCGGGTGTTAAGCTCAGCCAGCGCACCATACAATGTGGTTGTTTTGCCGCTACCCGTAGGGCCGGTCACCAGCACCAGGCCATTGGGACGGCGGATGATGGCGCGGAACCGTTCCAGCATACCCTTCGGCATACCTATCGAATCGAGCTTGAGGGCGCCACCACTCTGATTTAACAGCCGCATCACGATGGATTCACCGTATTGCGTTGGCATGGTCGACATACGCACGTCAATCTGCTGCTGTTTTACAGTGATAACGAAACGGCCATCCTGCGGCATCCGTTTTTCAGAAATATCCAGTGACGACATCAGCTTCAAACGCAGCGCCAGCGCCGGAGCAATTTTCATATCTGCTTCAGTTTGCAGATGCAGCATGCCATCAATGCGGAAGCGAATTTGCAACTTGCCTTCCTGCGGCTCGATATGAATGTCCGAAGCGCGCACCTGGGTGGCATCCTCAAACACCGATTGCAGCAATTTGACAACCGGCGCTTCTTCCTGGCCAGGAGTAACCCCCAGCCCGCCAAAATCCATCACCGTATCGCCCAGATCCTGTTCCAGCTCACGCGCGAAATCGGTGATTTCATCGGTGCGGCGATACATGCGATCAATGGTTTGCAGCAACTCGCCTTCATTCACCACAGCAAGGTCAACCGGCTTCTTGATAAGGCGTGCGATCTCGTCATACGCAGATAGATCGGTGGGATTCGCCATGCCAATCAAAAGCGATGCGCCACGATCTTCCAGCACCATGGCGCGAAAACGCCGCGCCTGGGTTTCAGGCAGCAGACGCACCAGCTCGGGATTGATGTTGAATTGTTTGAGACTGATGTAGGGGATGTCTAACTGCTTGGCCAGCGCCCCGGAAATAGCCTCTTCCGTGACAAAACCATTCTCGACAAAAATCCGCCCCAGTTTGCGCCCAGAGCGTTTTTGTTCGGCAATCGCAAGCGTCACTTGCTCCTCGATCAGCAATCCTTGCTGTACCAGAATCTCACCGAGTCGGACCGTTTTTGGCCGTGACATAAATACCCCTGTGTCGTGGAATCGAATGATGCGGACACAGGGGATAACGACAAACAGGTATTAAAACTTGAGACCAGATGTAGGGCGGGTTATAACCCGCCAGGCGTTGGCCGCTTCCGGCATCCTGCCTCTCGCGGCACTTGTGCGCCGGGCAGGATGCCCAAGTGTGGTGAGCGCAGGGATGCGCAAGAACCACCATCCATGCACGACGCGCAGCAACACCGCCACTTATTTTTTTGAGGTGCGATTAGAATATTTTCTTGAAAAATTGCTGCATTTCTGCCCAGGACTGCTGGTCAGCCAGCGCATTGTATTCCAGCGGCATGTTAAATTTTTTGCCAAACGCGTCCGCATCAGGGTTAGTGAAGCCGTGCTTTGCGCCTTCATAGGACACGAATTTATAATCCACACCCGCCCCTTCCATTTCTTTCTTGAATTGCGCGATCTGCTCAGCAGGCACAAAAGGATCGGCGGCACCGTTAAGCACCAGCACCTTCGTCTTGACCTGGCCTGATTTTGCCGGGGTGGCCGTGGCCAAGCTACCGTGAAAACTCACTACGCCATTTAAGCTGGTGCCCAGCCGTGCCATTTGCAGCACAATTGTGCCGCCGAAACAGTAACCGATCGCCGCAATTTTTTGCGGATCAACGGTTTTGTGCTGTTCAAGCAGCCGGACTCCCGCCTGGAAGCGCGCCGTAGCCACCTCCATGTTCTTCATCACCTCGCCGGCGAATTTGCCCGCATGATCCGGGTGGTCAGCCTGCTTGCCATCCCCATACATATCCACCGCCAGCGCCGTATAGCCCAGTTCAGCGAGCATCCGCGCCCGTTTGCGGGCATATTCATTGTGCCCCCACCATTCATGCGCCACCAATACCGCCGGGCGCTTGCCCGCAATGCTATCGTCATAGACCAGATAGCCTTTAAGTACGGTATCCCCAGCCTTATATTCAATTTCCTCGCCCTTGAGTGCGGCGTGCGCGCCAGCGGTGGCGATAAAAAACAGCCCGATGATTGCCCAGACAGGTTTCATGATTTTTCCTTTTGAATGTGTCACTGGTTCGATGTCATAAAAGGCGCGGCGAAAATAATTTTTTATTTATATATCATTATCTTATGTTTTATCAGGCAAGGGATTCTGCGCGCCCCTGTAATGGCGCCATCCTGCAAACGCTATTACGGCAGCAATACAGTAAAATTGCAAGCCGTATACCGAATGGTATACAATACCGCGCTTAAGAGACCTCTGAGGAACTCGCTGAAACGGCGCTGGCGTCGTTGGAAATGCGCTCAAAATGCTCATGTACTTCGTGTACACTCCGCTTTTTCGCACATTTCCGCCTTGCCATCATCCATTTGATCGAATTCCTCAGAGGTCTCTTAAACTAAATAAAAGGGGATTTCCCCCGTTACTGTTTACTCCTTGCTTTCCGCTAATGCGAAAAGCTGTGATAAACCATAAGGAGCCTTAATGAAGCACTATGAAATCGTGTTTCTGGTCCATCCTGACCAGAGCGAACAAGTCCCTGCCATGATCGAGCGTTACCGTTCGACCATCGAAACCCGTGGTGGTGCAATCCACCGTCTCGAAGACTGGGGCCGTCGGCAGCTCACTTACCCTATCAACAAAGTTCACAAAGCGCATTACGTGCTGATGAACATTGAATGCAATCAAGAAGCCCTTGATGAACTGACCAGCGCCTTCCGCTTTAATGATGCGGTGCTGCGCAATCTGGTGATCGCCTGCAAAGAAGCGATTACCACGCCGTCACCTTTAATCCGCTCCAAAGATGAGCGCGACGATCGCGAAGCCAAGTTCCGTCCTGACATGGAAGAAGGCGACGCCGATCTTGAAGAGGTTGATCTGGTCGCTGCGGCTGATTAAACCCGCCGGGTTTCATCACGCTAAATTAAATGGTTTCCTGGAGGTTATATGTCACGTTTTTTCCGTCGTAGAAAGTTTTGCCGCTTCACCGCAGAAAAAGTTAAAGAAATTGATTACAAAGATATCGCCGTGCTGAAGAACTACATCACGGAAACCGGCAAGATTGTACCGAGCCGGATTACCGGTACCCGTGCAAGATACCAGCGCCAGTTGACCACCGCCATCAAACGCGCCCGTTTTCTGGCCCTGTTGCCGTACTGCGATTCTCATTGATCGGGAGGAAATAACGGCCTGTAAAAGCAGTTATCTTAACTAAGGTCTTCAAGACGGATGCACAGACTCGCTGCCCTCATCATGCGTGGTCGTGTCTATGCAATGCTGATAGCCGCTGTGTTTGGGGTGATTTCACTGTTGCTGCCACCGCTACAGCCCATTACAACCACCTTAAGTGGCGGGGTGGTGGCGCTGGTGGCATTACGTTTGGGCGCCCGCGAAGCGCTGTATGTCATACTCGGCGCACTGGCGGGGGTGATGGTTGTCGCCGTGCCCCTGTTGGGTGGCCCGGCCACTGCGGTGGTATTGGCGGTCATCGTCTGGTTGCCGGTAGCAGGGTTGGCGCTGGTATTGCGCCAAACCGTGTCCATGGCGTTAGCCTTGCAGGTGGCGGTGTTGCTGGCGGGTGCCGTGGTCATAGGCATTCATGGGATGATCCCTGATCCGGCGGCCTGGTGGCGCGACATGCTGACAAGCATGATCCAGCAGTCCCATCTGGACAAGACGGGTTTGGAGCAAATGGGGCAGATCCTGCAGCGGGTCGCCCCGTACATGACCGGTATAGTCGCAAGCGCCCTCATGTTAAGTGCCTTGCTCGGTCTCGTGGCAGGGCGCTGGTGGCAGTCGCTATTATATAATCCCGGCGGATTTGGCGCCGAGTTTCGCGCACTGCAACTGGGGAGCCGCGTTGCTTACCCGGGTGTGGTGATATTGGCGACAAGCCTGTTTTTGGGCGGTAATCTGGGAGCCATTGCCACCGACCTGCTGGTGGTGCTGGTGATAATATATGCCCTGCAAGGCCTGGCAGTGGCGCACGCCATCGCATTCGCCGTTGGGCGTTCGATGCGCTGGCTGGCATGGGGATTGATGCTGGTGTATGTGCTGCTGGCCATCCTGCCGCCGTTTGTGGTGATTGCCTTGGCGGGCATTGGTTTTGCCGATAGCTGGATGAATTTTCGGCGGTACTTTGATGCGAAAAAGCCCGATGTTCCGCCGGATGCGCCAGGAGCATCCTGATATATTTTCTCCCCCCTCCCGCGTGCGGGAGGGGGTAATATGAAAGTGAATAGCCGTTTTTTTGAATGAGGTAGTGTGAAATGCAAATAATCCTTCTGGAAAAAGTAGAAAATCTGGGCACCTTGGGTCAAGTGGTATCCGTGCGTCCGGGCTATGGCAGAAACTTTCTGATTCCACGTGGCAAAGCCACTGTCGCGTCTCCTGAAAATCGCGCCAAATATGAAGCACGTCGCGTTGAATTGGAAAAAGCCGCCGCCGCAACACTGGCCGCTGCCCAGGCGCGTGCTGCATCACTGGAAGGCAAGATCGTGACGGTCTCCAGCCGTGCGGGCGATGAAGGTCGTTTGTTCGGTTCAGTGGGCACCCGCGATATCGCCGATGCGGTGACAGCCGCCGGTGTAGCGATTGCCAAACATGAAGTGCGCCTGCCCGCTGGCGCGTTGCGCCATACCGGTGAGTTTTCCATTGAGCTGCACCTGCATGCTGATGTTAATGCGCATGTGAAAATTGTTATCGTACCTGAAGTGGCGTAATCCGGAATCTTCCCTTCTCCTGCGGGGGAA
>Ga0073924_1000243_pt1 | contig 12212 bp, 10 predicted proteins | sample GWRWT4_14Oct14_FD_70957 | JGI IMG/M metagenome (GOLD analysis project Ga0073924, IMG submission 70957) | Sand microcosm microbial communities from a hyporheic zone in Columbia River, Washington, USA - GW-RW T4_14-Oct-14 | ecosystem: Engineered > Artificial ecosystem > Sand microcosm >...
CAGTAAAACCTTGCGCGTGTAGGAATGGCTGAATATTGGCTCCAGCCCGCTGGATACATTATCCGCCAACAGCGAAATCGTTCCGGTGGGCGCGATCGAAGTCAGCAACGCATTGCGTATTCCCTTTGTAGCGATGGCGCTGCGCACCTCTTCAGGAAGTGCGCGCACGGTTTCGCCGGCGAGATATTTTTCGGCGTCAAATAGTGGAAAACTGCCTTTTTCCACCGCCAGTTCGGTGGACGCCAGATAGGCAGCGCGCTGGATTGCGCCAAGCCAGTGCCGCGTCAGCGCAACCGAGGCATCGCCGCCATAGCGTGTTTTGCACATCAGCAGCGCATCCGCCAGCCCGGTGACGCCCAGTCCGATGCGGCGTTTGGCCAATGCCTCGGCGCGCTGTGCAGGCAGCGGGAAATGCGCAATATCAATCACATTATCAAGGGCGCGCACGGCCATCCGGACCAGCGCGTCCAGTTCCTCCAAATTAATTTCCGGGCCGTCACCAAACGGATCGCGCACCAGCGCCACCAGATTGATGGAGCCCAGCAGACAGGCCCCATAAGGCGGCAGCGGTTGTTCACCACAAGGATTTGTAGCCATGATGGTTTCGCAATAATGCAGATTGTTGCGGGCATTGATGCGGTCAATAAAAATCACGCCGGGTTCGGCATAGGCATGGGTGGCGCGCATGATCTTGTCCCACAGGGCGCGCGCCTGCATGGTTTTGTAAAGCACGCCGTCAAAGCGCAATTCCCACGGACCATCCGCCTTGAGAGCCGCCATGAAGGCGTCGCTGACCAGCACCGAGAGATTGAACATGCGCAATCGCCCGGGTTCCTGTTTGGCGACAATGAAACGTTCAATATCGGGATGATCACACCGCAGCACCGCCATCATGGCGCCGCGCCGCGACCCCGCCGACATGATGGTGCGGCACATGGCGTCCCACACATCCATGAAGCTGACCGGGCCGGAGGCGTCTGCGCCAACCCCGTGCACGGGCGCGCCTGCGGGGCGCAGGGTGGAAAAATCATAGCCGATGCCGCCGCCCTGTTGCAGGGTCAATGCGGCTTCTTTCAGATGTTCGAATATGCTGCCCATATCGTCCTGGATCGCGCCCATGACGAAGCAATTGAACAAGGTGACGGCGCGGTCCGTGCCCGCCCCGGCCAGAATGCGCCCTGCGGGAAGAAACTTGAAATTCTGCAGGGCATGATAAAACTGCTCCGCCCAGTGAGCGCGATCCGCATCGGCCTCTGGCATCGCCATGGCATTGGCGACGCGGCGCCAACTGTCGTCCGGCGTAGCTTCAATAGGCAGGCCCCGCGCCGATTTCAGGCGGTATTTCATGTCCCAGATCTGCTGGGAAAAGGCGGCCATTGGTTCCGTCATCTGCTGAGCCTTTTTGCGACACCAGGCCATATTCTAAGAGGGGTCATCTTAAGAATCAAGAAAAATGTTCATGTTATGTTTCTATTAAGCCGGTTTTGCAAACCACTGTTGATAAAGTAATTAATAGTACATTTTCACCCCCGTGCCCGGTTTGCGCGGTCAGGGAAAAACCCGATTTCGTCAGGCAGGCTGAGGGCCAGAAGGGTTCGTAACAGCGTGGCCTGCTTCCAGCAGCAGTTTGCCGGTGGCAGCCTCGATGCGTTCCTCCAGGGTGGCCATGAAATCGCGCCGGTTCAGGCCCGGGGCAATCGGCGGTAAAAATTCCAGCACAATGGCGCCGGGCGGGCGCAGAAATTTTCGCCGTGGCCAGAACAGGCCGGAATTCAGCGCGGCGGGCGTACAGCCGACCCCGAGCTGGTGGTACATTGCGGCAATTCCGGGCTTGTATTCCAACTTTTCGCCAACCGGCGCGCGGGTGCCTTCTGGAAAAATCACCAGGGTTTTTCCATCTGCGATGCAGCGTTTGGAGTCTGCGATCATTTTCTTGAGCGCACTGGCGTGGCCTTCACGGTCAACCCGCACCATGCCGGTTGCGATGATGTACCAGCCGAAAAATGGAATCAGCCCCAGTTCCTGTTTCAGCACATAGACAGGCTTTGGCAACAGGCTAAGAAAGATGATGGTGTCCCACATGGATTGATGCTTGCAGGCAATCAGTGCGGGACGGCCGCTGGGAATATGCTCCAGTCCGCGAATTTCGACATGGATATTGCATAACAACCGCAGCCCGGAATTTACCGACAGTGACCAAAAGCGCATCACCCGTAACGCCATGGCCTCGGAAATCAGCAAGGCTGGCGACCCCAGAACTGCCACCACAACGGTCAGCGCATAGAGATAGAGATTAAATCCAAGCGATCGCAGCCATAGCGTCATTCCCAGTTCCTTCAATCCAGGTCTGCGAGTGCGCGCAAGACAGTAAAGCGGGCGGTCAGCATGGTAATCAACGCCGCAGTCAGGGGGGGCGTCAAGGCAAGCAGATAATCAAACAGCCCAAGCGACAGGCGCCCCATCCATGGGGCGGGGTCATTTCCGGTCAGATACAGGACGCTGGCAATCGTCAGGCCCACGGGAACCAGGCCAATCAGGACGCCGATAATGCCAATGCCGAGAAAATGCTTTTGAAACTCCCCCGCGACAAAGCTGTTTTTGGCGCCAATCAGATGCAGCAGCGCCACCAATTCATTCTGGCTTTCAAGGGTGGCCCGGGTGGCGAAAATGATCACGGCAACCGCAGCAAGCGAAATCATACTTACCAGAGACCAGCAGATTAACCGTGCGGCAAGGGAGATATCCTGCATCTGGTCACGCCACAGCCGGTGATCATCAATTTCAACCCCTGGAAATTCGGCCTCCAGCCGTTTGCGCAACGAATCAAGATCACCTTCCGGACGCATCGCAACATCAATAAGCTGTGGCAGGGGAAGTTCACGAATCACGGCGCTTTGCCCAAGCCATGGGCGCAGCAACGCTTCCATCTCGGCTGCATCCAGCGGGCGCGCCTGTGCAACAGCGGGATGATCCCGCAATACGCCAAGCACGGATTTCACCACGGCCTCCCGACCGACCCCGGCTTCGGGGGGAACCTGCACCGTCACAAGCTGATCAAGTTCCGCTGACCATTGACCGGTTGCGCTGACAAGGGCCAGGCCGCCAAGTATGGCCAAACTGGCGAGATATACATTTACCGCAATGACCAGTGGCAACAGATTAGAGCCCAGCATGGCGCGCGGGAGAATTCTGGAGTGAGGAATAATCATTCGCTGGTTTTTGCTCTGACCGGGGGGAGTTGACGCAACCGCCCGCCTTCTTCCAGTTGTAATTCACCGGCATGGTGGCGGTGACGCTCCAACAAGCCCGTATCATGGGTGGCAATGAGCAAGGTGGCGCCCTGCCGGTTAAGTTCTATCAGCAAGCCCAGCAGTCTTTCGCCAATTTCCGCATCGACGCTGCCTGTCGGTTCATCGGCAAGCAGTAATTGGGGACTTGCGACCACGGCGCGGGCGATCGCTACCTGCTGCTGTTCTCCCCCCGACAGAAGTTCCGGATATTGATGCAATTTATCCCCCAGTCCAACCCAATCCAGCAATTCCTCAACATTGCGCGTATAATCCTGTTCGGGCCGCCCTTCAATGGCCAGCGGCAGCGCCACATTTTCAAATACGTTTAGGTGGCTGACCAGCCGGAAATCCTGAAACACCACGCCAACCCGGCGCCGGATTTCCGGCAGTTCGAACGCTTCAAGTTGGAAAATATCCCTGCCGAACATTTCCATGTGACCCCGCGACGGACGATGACCAAGATACAGCATGCGTAACAGGCTGCTTTTACCCGCGCCGCATCTGCCGGTCAAAAAATGAAAACTTCCCGCCGCCAGCGTGAAACTGATATTACTCAGCACCTCAGGTCCATCTGCATATTGCAAGCTCACATTTTTGACCCGAATCATTCACTGCCCTCCTGCCTATAACTGGGGGATGCTACTGTATTTCACTGGCTTTGCGAACTGCCTGGGGCGATTAAGCGCCGCAAAATACACGGCCTGCCGGGTATGCTGGCCCAGATCGGCGAGGCGGTGTAGGGTTCCGGGACACCCTGGACCCTGTTTTCCCAAGGAACCTATGAACAAGGTCTATGCCAAGACCTGTCATTCTAAGCTATTTTACCTATTAAGATTGAACCCTTTGCTTCAATCATAATAGGAATTGCTCTATGTTCAGGACGGAAAACATATTGCCTGGATTTTTACTGTCAGTGCGGCCTATGAAGGGTGAAGCGCTCAATACGGGACGCCTTTTCGGCCTTGCAACAGGTAGCTTACAAAGAACTTTCACACGGATGCCCGCAATCGAATGATTCTTACTTGTTCTTCCTGTGCAACACGCTTTCTGGTAGATGCCGCCGCCATTGGCCCCGTGGGGCGTCAGGTTCGCTGTGCGCGGTGTCAGCATGGCTGGTTTCAGGAGCCCGCCACGGATCTGCCACGCACGGTGACGGCGGTTCCAGATATGACGGGACTTGCCGCAAGCGCCGCCGATAGCAACCCAATGCCCAGCGCAAGGCCGGCGCCGCTGCGGCGTGGCGCCAATCTTCCAGCCCTGCCCGGCAGATCACACCGGACACGCGACAGGCTTGCCTGGGCCGGGCTGGGGCTGTTTTTGCTTCTATTGCTGGGGGGTGGCTATAGTTTTCGTGAACAGATCATCGCCGCCTGGCCGCAAGCATCGAATCTATATGCGGCGCTGGGATATGGTGCGCCAATGGGCAAATTGCAGCTGAGCAATGTAAGTTTTTCCCAGGCTCTGCATGAAGGCCGGCCCGCCTTAACCGTGACAGGCGTGATTGTGAATGATAGCGCCACGGAAATTACCGCGCCGCTGATTCTGGTAAAATTACGCAATGCAGGCGGACGCGACATTTTCGAATGGACCTACCAATTGCCCGAACCCGTGCTGGCGGCTGGCGCCAAAATGGCGTTTGAAACCAGTCTGGCTGACCCGCCCGCCGAGGCGCGCAACCTTGAAGTCACTTTCAAGAACGCCGAATAGTCCGTTGATTGGTGTTTTCTTTACCTCCATTAACACACTGTTAATTTATTGCCCCCTAAATAGGTAGCGGGACATTTGGTGATTCGCAGGCGGTGCGCATGTGAGTCTCGTTTGGCAAGGTAGTGAGGAATGGCGAAAATTCTTGTGGCTGAAGACGAGCAATCGGTACGTGAATTGCTGACCATTGCCTTGCGTCGTAAAGGGCACGAAGTTCTGGCCGTTGCAGACGGCTCTGAGGCGCTTGGGGCGCTGTCACTTGGGCGCTATGATTTGCTGCTGACGGATATTGTGATGCCTGTCGTGGATGGCATCGCGCTGTCATTAAAGGCGTCGCATGACGATCCTGACATGCGTATTTTAATGATGACCGGCTATTCAGCAGAACGTCAACGGGCGTACAATCTGGAAGAGCTGATCCATGATGTGGTTTTGAAACCCTTTACCATTGATGAAATCGGCAGAGCCGTGGACGACGCGCTCACGGCCTAATACCAGCGGCCCTATGCCCTGACCTGTCGCTCAGAATGACAACGAATCTGTTCATCAGGCCGTTGGTATAAGACGCGCTCAAAACAGCTTCAACAAACGATCAATATATTTCAGTTCCTCTGCGGGGCGACGGCGCTGACTGGCGCGTTGCTCCAGTTCGCGCCGGATTTGCAAGGCGCGCTCGATATCAAACTGTTCGGGTATCGCAGCGGCGCCGCCGGAATCATTGGCCATTGGCCGGCCAAGAGGATCCGTTCCCTCCGCCGACGATGAATTGGCGCTATCATTTTCAGCCTGGGCGCGAGCGTCTTCCTCGCGCAGCATTTTGGCAAGGGCGTCTGCGCCTGCGCGCAACTGATTCATGGCCTGGCCCTGTTGCGCAAGCGCCTTGTCCCCCTCGCCCTGGCGCAGCGCCTTTGCCGCATCGCGCATGGCGTTTTCAGCCCGGCCAAGCGCATTCGGCCTGGCCTCTTTCATGGCCTGGCCCATCTTGTCCATTAGCTCGCTCAGGGCGCCGCGCAACTTGTCCTGGCTGCGGGCAAGCCCGCCTTTGCCGCCGCCGCCATCCTGCTGCTGCTTTTGCTGCTGATAGGTCTGATCCTGCAATTGCTGCTGCTGGCGCATCATTTTCGACAGATCCCGTAAAGACTCGCCGTATAATTTCTGTCCGGCGGTCTGCTGCCCGCCTCCCATATTGGGGCGCATATTTTCCAGAACGTCGCGCAGCTTGGAAAGCATGTTCTGCGCCGCGTCGCGCGCCCCGGATTTGCTGAGTTTTTCGATCTGATCAAGCAGCTTATCAAGGTCGGACCTGTTGATAGCTCCGGAACTTTCCTGTGGCGCGCCGGGCATCTGCATCTCGTCATCCAACGCCTGTTCGCCCATGGCCTGCAAATAACGCTCCAGCGCTTCACGCAGGGCCTGGGTCAGGTTGGCGATTTCTTCATCGCTGGCGCCATCCTGCAACGCCTGCATCAGCGCCTTTTGCAGGGCCTGCAATTCATTGTTGGCAAGCGATAGATCGCCATCTTCCACCTGTAGCGCAAGCCGCCACAGGCTATCGACAATCCGATTACGCGCCACCATGTCGGCGTGGATATGCCCGATGGCATGCCGCGCCGTCCGCATGGCCAGATATATCTTCAAATCCGGCACGAATTTTTCCGGGTACAGGCTGATCGCATCCAGCGCCCGAATTGCGTGTTTGTCCCTGGACGCATCCAGCGCCACATGCCGACGCTGTTCGATCAAGGCGCGGGCGAGCGGGTGATGGAATGGGCGCTGTGGCAATATCAGATCGACGGCCGCAGATCGCCCGGTTTGCCCCGCTGCATCGGTGGCAACCAGTCGCAGTTGCACACGCCTTCCGGCCCAGGGATGCGCCGCCAGATCGGCATAGGCAATCTGTCCATTTTTTGCGGACTTTACGGGGGCCGGAAATTCAACCCGCAATGGCGGCGGAACAAGCGCTGATTTGTCTTCGGCAAGGCTTATTTCAGCGGCGGTGGCCACCACAGCATAATCATCGCTGACGCCATATTTTATGCGCAGAGCAAATTGCTTCGTAACGGTAATATCTTCCATCAGGCTGATCAGTGGCGGCTGATCGGGAATGACAGTGATTAACCATTCCCGGTCTTCCTCGCCAGACTGCCGCAATTGCACCCGCATGCTTTGCAGCAGCTTAACAGCAGCGTGGCGGTTGGCGCTGTCAATTTTGGTCATGCTCAGGCGTTGTGTCGCGCCATGTTCGGGAACCAGGCGCAGTTCCGGTTCGCGCCCGCCAAATAGCCGCAGGCTCAGTTCGCTGCCGACCGGAACACTGACCGGCGAACCCGGCCCATAGTGAGCGCTGAAGCGAGGCTCTGTTTCCGGTGTGGGGGAGCCAGCCAGCAGCACCGGTGCGACGCCTGTATAGGCAGGGGGCGCAATCCAGGCTTCAAGCCGCGAACCGGGTGCGGCCTGACCAAAACTTTCCGGGATGAAACCGGAGACGATGCGCGGCCACCAATTCGGCCCTGCGGCAATGAATCCAACTAGCAAAAGAATGCCGGCCACCAGGCGCAGCCCGTGACGGTCACGCTGGATTGCAAGCGGCGATGGCCAGGCAAAACGCAATTTCGGTAAGGCTTGCCGCAAGCGCTCTTTGTGTCTTTGCCACAGCAGGGACGCATCCGGGTCCTGGCCGCCCAGACCAGGCGTGTCTTCCAGGGCGCGCAGGGGATGATGCAGCAACCCATTGTCGCGCTCGATACGCGCCAATATGGCGTGCCGCGACGGCAACCGGAATTTGCCGCGCATCTGATAGAGTATGAACGCGCCATAGCCAAGCAGCGTCAATAGCGCGAGCGCGTGCAAGTAAGCCGGGACCAGACGCCAAATATCCAGCAGCGATAGCGCCATAAACACCGCCAGCGCACTGGCCGCACGCCACAGGCTTCGCCACAATGTCTCCCACAGAATGGCCAGCCGCGCCAAGGCCACACGCCCAGCCAGGCCCGGGACAGCAGCGGGCTGATGATGGGGCGGCGGCGCGGCTTTAGCCTTGGTCACTCGCTTCAGCTTTCCTGTTTCAGCCAATCGGGATAGCGGTCCAACCCTAGTAATTGTTCGTAACTTTGCCGGGGCCGGACAAGGGCAAATTCGGCGCCTCTGACCAGCACTTCCGGGATCAGCAGCCGGGCATTATAAGTTCCCGCCTGCACCGCCCCATAGGCGCCCGCAGATAATATCGCCAACAGGTCGTTTTCGCCAAGTGTTGCGAGTTCACGATTAGTTGCAAAACTATCGCCCGTTTCGCATACCGGCCCCACCACATCATATTTGATCCGGGCGCTATCGGCTGCGGGCTGCCGCAGCGGCCATATCTCGTGATAGGCGTCATAAAGGGTTGGCCGGATCAGATCATTCATGGCCGCATCCACAATTGCGAAATTCCGGCTTTCACCGCGTTTTACATAAACGATGCTTGTGACCAGAACGCCCGCATTACCTACGATAAGTCGGCCCGGCTCAAAGATCAGCCGAAAGCCCGAATCCCCGAAAACCTCTGCGATCATGGCCGCATATTCTGCTGGCAGGGGTGGGTTGGCGTTGGATTGTTCATAGGGAATACCCAGGCCTCCGCCCAGGTCGATCTGCGCAATGGCGTGGCCATCCCGGCGCAGCGTTTCAGCCAGTTCGCGCATTTTTATAAATGCTGCGCGAAACGGCGCCAGTTCGGTAAGCTGGCTGCCAATATGCACATCTATGCCCGCAACCCGCAAATTTGGCAGACGCGCCGCCTGGGCATAGACTTCGCGGGCGCGGGAAATCGGAATGCCGAATTTGTTTTCTGATTTTCCCGTGGAAATTTTGGCATGGGTTTTCGCATCCACGTCGGGATTAACCCGGATCGCTATGGCGGCGATTTTTTGCCGGGCCTGGGCAACTTCGCTTAGCGCCAGCATTTCAGCTTCCGATTCCACATTAAATTGCAAAATACCCGCATCCAGGGCAGCAGCCATTTCCGGGCGGGTTTTGCCGACACCGGAAAAAACGATCTTGCCGGCGGGAATGCCGGCATCCAGCGCGCGGCGCAACTCGCCTTCCGAGACGATATCGGCGCCACTGCCCAATTTCGCCAATGTGCGCAAGACGGCCAGATTGCCATTGGCTTTCACCGAATAACAGATCAGCGCATCCCGCCCGGAAAAAGCACCGGCGAAAACGGTGTAGTGGCGTTCCAGCGTTGCGCTTGAATAGCAGTAAAAAGGCGTGCCTACGGCCGCAGCAATGCGCGACAGGGCCACATCCTCGGCATAAAGCTCGCCCTTATGATAGTGAAAATGATGCATGGGGTTATTTCTTATCTTGCGCCCTGTTCTTTATCCCGGCCCTTGCTCCATTCGCGTTCGACGCGAGGATCTTCTGAACCGCCCGGCGGCACTTCCAGCGGGCCTTTTTTTCCGCATGCGGATAGCGCCAATATTATCAGTAAAGCCAGGGCATTTGCGCGCATCAGCCGATTTCCTTGCGTGCCGCAGCTATGGCCGCGCGCACGCGTTCTGGCGCGGCGCCGCCGAAACTGGTGCGGCTGGCGACCGATGCCTGAACAGAAAGCATCGCCTGCGCGGCTGCGGTAATACGCGGCTCCACAGCCTGCAGATCCGCGAGCGTAAGCTGTTCCAGCGTTTGTGATTTCATCTCCGCGCGCTTTACGGCCTCGCCGGTGATATGATGCGCCTGACGGAACGGAATATCGAGTTCACGCACCAGCCAGTCGGCCAGATCGGTCGCCGTGCTATAACCCCTGCCCGCCGCCGCCAGCATCGCGTCAGGCTTAATGATCATGGTGCGGATCATTCCGGCCATGGCCGCAATGCACAGGTTCATGGTGTCAGCGGCGTCGAACACCTGTTCCTTGTCTTCCTGCATGTCCTTGGAATAGGTAAGCGGCAATCCCTTCATCACCATTAGCAGTGCGTTCAGCGCGCCGGTCACCCGCCCGGTCTTGCCGCGTATCAGTTCGGCGGCGTCCGGGTTGCGCTTTTGCGGCATGATGGAAGATCCGGTGGAAAATTCATCCGTTAGCTGAATAAATCCAAATTGCGCCGAAGACCAGAACACGATTTCCTCCGCCAGCCGGGACAGATGCGTGGCGGCGATGGCGCAGGCGGCAAGAAATTCCAGCGCGAAATCCCGGTCTGAAACCGCATCCAGCGAATTGCGCATGGGCCGCGCAAAGCCCAGCGCCCGGGCCGTGCGCTCGCGGTCGATCGGAAAAGAGGTTCCCGCCAGTGCGGCCGCCCCCAGCGGGCTTTCATTCATGCGCACGCGCGCATCGCCGAGGCGTGTGCGGTCGCGTCCAAACATTTCCACATAGGCCAGCAGATGGTGACCAAAGGTCACGGGCTGCGCGCTTTGCAGATGTGTAAATCCAGGCATGACAGTATCGCCATGTTCATCGGCACGGGCCAGCAGGGCGCGTTGCAGATCGCGCAGCGCGGCTTCAAGATGGTCTGCCGCATCGCGCACCCATAAACGAAAATCCACCGCCACCTGATCATTGCGAGATCGCGCCGTGTGCAGGCGTCCCGCCGCCGGGCCGATCAGCTCCGCCAGCCGGGCCTCAATATTCATGTGAATGTCTTCCAGCGCCTCGCTGAATACAAACTTTCCCGCTGTGATTTCCGCCAGAATAGTGTCCAGCCCGGCCAGAATTTGCGCCCCGTCGGCGGCGGCGATAATGCCTTGCGCCACCAGCATCTCGCAATGCGCCCTGGAACCGGCTATATCCTGGGCGTAGAGCCGCTGATCAAACCCGATCGAGGCGTTAATGCGCGCCATGATTTCTGCGGGGCCGCCGTCGAAGCGGCCACCCCACAGCGTATTGGCGCTGCCGGTCGTTGATGGGGTGGAAGGGTTTTTGCGCATGGGTTCAGACCGGCCTAACAGGGATAATGGATAGCAATGTCGGATATTTGCATGAAAATAGCGAGAATTACGGTTCATGTCTGGCGCGCGCGCGCCAGACGGTTCGCTGCGGCGCTGCTGGCCGCAATGTGCGCGGTATACGCCATTACGGGGCTTTCTGGCAATGTTGCTGCGGCGGCCGATGCAGCGGTTCCCACACCGGGCTTGCAAAATTTTGTCACTAAAATGGTCCCCGCCCCACTGCCTGAGGTGCAGTTTCAGGACGCGGCGGGAAAATTCCATAATCTGGGCGAATTTAACGGCAAGTTCGTGCTGGTCAATTTTTGGGCCACCTGGTGCGCGCCGTGCCGCGCGGAAATGCCGTCGCTCGACCGTCTGCAACAGACCATGGGCGGGCCGGATTTTGCCGTGGTGATTATCAGCCTGGACCGCGCCGGATACGCCAAGGCGGCGGCGTTTCTGAACGAAATCGGCGTCAAAAACCTGACCACTTATATCGATCCCAGCATCAAGGCGGCCCGCAAACTGGGTGCGCTGGGCCTGCCGGTAACCCTGTTATTGAACCGCAAGGGCGATGAAATCGGCCGCCTGACCGGCCCGGCGGAATGGGATTCCGCCGAGGCCAGGGCGCTGATTGCGCAGCATATGGGGGCTAAATAATCAGCCCTTCAGCGTGCATTTGCCCGCTTTGATCACGGTGATGCCGCGTTCCTTCACCTTGCATTCGAACGACACAATATTGCCGTCCTTCCAGGCGTCCACGACAATGGTTTCGCCGGGGATTACGGGTGATGAAAAGCGCACGTCAAAACCGGTGATCCTGGCGGCGTCATAATCGCAGACATTCTGGATGATGGCGCGGCAAGTGGTGCCATAGGTGCACAGGCCGTGCAGAATGGGGCGGTCAAAGCCCGCCTTGCGGCCGACTTCGGGATCCGCATGCAGCGGATTGCGGTCGCCCGACAAACGGTACAATAATGCCTGGCCGGGCAGGGTGGCCGCCTCAAACGTCATGTCGGGTTTGCGGGTGGGCACTTCGTGCGGCGTAAAGCCGCCCTCCGATGGCCCGCCAAAGCCGCCATCGCCGCGCGCGAACATGGAGCTGCCCAGCGTGCACAGCGGTTCGCCACTGTCTTTCAGGCGGATTTTGGTTTCCACATAGATGACCGCGCCCTTGTCCTTGCCCTTGTCGACGGCGGCGGTGACCCGGCTGTCATGAATGATGGTGGCTGCGGGCGGCAGGGGACGATGCAGTTCGATGCGCTGTTCGCCATGCAGCACCATCAGGAAATTGATCCCGGCCTTGCCCAT
>Ga0073924_1000244_pt1 | contig 12211 bp, 9 predicted proteins | sample GWRWT4_14Oct14_FD_70957 | JGI IMG/M metagenome (GOLD analysis project Ga0073924, IMG submission 70957) | Sand microcosm microbial communities from a hyporheic zone in Columbia River, Washington, USA - GW-RW T4_14-Oct-14 | ecosystem: Engineered > Artificial ecosystem > Sand microcosm >...
GCGTTGAAGCTGGGATCGTCGAGCTTGATCGAAAGGTAGTCGCGGCCTTCCTTGCTGGTCTTGGTCCAGGCTGCTCCGATTTCGGCCTTCGCCACGAACACCCGGTGCGAGGGGGCGTTTTCCTTCTCGCTCGCTTCCTCGGCGACGATGGTGACGTTCTTCTTCTGCAAGCTCATCGTGACGATTTCGCCGGTGTAGTTGGTGTCGCCGGACTTCTTGAATGTGCCGATATTTGCCATGATACAGTTCCTTCGAGTTGGTCGAACCCCGCGCTCATTCGCGGCCTCGATGGCTGGTTAAAGGCAGGGGCTTGCACCGCTGCACCCGCAGGGCCGCAACGCAGTGGAGGACGGGGTAGACCGGGGTTTCTTGTCCCGCGAGGAATGGGCGCAGCCCAGGGGATGAAACTTTGGACTGCACCGTTGCAGCAAGGGGCAAGAGGCGAAGCCGTCCGCTGCCAACCAAGGCCATTGACGAGGACGTGGGTGAGTGCGGTTCTGGCCATCGGACGCAAGGATATTTGGCAAGGATTGGTTGGCGCGTTCAATGTCTGGCTGACGGAACTTTGCCGCACGAAGTCACAGGGTGGGATTGTCGAGCCACGTCGCCGTATCCTGCCGACAGGGCAGGGAATGGAATCGCTCCGTCGCGCCGGGTTCTGTGGCTGCTGGTGACAGGGCTGCTGGTGCAGGCTGTAGGAAGGCGGCGACGGACTCGGTCAGCGTTGCATCCCGCCCCGATCCGCCAGCCTGTTCACGCGCAGAAATTGGAATCAACATCAACAGGTCAGGTTCGTGCCCAGCCGCAATCCAAAATGACAAGGCACTCAAGCCCCGTCCGGCTCTGCCGGACGGGGCTTTGTGGCGCGCGTGACGCGGACAAGAGCGGGCGGCACATTGCCGCCCGCTCCCCGCTCACGCCGCAAGGCGTTGCTCGTCGATCTCCTCCAGCGCATCGGCGCTTTCGGTATCGCCGCCCTCCACCTCGTCCGCCGCATCTGCGGCGGCGGGGTCGGGATCGAGCGGCGCTTCGGGTTCGGCCAGCCATACCGCGCGGTTGGCGGCGGCAACCGTCGCCACCCCGCCGCGCTGGGTGTAGGCCGATGGCGGAAACGCCATCCAGCGCGGCACCCAATTTTCAACCTTGGCGCGATCATTGCCGCCGGTCAGATAGTCGCCAATGACGCCCTTGATCGTCTTGCCCTTCTCGGCGGCATGGGCCTGTGCCACGGTATCGCCGCCGATCTCGCGCAACACTTCGGTCAAAACCTCGCGGTCACGAACAAGCGCATAAAAGGCATCGTCCGCCACCCAATAATCGGCCATCTTGACGCCAAGGTGAAGGCCAATGGTTTCGATGAGTCCGGTTCCGCTTGCCAGTGTCTCGGCCATGACCACGCCCAACACCTCCATGACCACCGCGTCGGGCAGTTCCAGCAACCGCTGGAACAATCCGCTGACGCCGTTCCTCGGTTCGTGGCCCAAAGTAATGCTGGCTTCGTCGGGGTCGAAGTTCAGCACGGTAAGCACCGCGCGCCGCCGCTCGTCGAAGCGGGCTTCGGCAACGCTGGTTTCGATGCTCTCGGTGATCGCTTCGATACGGCTGCGCTGATCCTGCACCCTCACCCCCCACAGGGGCGAACCGCAAATCGCATGGGCAACCATGACGCGCAACGCCACGCCACTATTCGCGGCAAGCGCCGACCGCACCGCCGCATGGCGGTGCAGGTCAACATAGCTGGTCATGGCTGCGGTAATTTCCGGCCGTGCGGCTGCGGGCTGCTTGCCCGCATCACCGCCGCCCTCACCCTGCCGCCGCGCCTCCTTGTGGGTCAAATAGCCTTCGTGGAACGCCACCTCGCCCTTGCCGTTGACGTCGATATAGACGCGCCCGCCTTTGCGCTTGGGGGTCTTTTCATGCTCCCATGTCTGGAAATAGACACCGGCGGGGACGATCTCGACCGCGCTCCAGCCGTCTTCGAGATAGGCGGCCTTGCGCCGCTCAATCTCGGCGGACTGCGCGGCCCAGAACTGATCGGCATCGGCGAAATAGCCTTCATCGCCGAATAGGTCTTTGACGATCTGGCCATCGAAAGCGGCAAGGTCGAAAAGCGCCGCGCCGGTCGCAATCGACGTGCCGCCGAACAGCCACGCCTTCAACTGCTGCCCGCGCGGCGCATAGCCGTCCGAATCCTCGAACAGCGCCAGCCACGCCTTTTGCTGTGCCTTGGTCGCCAAGGTCAGGTGCTTGACCGTGGGCGCGTCGATTTCCTCGGCGCGGAATGCCTCGCGGATGCGTGGTAACAGATTGCCCAGCGCAAGAATGCGCTTCACCTGCAACTCGGTCAGCGCGAAGGTCGCGGCAATGTCCTCGACGCTGCGGCCTTCCTTGACCAGCCGCGTGTAGCTTTCCCACTGCGTCACCTGATCGGGATTCTGCCGAAGCATATTCTCGATCATCGAGATTTCCAGCGCCTCGGCGTCGTCGCCCTCGCCAAGCGTGATGCAGGGCAGCGTCACGCCGTCCTGGCCCTGCCGCGCGGCCTCAAGGCTGGCATAGTAGCGGCGCTTGCCCGCAACGATCTCGAAATGGCCGGGGGTGCAATTGGGTCGAACGAACAGCGGCGAAATCACGCCGCGCTTGATGATCGACGGCAAAATGTCCGCAATTTCGGGCGGCTTCTTGCCCGCCCGCATATTGGCCTTGGAAACCGAAAGATGGTCGAGCGGGATTTGGTCGATGTGCATGGTAGGTTACTCCTTCGCTTGGGGGTGGCCCCATCCTCGGGGCATCTTGGGGGGCAGTGAGGATGGGGCCGGTTGTCCGCGCGGGACGATCCCGCGCAGGGTCTGCCGCCGCCTTGGGGGTCAAGGCTGCGGAAGCTTTGAAATTTCGTTGGCGATGGCGATGGCTGCGGCCTCAAGCCGCACTTCGTCCTCGGTAATGCCCCCGCAAAGACGGGCGGCATCGGCATAAATGGTCAGCGGGAAGCGCCCTTCAAAACAAAGATCGCGCTCAATGGTGAGGCCGAACGGCAACGTCACCGCCGCAATTTCGGCAAGGCTGACCGACCCCATTTCGGGGCAACCAAAGCCAAGATCGCAAAGCCCGAACAAAATGTCGCCGTCTTCGTCCAGTTCGGAAAACAGCCAAGTGCCCGACCCTACGGGATTGAAGAATTTGACGACTGGCACATGATCGCCACGGCTTTTGCCGTTGGTGATGAGGCGCGCGCGCAAGTCTTGGGTAAGTAGCAGCATGGCGAAAATCCTTTCAAAACATCTCGATCTGATTGCGGGCGTTGGTGTCGAACAAGCCATGATCGGCGGGGCGCTGCGTCTTGCGCGGCTCCAGCGGCGCATTGGCGCGCATGGCGAGACGGTCGCGGGGCGTGATCGGCGCAACCCCGTAAACAAGCGTCTGCTCACCAATGGGGGTTTGCTCGGACGATAAAGGGAGCGCGGCCCTCATGCCGCGCGCGCCAAGGTGCATTCGCTCTCCCGAACGAAGGACAAGAGGAAATCAGCCGCCTTGCTGGCTTGGCTGGCGGCTTTGAAAATGGCGCGATTGTCGGCGCGCAACACTGCAAGCCAAGAGCCGAGATAGTCGGCATGGCGAACGGTGGGGACTATCCCAAGTGCGGCGCAAAGATAGGCCGATGCCAATTCGGCGCAAAGTTCCTCGCGGGCATAAAGCGCGGAACCGAACCGCCCCGACTGGTCACGCGCCAGCCGCTCCTTGCTGCCTGCCCAATGGCCAAGTTCGTGCAAAGCCGTGCGATAGAAATCAATCTGGTGGGTGAACGCCGGTTGCGGCGGCACCTGCACATAGTCGCCGCCAATGTCATAGAAGGCGCGCGCGCCGCCGATGCGGAAATCCGCACCCGTCGCGGCAATCAGCGCCTCCGCGCCCTCATGCTGTTCGCGGGCCGGTAACGGCGTGGGGTCGGCGGTCAGTCGCTCGGGCAGTCCATCGCACTGCGCGGCATTGAACACGACAAAGCGTTTGAGGAACGGAATTGAACGGGGTTCGCCCTCCGCGCCCTCGCCCTTCTCGCGCCCGTCTTCGGGGGTGAAGCGGTCGGCGTAAAAGATCGTATGTCCGCGCTCACCTTTGCGAACGCATCCGCCAGCGGCCAGCGCCTGCCGGAAGGTCAACCAATCCTGTGACGGGTAACAGCCTTCAATGACTGCGCCCCACAGAATGAGAACATTGACGCCCGAATAGGGACGCCCCGAAACCGCGTTGCGGGGGAGTCCCGGCACTGCCGCCGCTGAACTCCACGGCTGCGCCCACGGGAAGCGGCCCGCTTCAAGCTGGGCAATGATCTTGGCCGTCACCTCGTCATAAAGCGATGCGCGTGACGCGCTGCCTTCTGCCCCGCCCTTGCCTCTGCTCCGCCGCATCCTGCCTTGATCCACCATCGTCGCCTCCTCGGCTCTAAAACCACACGCCCCCGGAGAGGGGGGTGGGCGGCAAAGAGCGACCAAGAGGCCCGGCGCGATCAGGCGCACCTGTAAGGCTGTAACAAAGTGAAAGACCCGGCTTGCCGGGTTGCGCCTGAGCGCGGCGGGCCTAGCCGGAAGCGCCGCCCATCCCCCTCTTCGGGGACGGCCACAAACACGCCGGCGCATCCGCGCCGTCCACAATCAGTCGAATATCATTGAATGAAAACCGCCGCGCAGCGGCGCAACAAGAACGGCACCCTTGCACGGCGCGACGCCGACGGGCGGTGTGGCGGCAAGCAGAGCGATGACCAGGCCGTCGCGCCAACGGCGCTGCGCCGCCAGTCGAAGCGAAGGCGCGTCCGTCGCCCGCACGGCAAGGAGAGAGGCAAGAGCGCCAGCGGGTCAGCCAGAAAACACCGCACCCTCAGGAGCGTAGCGGGATAGAGTGCGTCCCTGGATTTTCCCGCTCATTTTCACACGCTCCCGATCGTCACCCGAAGGGCCAAGACTACAGGCTTGGTCCGCGCAGCGGATAGAGCGGGTTGCCCAGAGGGCAGCGACCAACGCTTTCATCTGGTGACGTTGTAGTCAGAAATTCGGTCTACTCGCCGAGCTGCCTTCGAACATCCCTCCCCCGAATGCCGCGATTCACATTGTCCAATGGGGACGACGTAGAAGCCCATCTCTGAATGCGACATAAATTCGCCATGAGCGAACTATTATCTTGCAATCGAGATTTTTCAGCCTATGTAGGCATGGTGTGAATAACGGAAGAAGTTCTCATATTCAGCTTTGGCTTATGCCGAAGCGTGGAGATCGAAGGGTCTCTGTCACTTTATCCGCACTGCCCGCGATGGCCCCGGCGACGGGACGGCGCGGACGGGACGGGCGAAGCAGAGACGATAGCGAGAATTGCTATCGTCTCTAGGTAACGGGTGTAGTCGTCGGGTCCGCTCTGTTTGGCGAGAATCCTTGGTCAGACCAGTCCATTCCGGGCTGGTCGCCAAGGCAAACAGAGAAAGGAAAAGCTATGGCTTTTTCTAAGATCACATACCGACGACGGCGGCGACGTGGGCTGCGAGGAGAACCTCTTGAGCAGCGTCGTGGGTTCTGGATGAAACTCCGGTCCCCAAATACTTTGAAGTTCATCATTTCGGTGGGCTTTATGATCTACCGGGTTTTCCGCTCATTGCAGAAAATCCATCAGCTCTTCGAGTAAACCGCCAACCTAATATCTACATGCAGCGGACGTTAGGAAATGACATGATAAATGAAGCCCTCAGACTGATCCGTGTATTTCACGATCTGAAACAATTTGAGCTGGCAGACCGCCTCAAGGTTTCAAAATCACACATCTCGGAGATTGAAAGCGGTAGCAAAACGCCATCACTGGATTTGATCGAAAAATATTCGATCGAATTTCGGATTCCGGTTTCAGCGATCATGTTCTTCGCTGAGCAAATCCCCAATGCCAAGCGCGGTGAAAAAGCGCGGACAAAAATTGCGTCAACCGTTCTTGATTTGCTGAGCTTTATCGAGAGGAAGGCGGATGCCACTGCGGCATAGCGCCACACCCTACACGTTGCGCGACAGTCCATTTTTCCGCCTGCGCACTCGCAAGAAGCTGGCGACATTGCTGCGCGTTTCGGAAGCTGCTCTTGCTGATATTTCCGCGCGCAATGACCTCTATGTAAGGTGCTGGAAACACAAGAAGGACAAAGACGTCTGGCTGCGCGAGCAACCGTCTCCCGATATTTCAGCGCACTACCGCCCTATTGATATTCCTGACAGTGGCCTCAAGGCGGTTCAATCTAGAATTGCTGGGCTGCTGAGCCGTATCACCCCTCCAGATTGGCTATTCAGCCCGGTCAAAGGGCGGTCGTATGTTGACAATGCTGCCTGCCACAAAGGTTCCCGTGCATACTGGTTGTTGGATATTGCCGACTATTTCCCAAGCTGCACATCCAACAATGTCGCGCATTTTTTCCACCGCAAACTTGAATGCTCTCCAGATGTTACCGCTATACTTGTCCATCTGACCACCTGGCAACAATGCTTGCCTCAAGGATCGCCATGCAGCCCAATCCTCGCATATTTTTCTAATCTGGACCTGTGGCAAGAGATTGAGCAATCAGTCATGCAAGCAGGACTGAAACACAGCGTCTATGCCGACGATATTACGATTTCAGGCCAGATGATAAGGAAAGAATTAATTTGGGAGGTAAAGCAATCCGTACATAAACACGGGATGAAGATAAAGGCAGATAAGGAATTGAGTCTGATTGACAGTCCTGCTGACATTACCGGCGTCATTGTCGTTGGTGACAGAACTAAATTGCCGAACCGGCAATTGAAACGACTGTTCGAACTTCGCGCTGAGCGTCATCGCGCAAGAGATGCCATTAAAAAACGGCTTCTAGACAATCAAATATCTGGCAGGGTTGCGCAAAAGCGGCAAGTCGAGCAAGCTTACAATGCCAAATAGTTTGGCACTAGAAAATGGATGAGATGCATAGTGTTCACGCAAATCCACGCGCATTACCATGCCCACAAGCTAACATTGGCTGGGACTGATGACGAAGCATTTACGCGTTCGCTGACATCCGCACGGGTTGAAATGAACCCTCACCAAGTTGATGCTGCACTTTTTGCCCTCAAATCCCCCCTTTCAAAAGGTGTTTTGCTCGCTGATGAAGTGGGATTAGGCAAGACGATTGAGGCCGGATTGGTCATCTCCCAGAGGTGGGCTGAACATAAGCGCCGGATAATCCTGATCGTGCCAGCGTCACTCCGCAAGCAATGGCAACAGGAGTTGTTTGAGAAGTTTTCTATCCGTAGCACTATCATTGAAGCAGCTACCTACAAGGCGATGAAAAAGGACAAGATTGCCCGCCCTTTCGAGTCAGCCGATGGCATCGTCATTTCATCCTATGAATTTGCCGCACGGAAGGCTGACGAACTGCGCGCAGCAAAATGGGATCTTGTTGTTTTCGATGAAGCCCATCGCTTGCGCAACGTATATAAAAAGGGCGGATCTCAGCGCGCAAAGGAGCTGAAAGCCGCACTGCAAGACCCCTTCAAAATCCTGCTGACGGCAACGCCGTTGCAAAATTCTCTCATGGAACTCTACGGAATCGTCTCGGTGATCGACGACGAACATTTCGGCGGGGAGAATGCGTTCAAGGCGCAATATGCCGGGGCTTCGGCGAATAGCAGCGCGCTCGACGTGTTGAAGGAACGGCTGGCGCCGATCTGTCACCGAACATTGCGCAAACAGGTGCAAAAAGCTGGCCATATCAATTTCAAGCGGCGCAACGCCCGAACATTTACCTTCGATCCGTCCGCCGACGAACTGACACTCTACAACAGTCTGTCGGCATTTTTGCAGCGGAAAGATAGCATTTCATATGGCGACAAGGCCAATCAGCTCGTCGTGCTGCAAGTCCGCAAAATCCTGGGGTCTTCAACATTCGCCGTTGCAAGTTATCTCGACAAGCTGATCGAACGCCTGCGCCGCAAGGAACGCGCGACTCTGGATATTACCGATGACGTGGAAGACATCGAGACGACGTTTGAAGAGGCCGATGTGGATGACGAGGCAGACGAGGCCGAACCCATTGATCCTGTGAAACTGGCGGCGGAAATAGCCGAACTGGAAACCTATCTGGCGCTGGCCCGGTCTATCGGGAGCAATGCCAAGGGCGAAGTGCTGCTCCACCAATTGCCAACGGTGCTTGATGAAATCGCCAACAAAGGCGGCAAACGCAAAGCCGTGATTTTCACCGAAAGCGTCCGCACCCAAACCTATCTGAACGAGCTGCTCAGCAAGCATGGCTATGCGGGGCAGATTGTCTTGATGAATGGCTCCAATGCTGACCCTGCCAGCAAGGATGTCTATGCCTCGTGGAAGGAGCGCCACAAGGGAACCGATAAGATTTCGGGTTCGAAATCGGCCGATATGAAGGCTGCGATTGTCGAAGCGTTCAAAGGAGATGACAAGGCGATCCTGATTGCGACCGAGAGCGGGGCAGAAGGCATCAACCTTCAATTTTGCTCGCTGATCGTCAATTATGACCTGCCGTGGAATCCGCAGCGGGTTGAACAGCGTATCGGGCGTTGTCACCGTTATGGGCAGTTGATCGACGTCACCGTAGTCAACATGCTCAACCTCAAGAACCAGACGGAACAACGGATTCACGACCTGCTCGCCCACAAATTCCATCTGTTCGAGGGAGTCTTCGGGGCCAGCGATGAAGTTCTGGGCACGCTGGTCAGCGGTCTGGATTTTGAACGTGAGGTGCTGCGCATCGTGCAGGATTGCCGGACACCGGAACAATCGGAGTTTGAATTTGACGCCCTGAAATCCTCCATTGAGGATACGATCAACGCCGATATGGAAGCGGCGCGCGCCAAAGTGCTTGGCGCGCTTGATGCGGAGGTCATAGCAAAGCTCCACCACCGCGAGGCTGAACTGGCAACCAGCGTGCCCGAGTTCCGGCAAAGGCTCCTGACTATCGCTAAAGCGGAATTGCCCAGCGCCGCGTTTCCCGCGCCTGACAGCCAGCGGTTCGATCTGGACGGACTCACGTTCACGACCGAGTGGCCGATTGCCGATGACAATGATTGGCAATTCCTGCGCGTGTCGGATGGCCTGGGGTTGGAAATCGTCGAAGCCGCCAAGGCGCGCGATCATGCGAGCCAGTCCGCCGCACTGACATTCCGGCCCGATGATTTTCCCTATGCGGGGCAGATGGGCGCGGTGAAGGATCTGGCCGGACAGTCCGGCTGGCTGCGGGTGTTCCGGGCGGTGATGCCGACGCCCGATGCCCTACGCGAAGAATTGCTGATTGCCTGTAGCAGCGATGCCGGGGCGCTCATTTCTGGCGAAGTGGCCGACAAGATGTTTATGGTTCCCGCCAAGGGAGCGCCTTCACACGCGCAAACCGCTCCCGATGAAGCGTCGCTCAAGGCCATCGAACATACGCAGTTCGCGGCATTTTCGGACAAGATCAAAAACGAGAATTTCGCGTGGATTCAGGCCGAAGAAGACCGGCTGGATCGCTACGCGGCGGATATTGAAATTGAGCTTGATGCCCAGATTGATACGCTGGAAACCGAGGTCAAGGAACTGCAACGGCAAAAGCGGTCGCCCGATCTTTCGATGGAGGACAAGGTGGCGCTCAGCCGCAAGGTCAAGCGGATGGAGGGTGAGGTCGATGATCTCAAATTGTCCAAATTTGAACGGCGCAAGAAGGTGCGGCGCGATGTCAGCGACAAGCTCGACGAATTTGCCGAAAGCCTGAACATGCAACCGTCCATCACGCCGCTGATGACGCTGCGATGGACGGTTGAATGATTGGATGTTCCGCGAGTTTGGCCCTGTTCCTATCAGCCTGGCGCTCGATTTCAGCAGCTATGAGGATGACTGGAGACACGTTGCCGCCTTTCGCGGACATTCGGGCTGGCTGTTGATGGCATCTGCGACCATTCAGAGCGCTCATGATATTCTCCATGCGAATCTGATCGTTGCCTGCGACGCCCAAGAGAATGCCATCCCAGCTTGGCGGGCCACTCATCTGGCACAATGCCAGTGGTCTGATCTCGATCATTGCCCTTACGAACCGCCGGCAATGCTGGATGAGCTGCTTTGTGAAGAGGAAGGTGCGCTTTATGCGCGATGGCAGCGCGAAGCCAATAGCGAGCTTGCCTCACTGCACGAACAAGCGCAGCGGAACATGGATGCGCTGGAAGCAAAAGCGACCAGCAAGGCGCGCAAGCTAGACAGACAAATCCGCGATCTTCAACGACGACGGCGTATGACAGACAATGAAGCCGCGCGCGCGGCGTTCGCGTCGGTGATCGCCGACTTGGAAGAAGAGGGCGACGCCGACGCCGAGTGGTTGATAAATCAAAGAATTACAATGCGACGCCGAGCTGATTTCGCCGAAGAGGCGCTTTGGCAGAATACCGACGTGCTGATCGAAGTTGAGACAACGAGGGTTATCCATTGGCGCGATGGTCGTCCTGCCGCCGAGCGCGCGCTCTTCCCCGTCTGGCAAGCCGGACGATTCTACGCACCGAAGGTTTCTGGCGAATTTGCCGAACCTGAAGAGGCCGATGTTGTGCTCGCCAAAGTAACGGCGGCGTTGCGTGCCAATGCACAGCGTCAGTCCGAAAATCGCCCGGCGGATTATGTGCCCGCGCCCGCAGTCGGGCTTGAGGACCTGCCCAAAGCTTCGCCATTCCTGCGCAAGCTGGCGACTGCTGCGACGATTCCCGCGCCCGCGCGTGTCGTCCCGAAGCCGGCACTTGGCCCCTTGCCCGTCGCGACTACCGAATCCAACGGCGCATCCTATGGCAAACTCAACATCGAACGAGACGTGTTAGAGGGCTTGCTGAAAGGACTGGAGGAACAGGGGCAGAAATTCTTCCCCGGCTCCCGGAAATATCTGCAAAATCAGGAGCAGCGGGCCGACATGGCGCGGCGCATAGCGGTACTGGATGATATGATCTCTGGGAAACAGGCGACGGCACCTGCCGAATCGAGCGACGATCCGGCCAGCAAGTGGCCTTTCAAGCGGGTGGAAATGTTGAGGCAGCTATGGCTCAACGGGGTATCGGCAGGCGAAATCGCCAAGCAGATCGGCGATGTCAGCCGTAATGCCGTGATCGGCAAGGCAAAACGGCTTGGATTGCCTTTCAATTCAACAACTGGCGACGAGACAATCAGCTAAGAAATGACTATCGAATCCTATGACCAAAAAGACCAAACTTGAACTGACCTGGCCCGGCAAGGAGGATCGCCCCAAGCTGGAGCCGCGCATTCTGATCGAGAACCCGGACAAAAGCACCCACGCCGCCGCGCGGCGGTCGGATGCGGACATTTTCGATAATATGCTCATCAAGGGCGACAATCTGCTCGCGCTCAAGGCGCTGGAAGCCGATTACGCGGGCAAGGTGAAATGCGTTTTCATTGATCCGCCTTACAACACCGGCTCTGCCTTCGGAGATCATTATGAAGATGGGCTGGAACACTCTCTCTGGCTGAGTCTTATGCGTGACCGGCTGGAAATGATTAAGCGGTTGCTATCTGACGACGGCTCCCTGTGGGTAACACTCGACGACAATGAAGCACACTATTTCAAAGTCATGTGTGATGAGGTTTTTGGAAGATCAAACTTTTTTGGCAATATTGTTTGGCAGCATAGCGTGCAGGGAAAGAACGATGCCAAGACGGTATCGCTCCATCATAATCACCTGCTGGTATATGGGCGCTCTTCAAATTTTCAACGAAACACGCTCCCTCGTTCTGATAAGCACAATGTGAATTATGGGAATGCGGACAATGACCCTCGTGGTCATTGGCGCGCCGGGGACGTTCGAAGTCCAAATCATCGCGAGAACCTTAAGTTTGACGTGGTAACGCCAAGCGGAAAGATCATCCCACCGCCCGAAAAAGGCTGGCGCTGGGCGAGAGAAACATTTGATGAAAAAGTTGCCTCAGGGGAGATCACGTTCGTCAACAATGACACTCGGGTTCTGAGAAAAATCTACTTGAGCGAACAGGAAGGTCGGGTTCCTGAAAGCATTTGGTTTGGTGAAGATGCCGGGACGACCCGGGAAGCAACGGGCGAGCTGCGAGCGGTGCTAAGTGAAGTTGATGACCTATTCCCAACACCCAAACCCGAAAGATTGCTTGAGCGAGTTATTTGGATCGCCACCAACCCAGGCGACCTCGTCCTTGACTCCTTCGCCGGTTCCGG
>Ga0073924_1000246_pt1 | contig 12157 bp, 11 predicted proteins | sample GWRWT4_14Oct14_FD_70957 | JGI IMG/M metagenome (GOLD analysis project Ga0073924, IMG submission 70957) | Sand microcosm microbial communities from a hyporheic zone in Columbia River, Washington, USA - GW-RW T4_14-Oct-14 | ecosystem: Engineered > Artificial ecosystem > Sand microcosm >...
GGCGCCTCGAAAAGAATCAACTATTTGATTTTATTTTGGAAAAAATCCATGGGGCAAAGCCGTCCAGGGAATGGCGTGCACTCTCCTGGCACGACCGGCCGACTGCGCCCCAGACTGGCGCAGCCGCCTTCACAAAAAACGCACCGGCCGCGCCCAGATTGCCAGCACCACACACCCCAGCGGACTCTGCACCGCATGGCAGGAACCAGGCGCATTGACCAGCAAGGTGCCGGACGCATAGTGGCCGCGCTCATCCTGCTGGACGCCCTGTAGCACCAGGATGTGTTCATAGCCCTCATGGGCATGGGCGGGCACGCTGGCTCCCGGCGCGTAGCGCAGCAAGGCCGCGCGCGGACCGTCTGGGCCGGCATCGTAAAGGGGCACTTGTTCAACGCCTTCCCGAAACGGCTCCCAATGCCAGGCCGCGACGTCGAACGCGCCATTCTGAAACAGGGTCAAGATCCGGCTGGGGAAATCCGGTGCATCGCTCATCGGCCAAGCGCCGCGAGCAGGGCCGATGACTCGGCCACCGCGCCGAATACCCCGCCCTGCATCTTGATCATGTGCAACGCCGCGCGGTGATTACCGGGGTCCGTCGCGCCACAGCAATCCGCCAGCAGCAGGCACTCGAAGCCGCGGTCGTTGGCCTCGCGCATCGTGGTGTGCACGCAGACATCAGTCGTGATGCCGGTCAGGATCAGATTGCGCACGCCGCGCAAATTCAGCATGAGTTCGAGATCGGTGGCGCAAAACGAGCCCTTGCCCGGCTTGTCGATCACCGGCTCGCCGGGCAAGGGCGCCAGCTCCGGAATGATTTCCCAGCCCGGCTCGCCGCGCACCAGAATCCTGCCGCAGGGACCGGGGTCGCCGATGCCCGCGCCGATGCGCCGCGAGCGCCAGCGCTTGTTGGCCGGCAGATCGGCCAGATCGGGCCGATGCCCCTCGCGGGTATGGAAGATGTGGAAGCCTCCAGCGCGAAAGGCCGCGAGCACGGCGTGGATGGGCGCAATGGGTGCGCGGGTCAGCGACAGGTCGTAGCCCATCTTGTCGACATAGCCGCCGACACCACAAAAATCCGTCTGCATGTCGATCACGATCAACGCCGTGTTTTCCGGGCGCAGGTCGCCGTCGAAGGGCCAGGGATAGGGGTCGGCGTCGAGGGTGCGTTCGGCCATGGATTGAAACTCCTTGCGTTGTGCTACGGATTGTTCTGCAACAAGCGCGCCGCGCGACTTGTCTCAGTGTCCCGCCGCCATGTGGCGGCCGATCTCGGCGCGATCGGCCATGGCAACGGAAACTTCGTGGACAATATGGCCGCCGCTGATCACCAGCAGGCGGTCGGCAAGCTGCAGCAGTTCGTCGAGATCGTCGCTGGCGACCAGCACCGCCGCACCGGAATTGCGCGCCTGCACCAACCGCGCGTGCACGTCCGCGACCGCCTTGAAGTCGAGACCGAATACCGGGTTGGCGACGATCAACACGTTCACCGGCTCCGACAGCTCGCGCGCCAGCACCGCGCGCTGCACATTGCCGCCGGACAGCGTCGTGATCGGCCGCGCTGGATCTGCGGGGCTTACGTTGAAAGCCGCCATGCGGACGCGCGCCTGCGCGCGGATCGCGCCGTAATGGATGAAACCGGCGCGGCCAATCGGTGGGCGGTCAAAATTCCGCAGCGCCATGTTGTCGGCAACGCTGAGCTTGCCGACGCAGCCCTTGAACAGCGGCTCTTCCGGCAGGCTGAAGACGCGATGCCGGCGCATCTGGGCGCGCGTTGCCTGGTAGGCCTCACCGTCGATCCGGATCGTCCCGGCGCTGGCCTGGCGTTGACCCGTCAAGGCTTCGATCAGCTCCTTCTGGCCGTTGCCGGAAATGCCGGCGAGGCCGACCAGCTCGCCACCGTTCACGTGCAGCGAGACTGCATGCACGCGCGGCAGGCCACGATCGTCGCGCACGCTGAGCCGTTCCACCACCAGTCGCGCGGCAGCGGACGACGCCACGCGCGGCAGCGCACGCGCCTCGGTTGCAGCGGCAGGCTCGCCGGTGTTCTCGAGCTGTGTCTCGCCCATGATCCAGCGCGCCATGCGCTCGTGCGTCGCTTCCGTCACCGGCGATTGCGCCACCATGCGGCCGCGCCGCAGCACCGTGACCTCATCGGCGTACGCCAGCACCTCGCCGAACTTGTGCGTGATCATCAGCACCGTGATCTCGCGGCGATGCGCCATGTCGCGCAGCAGGCCGAGCACCTCGTCGGCCTCCTGCACGGTCAGCACCGAGGTTGGCTCATCGAGGATCAGCAGGCGGTGCTTCAGGTACAGCTGCTTGAGGATTTCCAGCTTCTGCTTTTCGCCCGCGCCCAGGCTGGCAACGGGCGCATCCAGCGACAGACGGAACGGCGCGCTGTCCATGAATGCGTCCAGCGCCGCGCGCGCGCGGCGCCACGGGATGCGCCAGGGCAGGCGGCCACGCGCCAGCAAGAGGTTTTCGGCGACGGTGAAGCCCGGCGCAACCGTGAAATGCTGGTAGACCATGCCAATGCCGAGCTGCTGCGCCGCGCGCGGCGAACCGATCTCGACTTCGCGCTCATCGAGCAGGATCTGGCCTTGATCCAAGGGCTGATAGCCGATCAGGCCCTTCACCAGCGTGCTCTTGCCGGCACCGTTTTCGCCGAGCAGGGCATGCACCGTACCGGGCGCAACGCGCAATGAAACCGCATCGAGCGCGCGAAACGCGCCAAAGGATTTGCCGGCACCAATCACTTCCAGCGCAATCGATTGCCCGGCGTGACGCGCGACAGCGTTCATGCGGCGCTCATCGGGTCAGCGACAGCTCGCCGGGCGTACCGGCCAGTGTCTGGCGCGGCCGGGAGCTGGCGATCATGATGCCCAGGGTCAGCGCGTAGGGTACGGCGTTGAACAGGTGATAGCCCCAAGTGACGCCGATGGATTGCAGCGCGGGGCCGAGCGCGCCGGCTGCGCCAAACAGCAGCGCCGCTGCCAGGCAGCCCAGCGGCCGCCAGCGCGCGAAAATCACCAGCGCCACGGCCATGATGCCCTGACCGCTCGATAGCCCTTCACTCCACGACCCCGGATAGCACAGCGACAAATAGGCGCCGCCAACGCCGGCGAAAGCCCCGCCGATAGCGGTCGCGGCGATACGCACCTTGAGCACCGGATACGCCAGTGCGCGCGCCGTGCCTTCGTGATCGCCCACCAGCCGCAGCGCGAGACCCAGCGCCGTGCTGCGCAGGCCCCAGTGCAGCAGCAGCGCCAGCGCGATGCCGATGGGGAACAGCGCGTTCACCGCCAGCGCGCTCTGCCAGCGCGGATCGCCACTCCAGGCCCCAAGCGCAAGACTGGGCAGTTGCGGCGCCTGCGGCTGGATATAGGGCTTGCCGAGAAAGAACGCGAGTCCGGTGCCGAGCAGCATCAGCGCGATGCCGAAGGCGATGTCGTTGACGCGCGGCAGCGAGCACGCCAGGCCATGCAACAGGCCCAGCATCAACCCCACGCCGGCGGCGCAGCCGACGCCGATCCAGGCCGACTGCGTCAGATAGGAGACCGCGTAGCCACACATCGCGCCCGACACCAGAATGCCTTCCAGGCCCAGATTCACGCGCCCACTCTTCTCGGTGATGCACTCACCCAGGCTCACGAACAGATAGGGCGTGCCGACGCGCACCGCGCCGGCGATCATGCCGATGGCCAGCGTGACCAGCGCCTCAGACACGGGCAGGCTCCGCCGGCGCGGACAGCTGCAACTGCCAGCGGCCGATGCGGCCGTTGAACGCTTCCCATGCGAGCAGATTCGCGAAGATCAGGCCTTGCAGCACCAGCGTCGCCGCATCGGGCAAATCAAGCCGCCGCTGCAGCAGGCTGCCACTGGCGCCGATGCCGCCAACCAGAATCGCGCAGACGATGACCGCCAGTGGATTCTGCCGCGCCGCGAACGCCACCAGGATGCCGGCCGTGCCGTAGCCCGACAGCAATGACGCATTTGCACTGCCCTGCACGGCGGCAACTTCGAACATGCCGGCCAGACCCGCGGCCGCGCCGCCGGCAAAGCAGGCGCCGACGATGAGCGCATTGACTGGCAGGCCGACCAGCCGCGCCGCCTGCGCATTGCCGCCCACCACATTCAGTGCGAATCCGGGCACGCTCCAGCGCATGAACACCCAGGCCGCGATGCAGAACAGCGCGCCGACGGCAAAGCCCCAGTGCGTGTCGAGACCCGGCAGGGTACCGATCATCCAGCCAGCCGGCAGGGGCGGTGTCGAGGGCTTGTTGAGGCTGGCCGGGTCGCGCAGAGCGCCTTCCACCAAATGATTGAACAGCGCAATGGCGACATACGAGAGCAGCAGCGAGCCAATCGTTTCGTTGACGCCGCGCCATTGCCGCAGCGCGCCGCTGGCGGCGATCCACATACCACCGGTGAGTGCACCAGCCAGGGCCATCAGGGGAAGTGCAATGGTCGGCGACAGGCTCGGCGCGGCCATGGCGATCGATCCCGCCGCGAGGCCGCCGAGCGCGAGCGCACCCTCGCCACCGATGATGATGAGCCCAGCCCGCGCCGGCAGCACCACGCACAGCGCCGTCAACATCAAGGGCGCGGCGCGTTGCAGTGTGTTGGCGAAGGCAAACGCGGAGCCGAATGCGCCCTTGACCATCAGTTGCAGAGCTTCGGTCGCCGGAACGCCATGCAGTTCCAGAAACGCACTGAACATCGCCAGCGCCGAGAGCACCGCCAACAGCGTCGGCAGGCCACCGAGCGCTGCGCGCAGAACCGCCCGCATCAGCCGCCGACCGTGCCGATGACGCCCTCGACCAGGTAGTTCATGCTCTCCAGCGCAATGTCCGTCTGGGCATGGGTGGTGCCGGCGGCGATCACGGTCTTGCCGGTGTTGTCCTTCAACGGGCCTTTGAAGATGTCGAACTTGCCGGCGATCATCTCGGCCTTGGTCGCGTCGATCGCCGTCCTGGCGGCGGGCGGCGTCACCGCGGTGTAAGCGGACATGCGCACGAAGCCGTCCTTGAGCCCACCGCGCGTCATGTTCGCGAAGGGCGCGCCGGATTGCGCGGCGCTGACGTACTGTTTGTACACCGTCTCCCAGTTCCACTCCGCGCCGGTCAGGTAAAACTTGGGGGCGAGCACCGACTGGTCGGCGTGATAGCCGCAGACGTACATGACGCGCTTGGCCGCGGTCTCGACCAGCACCTTCGGGCTGTCGACGTGACAGGTCACCACGTCGACGCCCTGATCGGCCAGCGCGTTGGTGGATTCGGCTTCCTTGACCGGCATCGACCAGTCACCGGTGAAAATCACCTGCGTGGTGATGTCCGGCTTGATCGAGCGCGCGCCCATGGTGAAGGCATTGATGTTGCGCAGCACCTGCGGGATGGGTTTCGCGGCAACAAAGCCGATCTTCTTGCTCTTGGTGGCGTGGCCGGCGGCGATGCCATTGAGGTACTGGCATTCGTCGATGTAGCCGAAGTAGCTGCCGACGTTGACCGGGTCCTTGCCCGCCTGCCATAGCCCCCCGCAGTGCGCGAAACGCACCTTCGGATACTTCGGCGCCAGCTTCACCGCATGCGCGAAATAGCCGAAGGAGGTGACGAAGATCAGTGCAGCGCCATCCTCCACGATCATCGCCTCCATCGCTTTCTCGACCGCGACGGTTTCGGGCACGTTCTCCTGCTCGATCACCTTCAGCCCGGGCAGGCCCTTCAGCTTGGCAATGGCTTGCGCGTGAGCCTGGTTGTAACCGTAATCGTCGTGCGGGCCGACATAGAGCGCGCCGACCGTGAGCGTCTGCGACGCGGCAAGCAGCCGGCCGAAGGGCGCGAGGCCAGCGGCAAGGGCAGCCGTGGAAATCAGAAACTGGCGACGATCAAGACTCATCTGGAATTGCTCCTGCGCAGGGACTACCGGGATTCAAAATCGCTGGGTCAGCCATGAACTTGACTCACGATTGGGGCAATGCCTGGTTGTGGCTGCAAATCGGGCCACTGTCCGAGCGGCATCACACCGGCGCGGCGCGCGGGCACGGCCGGGCATGATCGATTGCGCTCACCGACTCGCCAGCCAGGCGCGCCAACCACCGAAGCGCGTGATGTCGTGCGCGCCCGCCACCGCATGACCCTCGCAGACGAAACCCTTCACCCAGCGACCATCGGCCAGCTCCACGCTGCCGATGGCCAGCGGCGCCGGCACACCGGCGAGAAACGCACCGACCTGCGCCATGGGCAACTCCCACACCTCGATCTCGATGGGGCTGCCGGATGCATCACGCACCAGGCCGGGACGCGGCGGCTGGAAAGCATCCAGGGCAAAGAGGCGATAGGCGCTGGCCGTGTGGGTGCGCTGCTGCAGCCGGGCGCCCAGCGCGGTGAGTTCGCCGTTCAAGGGCAAGCCCTGCATGTGACCACCACAGACGGCGAGCGCGAGCATGGCGGCGCCTGCCGATCGTTCCGTCAAGGCGGGCGTCTCAGCGAGCGGCAGATTGCTGGCGCCCAGGCGGGTGCTGGTGGCCCGATGCAGCCGGTCAGCGAGTGCGAGCAGCCGCGCGTCGTGGCCCGCCGGCGCCTGCAAGGTGATCCCGTATGGCAGCCCGATGGGCAAGCCGCCACACGGCACTGCAACCGCGCAAAGATCCAGCAGATTCAGATGATTGGTGTAATAGCCCAGGCGATCATTCAACCCGACCGGATCGGCCAGTGCCTCGGCGCGGGTATAGACCGTGCCGATCGTGGGCGTCACCAGCAGATCGATGTCCTCCCACAGCGGCCGCAGCGCCTGGCGCAAGGCGCGCAGCCGGTACTGCCCTGTAAAGGCATCGGCTGCCGAGAATCGACTGCCCGCCTCAATGATCTGCCGCACCACAGGCAACACGGCTTCGGGACGGCTGCGCAACAAGTCGCGAATGACGAGGTGGCGTTCCGCGAGCCACGGCCCGTCATAGAGCAACCGGGCCGCCTCGCGAAAGAGGGTGTAGTCCACCTCGACCGCCTCACCACCCAGCGCTTCGAGAGCCGTCACGGCGTACTCGAAGGCCGCGGCACTCGCGGCATCGCCAAAGAATTCCCGTTGCGCCGGCCGGGGCACACCAAAACGAAAAACCGCCCCGATCGCAGCAGGGGTTATCGCTAGGTCACGCGAAAACGGATCGTCCCCATCAAAGCCCGCAACCACATCGAGCACCGCCTGGGCATCAGCGCAGGTCAGCGCGAACACCGAAACGCAGTCCAGTGAACGACAGGCGGGCAGCACACCGCGCGTGCTGACCAGACCGCGGCTGGGCTTGAGTCCGACCAGATTGCCCAGCGCCGCCGGCACGCGGCCGGAACCCGCCGTGTCAGTGCCCAGCGCGAAGCTGACCAGCCCCTTGGCCACTGCCACCGCCGATCCTGAACTCGATCCGCCGCTGATGTAGGCGGGATCGAAGGCATTGGCCACCGCGCCGTAGGGCGAGCGGGTGCCGGTCAGACCCGTGGCAAATTGATCCAGATTGGTCTTGCCGATCAGGATGGCGCCGGCATCCAGCAAGCGCTGTACCGCCGGCGCCGTCACGTCGGGTACGTAGGCAAAATCCGGGCAGGCCGCAGTGGTCGGCAGTCCGGCGACATCGATGTTGTCCTTCACGGCGAACGGGATGCCGAACAGCGGCAAGCCATTGGCACCCCGCGCCGTAAGGGCTGCTGCAGTGGCGCGTAACGCATCGCTCCCGATCCGGCTGATCCAGATCGCCGGATCGGACTCGGCTTCAAGTCGCGCGATCAGCGCTTCCACGAGCCCTACCGGAGTCAATACGCCATCGCGATAACCCCGGCTCAATGAAGCGAGGTCCAGGCCAGGAATCACAGGACTCACCGCTAGCACTCCGGGACCAGATGTGGATCCGGCCGTGTGAACCATGGCATTCAGAAAATCCACTTCACCATGGCCTGGGGCACATCCTCGTCCATCCCATCGATGCCGAACTTGTTGCGCCAGACTTGGTACTCCACGCCCGCTTGCAGCTTGCCGCCACCAAAGCCCGCGAGCTCGCCCACATCCACCAACAGCCGTGGTCCGGTGATGATGTTGTCCTCCAGCGGTTCCTCGCCCCAGGCGTAGTCAAAGAATCCCTCGAACAGCAAGGGCACCGGGCCCAACTTGAACGGCGCGCCCCACACTAGGGTGATCTGCTGGCCGGTGTCGATGCCGGAGCCCTGGTTGTCGCGGATGTACCAGTTGACCTGGAAAAACTGGAAGCCGGGCAGCTTGAGATCGACCGCCAAGCCATAAAGGTAAGTTTGATCGACGGGGGATTCCGGGATTTCCACCGTGGCGGTGAACAACACATCCTGGATCAGCCCCCAGGACAAATCCTTCCCGGCCATCTTGCCAAAGGAGAGCCGCGGCGAAATTTCGGCGTAAAAGCTGGCGCTTTCCTCAGCCGTTGTGCCGAAAGCATCCCCCTCGCCAAGCGGATTGGTAATGTCGACAAACATGAAGTTGTCGCCATATTTCCAGGTGTTGAAATGTTCGATCGTGATGATGCTCGACTCGTCGTCTTCGCTGAATCCACCGCTCGGATCGAAATCTGCGTAGCGGGTGCCATGCAGGTACTGAATATTGGTGGTGGCGAAGTTGGCGGAACCCGCCTCGGCGGCAGGATTGGCGAGGATCGCGAACAGGCAGCCCGCGCTGAGCGCGCCAGGCCCACGGTAACGGTCAAGTACATGCATAAAAGCGCTTCCCCATGTTGGCAATGAATTTTTGGCATACCCTGAAATACGACGTTGCATACAACAGCGAGCACGATTCATGCCGCAGCAGGAAAAAACACCTAACTTGTTTATTTTAAAGATCTTTAAAGCGTCATACCGGTTTGGCCTCGAAACCCGCGCCACCCGGTGCGCCAAGGCTGGGCACGCCACGCACTGATTTAAGGCGACGGCATTCCGCGGGCATACAATCATGTATCCTTAAATCCGTCCTCCATTCCGGAAATCCGCATGCGTCATCGGCCTTCCACCCAGACCATCTATAACGAGTTGAAGGAGCGCATCCTGAGTTTCGCGCTGTATCCCGGCACCCGGGTCACGGAAACCGAGCTCAGCCTCGATTTTGGCGTCAGCCGCACGCCCATCCGTGAAGCCTTGCAACGGCTGGCGGTGGAAGGCTTCGTCACGATCCGCCCCAAACAGGGTTGCTTCGTGCGGGAACTGGACATCGACGAGATCGACCAGTTCTACCAGGTGCGCACCGCACTGGAAGGCCTGTCGCTGGAACAGGCGTTGCTCCAGATGCCTCGCGCCGCGCTGGAGGAATTGGCGCAGCGCTGGCACCCGTCCCGGTCCAGTGAGGCGCCCCCGTCGGTCGAGGCCATGGCCCAGCACGACGAAAGTTTCCATATGGCCCTGGCCGAGGGCTCGGGGAATCGTGTGCTTGTGGGTCTGCTGAAAGATGTGAATGCCCGCATCCACATCATCCGCCGACTGGATTTCACCGCCCGCGAGCGCATCGCTATCACCTATGCCGAACACCACCGCATGCTGGAACTGCTGCTGGATGGCGACCTCAACGCCGCCCGCGTACTGATGCAGGCGCACATCCGCTACAGCCAGGAATTCGCCCGCAGCCTCACGCTGCGTCGGCTGGCCGAATTGCGGCACCCGCCGCTTCAGGCCGGCACCGGGAATGGCTAAGCGTCGGATAAGTGGATAAAATCACCGCCCCTCGCTCCCAAGGCCAGCGCCCATGACCACCCAGGTTCCCAAAGTCGGCTTTGTCAGCCTCGGCTGCCCTAAGGCGCTGGTGGATTCCGAACGCATCCTCACCGAGCTGCGCCGCGAGGGCTACCAGGTCTCGCCCAGCTACCAGGATGCCGATCTGGTGGTGGTGAATACCTGCGGCTTCATCGATGCCGCCAAGGCCGAATCCTTGGAAGCCATCGGCGAGGCCCTGGCGGAGAATGGGCGGGTCATCGTCACTGGCTGCATGGGTGCCCAACCCGAGGACATTCGCGCGGTGCATCCGGCCGTGCTCGCGGTAACCGGCCCGCAAGCCTACGAGCAGGTGATGGCCGCAGTGCATACCCACCTGCCGCCCGTGGCGCATGACCCCTACCTGGATCTGGTGCCGCCCCAAGGCATCAAGCTCACCCCACGCCATTACGCCTACCTGAAAATTTCCGAAGGCTGCAACCACCGCTGCAGCTTCTGCATCATTCCTTCGATGCGCGGCGATCTGGTGAGCCGGCCGGCGGGAGAGGTGCTCGGCGAGGCCGAACGGCTGGTGGCCGCCGGCGTGAAGGAATTGCTGGTCATCTCGCAGGACACCAGCGCCTACGGCGTGGACCTCAAGTACCGCACGGATTTCTGGAACGGCCGCCCCGTGCGCACGCGCCTCACCGAGCTGGCCCGAGCGCTGGGCAGCCTGGGTGCCTGGGTGCGGCTGCACTACGTCTACCCCTACCCTCACGTGGACGAGGTCATCCCGCTCATGGCCGAAGGGCTGGTGCTGCCCTATCTCGATGTGCCGCTGCAACATGGCAGCCCGCGTATCCTGAAGCTCATGAAGCGCCCCGCCGCCACCGAAGGCACGCTGGAGCGCCTGCGGGCCTGGCGCAGCATCTGCCCCGAGCTGACCCTGCGCAGCACCTTCATCGTCGGCTTTCCCGGCGAAACCGAGACCGACTTCCAGCAACTGCTGGATTTCCTGGAACAAGCCCAGCTCGACCGGGTTGGCGCCTTCACCTACTCTCCGGTAGCGGGCGCCACGGCCAATACCTTGGCTGATCCGGTGCCGGAAGCCGTCAAGGAGGAACGCTACGCTCGCCTGATGGAACACCAGGCCCGCATCAGCGCCGCCCGCCTGCAGGACAAGATCGGACGCACGATCGACGTATTGATCGATGCGGTGGATGCGGACGGTCCCATTGGCCGCAGCGCCAGCGACGCGCCCGAAATCGATGGCGTGGTCTACATCGACGATGCGCCCGCCCTCAAGCCCGGCGACAAAGTCCGCGTCGTGGTCACCGATGCGGACGAACACGACCTCTACGCCGATCTGGCGCTCTGAATCCCCCCTGCAGCCGGTGCGTCCACCGACCTGGCTACGTCATGGCCCGTACATTGCGTTTTCGGTGCCGTTCTGACATATAAGGGCAAGCTTCAGGGAGCAAAGGGCGAACCGGTAGAGGTGTCCCGTGTACGACTTGAGCCAGCATGTGCTCCGGACGGATGCCAGCGGCATGCCGCTGGAATGGATTGATTACCAACAGGCGGTGCGACTGCACCATCTGGGGGAGGTCGCCTATACCCTGGGCGCGGCGCTCTATCGCATCCGGGGCGGCATCAACGCCCACAGCGGCCGGCGCAGCCTGGTCCAGATCCATTCCATCATGGCCACTTTCGGCCACAATCACGTGCTCCATGAACTGCGCGACCGCTACACGCCGCCGCTGGGCAATCGCACGCTGTTTCGGCGTGACGGCCATCTCTGCCTGTACTGCGGCGGCCGCTTTTCCGTCTCCGACCTATCGCGCGATCACGTGACGCCCCTGAGCCAAGGCGGCAAGGACGTCTGGACCAATGTGGTGGCCGCCTGCAAGCGCTGCAACAACCACAAGGCCGGGCGCACGCCGGAACAGGCCGCCATGCAGTTGCTCGCCGTGCCATTCACCCCGACCCATGCCGAATATGTCTACCTCCAGGGTCGCCGCGTGCTGGCCGACCAGATGGCCTTCCTGCGCGCCCATTTCCCCCGTTCCAGCCCGCTGCATGCCCGCGTGACGCGCCAGATTTTCGATTAAGCCGGCATTAAACCCGCATCAGGCCCGCCAGGGCGCTGTCCGGCCGCATACCAGATCGGCCAGAAAAGCGATGTGGTCGGGTGTATCGTTCAGGGCGGGAATATAGCGTAGCTTGCCGCCCCGCGATTCGAGCGTCTCGGCATAGCGGATCGCAATCTCCTCCAGCGTTTCCAGGCAATCCGCCGCAAATCCGGGGCACAGCGCATCCACCGTGCGGACCCCGGCGCCCGCCCACGCGTTCAACACCTGATCGGTGTACGGCCCCAGCCAGCGGGTGGGACCGAAACGGGATTGGAAAGCCAAGGCCCAGCGATCCGCTTCAAGGCCCAGCGCCGCGGCCAAGGCATGGGCCGTGGCCCGACA
>Ga0073924_1000248_pt1 | contig 12126 bp, 10 predicted proteins | sample GWRWT4_14Oct14_FD_70957 | JGI IMG/M metagenome (GOLD analysis project Ga0073924, IMG submission 70957) | Sand microcosm microbial communities from a hyporheic zone in Columbia River, Washington, USA - GW-RW T4_14-Oct-14 | ecosystem: Engineered > Artificial ecosystem > Sand microcosm >...
TCGTGATGTTCCCAGCCGGGCTGGTTTTCCTCCGACCCGCGATGATGGTCCAGCGCATATAACAGTGCGCCACGCGCCTTGCAGGCCGTGCCCAGATAAACCGTGGACTTGCCGCAATAGGAACCGATTTCCATCACCGGCCCAAGATCGGCAATTTCCAGCGCTGCGTCATGCAATGCCACGCCTTCCGCAACATCCATAAATCCTTTTACGGCATCAATATTGATAGGCAGCGAAATTTGCATCATGGCCCTCTATATACCGGAACCTGCGCAATCCGGCGGTCAATGTCCGCAACGAGATCCCGATAAGTCTGACTTTCAACATCACCATAGCGGTTTTCAAATTCACTCTGGGTCATATTATCCGGCAATCCGGTAATATCAGGGAAAAAATCACTCTCGCTTTTTACATTGGCCATCATTTTCTGAACCCGTTTCGCAGTGTTGCTGCTGGACGCCTGCTCGGCAAGTGTTACGCCCGCTTTGTCGCCTGCGATGTCGGAGAAACTGAACCCGGTTCCGCCGCGCAAAGTATCGGCAATTTCCTTGAATTCGCCAATCGCATTGGCGATACCGGCGCCTGTGGCAAGTTGTAATCCCGCAGATGTCAGATAATGCTGCACAAGGTCATGGCGATTTTTTATGGTGACATTGTGACTGCCCAGTTTCGATCCGGCAAAGTAATTACCCGTCGATACACCCACCAGTTTTTTCATGCGCGCATCACCGAAATAAATCGCCAGCGCCATAATCGCTGCCTGGTTTTCAATTATCGTCTGCGCCTCTCCAGCGGCGCTGCGGCTAATCGCCAACTCGAATACCGGCGCGATATATTTGGTAAGGGGAACATAACCACCGCGTATTTCGACCGCCACTTCCTGCAAGCGGGAATAGTAAATTTGAACAATTTCCGGATTCGCAATCTGCAATTGTTCGTTGTCTTTTACCTTGTCAAACAGCTCATTCAACTTATTCGATATTTTTTTTGTGCGATCCTGTCCTGGCGTCACCGTCATAATCATGACGTCATCTTCAAAGCGTACCGCGCTCACAATACTGGTTATAGTCTCGCCGCTGCCCTGTCCCAACACCAGATCGGCCCCCCAACTAAGCGCAGGGACCAGAAACCGCGCCGAAAACACAGTTTTGCCAATCGTCACATGTTTGAGAAGCAGACCTTCATCAGAAGGCAATATTCCAAAACCCAAATTCATGTAACGCCCAACCGGATTGACTGGAAGCGTAATGGTCACTTGCGCCTCGAGTCCTCCGGCGTTTATCTGTGCGTCGGCGCGCGCAGAAGGAACGCCCCGCGCAGCAAAGGCGATAATGCTTTCCAGGTCCTGCCCGGAAACCGGAATTTCGACCGCCTCCCCCTGAGTTTTTAAGCCGGACCTGTATTTGTTCACCAGCATTTTCACGCGATCTGCGTTCCGGGAATTGGCTATGGCGGCGCGTTTGACAACTGCGGGACTATCTCCGATCGACATCACCACCAAAGATGCAAGGCCAAGCGGTATGGTTAAAATGAGCAGCAGGAGTAAAATAAAAACGCGTTTCACTGGTTTTTACCCCTGTTAATTCCGTTAAGTATGCCATTTAGAATTTTCTGCGCCGCATTATCCTTCTCTGCCTGCGGTGGCGGTGCGGGAGCGGCGGGAGCAGGAACAGGAACAGGAGCGGCAACCACAGGCGCCGCGGCCCCGGGCACCGTGTCTCTGTTATTGATCACCCGTTGCAGACTTTTTGATAGCAGCGATTGCGTAAAAAAATTCTCCAGCCGATCAGTGCGCGCCAAGACCTCCGGATTATTGAGCGGACCGATATAGGCGATGCCCAGAGGCGGCGCACTCATATGGGCATTCATCGTCAGGCTGGCTTCAGCATTGATCCAGTATCTGGGGAAATCCATACTGGCCGTTAATCCGGTGGTCACGGAGTCAATGCCGATTTCAGCTTGGGTGCTTTGAGCCACACCCTGGCTGACGGTGAACGGCGCGTTGATCCGCTGATATTGGGTTTTTCCCGCCAGCAAAACATCCTCCACCGCGCCGGTAAAATCCGCCGCCCGCTGCAACTCTGTAAGCCGGGTGGCGAAAGCGGGCAGATCCACGCCCAGAATATAACCATTACTTGCGGATAACAGTGCGTTGCCTTCCAGGCTTGAAACGATGGCGAAACTGCTTGCGCCCGCACCCTTTATAGCACCTGAAAAATCCAGTTTTCCGGTTAAGGCGGGGCTGCCTAAAAGCACTGCGCTGGCAGCCTCCAAATCAACGCCGCGCAGAGTCCAGGAGGCGTCAAATTCGGGCGACGCTTCACCCCGGCGCAAACGCGCATTGGCGCGCGCCTCGCCGCCAAACAGGTCGCCGGTGAGCAGTTTCAGTTCCGCCTTGCCCTGATCCATCCCGATATGCAGGGATGGCCTTATGATATCATAGCCGCGCGCGGCAAACCGCGTGGCGGTAAGCTTTATATCCGCGTCGAACTGATCCAGCAGGGTAAAATTAATCGGTGCACCGGACCATGGCGCCGGCTGATTTTTTGCCGCCGTCCCGCCAGAGACAGCCTTTTCGCTTTCTAAAAAATTTTCTAAAAAAATGTCTCCTGCGCCAATCTCGGCTTGCAACATCGGCCGGTCTCCAGTGCGCCGCCATAATGCTGCGCCCTGCACGGGAACTGCGCCAATTGCGCCGGACAGTGAGATTAACCGGGTCTCGTCATATGTCCCGGCTATCTCCGCACTCAGATTAATACCCGCCTCGTCTTGCGTTGGCATGGGGTCTGTGATCATCCCAGACTGCGCCGCAAATTTTTTCAGGCTCGGATTTACTATTGAAAGAGACGCCTTTATCTCTGGCTTTATTCCCAACGGCGCAACCAATCCAGGGGCAAAGCCATTTATGGCGCCGTTGAGTTTTAGATTTGTGCCGCCAAAATAGGAATCTATCACGGCTTCAAGGGCGTCATTGGCCAGCAGGAGCTTGGCGTCGATCTGGGTCTTGCCGAGTTGCGTCCCTGGCAGCGGCAATGCAATCTCCACCGCACGCGCCAATCCGGTGAGATCGTTGGATGCCAGCCGTAAATTAACCTCACCTTCGGGTCGCGTAGTTATATTGCTGAATATGCCGCTGAGACTGATCGCCGATCCGGCCAGGTTCGCAACCGAAAAGCGGTTTATCGCCAAAGCCCTGCCAATAAGCGCGCCGTCTGCGTTTAGATCTGAAATGGGCATGCCGCGATAAACAAGATTATCAATGGACAGTTTGAAATTGCTATCATAGCGCGCGGCCAAGCTGCGCGCCCACTCCCATGACGCACCATCGCCCGCTTGCATAACGCTTGTGGGCGGCGCATTTTCAACGGACAGATAATTGTCCAGATTCAATTGATCAACATGCAACAGGATTCCTAGCGCCAGCCTCTCACGAAGCGCCATCGACAGGCTGCCCGTTATTTTTGAGGAATCAATTTCGGCAACAATTTCCCCGATATTCGCTTGTTGCGGAGAAAGCTCAAGCAACCCGGTTATTCCCGCCTGGCTCAGGCTGCGATCCGGAATATTGGGCGCCGCAACACCAAGCCAGCCCAACAAGCCGCGCAGATATTGCGTGTGCGCCTCAAACGCGCCGGTAAATTGGGGCTGGCCTTCTATTGCCCGCACTTTTCCGGAAAATTTCACCGTCGTGCTCCCCGGCAGTTCCGCGCTAATGTTTTCAATGGCGGCTGTTCCCCCCGCGACACTGAGCGCCAGATTTACGTCACGGACATGCCCGCCGCTCAACTTTACGGCCTTGGCGTTTATGCGCGCCACTCCATTGAGGTGCGGCGGAATTTCAAATTGACTGAACGAGGGCAGCAGCGCAGCAAACGCCGTGGCGCCGGGCTGATTTGCCATGGGCGCAGCATCCAGATCGAGGCTGGAGGCGGCAATGCCGATATCAAAATTGTGCGCTTCGCTTGTGTCCCATATAAAGCGGCCGGTTAAAATATTTTCGTTCAGGATTAGCCTGGCGTTTTCCGCCGTGATACGGCCCCGCACAACGGCAAGATCGCTTTCCATCCGATAGGGCAAGCGCAACAACCCCTTCGGCGCAACGGAAAACAACGGAACCCCAATCCGCGCCAGCACCGTGGTTAATCCCGTTAAATCCGTACCCTGACTATTTAGCTCTCCACTGATATCGCCATCCGATGATAATTCCCCGGAAAAATTCACGGCGGCGTCACCATCAAGAATTGTCTTTACCTCAAGCCGTGTGCTGCGTCCTGATTGCACGCTTCCAATGCGCGTCGTCAGCGTGACTGGCACACCTTGTAGCATGACTGCGCCAGCAGCCTCAAAAGGCCCCCGCAGGGTATCGGCCTTAAGCTGAACATGCATATCGGCCAGTTGCGCATCAAAGCCCGCTTTACGGTTATTATACTGTAAGACGCCGCGCTCTATCACCACCCGGTCAAAGCGGACGCCGGCATTTTCCGGCTGCATTGCGGCGCCGCGCCATGTCCAGTTATGGGCGCCCTCCGGCGATGTCTCCAGGCTCAGCACCGGGGCGATGATCCGAAAATTCGCAACCTGAAATTTACCGGAAAAAAGCGGCACGACGCTCAGATGCGCCTCCAGGCGCTCCAGAGACAGCAGCGCAGGCGCTATCGCCCCCGCGTCATTCGCAATTGTCACCTGTTCAAGCGAAAGTTCCGGACGGGGCAGCAGGCGAAAACCGATAGGGCCATTAATTGTAACGCCACGCCCGGTGACGGTACTGGCCTGCGCCTCGATTTCGCTTTTGAAGCGGTTCCAGTCAATATAACCAGGCAAGATCAGCGCAGCGGCAACCAGACCGGCCAGCATGATGGCTAAACCCGAAGCAAGCTTTTTGAAGCGAGTTGCTGGACGTTTGAATTTGCGCGCCGGCCGCATGTACCGAATCTATTCCTTATACACTAGACCCTGTTTTACGGGGGACCCATTGATATTTTAGAGCCATTTCCGTTTTGATTGAGCCATCTGGTTCAACCAAAACGGAAATGGCTCTAGCAAAATCATACAGCAACGTGGATAATGTCTCTATGACCGAGATCGTCAATCTTAATAAAGTGCGCAAGCATCGCGCAAAGCAGGCCAAACTTAAATCCGCCTGTCAAAACCGCGTAAAATTTGGCATGTCCCGGCAAGAACGCGAAGCCGCACGGCGCGATGCGGAAAAACAGGCCGAAAAAATTGATGCGATTCGCTTGCCGGCCGATTTGGATCCAGAGAGCTGATCCTCGTATCAATAAGCAGTTGGGATATGCAAACCATGCCACATTTGGGACCTTTATCTGGAATTAAGGTGCTTGATCTAACGCGGGTTCTGGCCGGCCCTTATTGCACGATGAACCTGCTGGATTTGGGGGCGGCGGTTACAAAGGTGGAAACCCCTGGAAGCGGGGATGATTCGCGCGCTTTTGGCCCATTCATCGGAGAGCGTTCAGCCTATTTCATGTCTCTAAACCGCGGCAAGCGGTCAATTGCGCTGGATCTCAAGGAACCGGCGGATCGCGTGATTTTTGAAAATCTTTTGGAGCAGAGTGACATATTAGCCGAAAATTTCCGGGCAGGCACGATGGAAAAGCTGGGCTATGGCTGGGATATATTGCATGCGCGTTTCCCAAGGCTGATTTATGCGGCCACCAGTGGCTTTGGCCATACCGGTCCCTATGCGGATCGCCCGGCCTATGACATGGTGGTTCAGGGCATGGGCGGGATTATGAGCCTCACAGGCTATCCAGGCGGCCCCCCCACGCGGGTCGGCTCATCGATTGGCGATATCACGGCCGGCCTGTTCACCTCCATAGGAATCCTGGCGGCGTTGCATCACCGCACCGAGACTGGCGTGGGTCTCAAGGTCGATGTATCCATGCTGGATTGCCAGATAGCCATTCTGGAAAACGCCATTGTGCGATATTTCACGACCGGCGAAATTCCCCAGCCGCTTGGCGCGCGTCATCCCTCTATAACGCCGTTTGAAGCTTATGCCGCTCAGGATGGCTATGTGATTATCGCAGCGGGCAATGACAAGCTGTTTCATCTCGCGCTTGATGCGTTGGGTTTGCCCGAATTGCAACATGACCCGCGCTTCATCAATGCGCCGTCCCGCAACAAAAATGTTGAGGCGCTGAAAACCTGTTTCGAGTCGGTGCTCATCAAGGACACCGTCGCGCATTGGCTGACGCAATTACAGGATCGCGGGGTGCCCGCTGGTCCCATCAATAATGTGGCGCAAATCCTGGCCGATCCGCAGATCAGAGAACGCAATATGGTGGTGACGGCGCAGGACGCCGTGGCGGGAACCCTGCATATGGCGGGCAATCCCATCAAGCTATCAGCCTTTCCCGACCCCGCAACGCGCGGTGCGCCCCCCGAACTTGATGGCAACCGCGCCGAGCTTCTGCGTGAATTGACAGACGCGCAGTTACAGGTGTCACGGCTGAAACAGACAGACAGGCCAGAGGTTAAGCGCTATCTGCAAGCGCGGTATGGCACGGTATGGCTGCCGGGCGGGGCGGAACTGCTGGATGTGACGGCGCTTGCCGGTTTTGCTGCAATAGCTGCACATGGTCTGGTGGGACTGGCCAGCTTTTCCATCGAAAAATCGCAGTGCCGGTTAGTTTGCCTGGATAGTTTGCAGTCGGGGCTGGGGCATGCCGACGCGTTGTTGCAGGCCGTAATCGCTTTTGCGCGCTCTGAAGGGTGCCACAAATTATCGGTCACAATCGGCAATCATCATCTGCGAGCCATTGGATTTTACCAAAAACGCGGCTTTGCGATTACCGGGGTGCGCACTGGCGAACTGGCGCGTCTGTATGCGCACATGCCGGATAATATCCTGCACGGGGATCGCGACATCCCGGCGCGCGACCTGCTGGAACTGGAGCTTCCGCTTTGAAGCGCATTCATTGACATGGGACAAGTGTCTTTTATTGCCGGTTCATGCTTCTGCGCAGTTGCGCTATTGACTACGGCCGTTTTTGCTGCGCCTGTCCAATCCCGAATAGAACTGCTTGGCGCCTCCAGAACGCTGGGGAATGGGCAGCCTTTGTTGCTCGGCGTCCATATTGAGCCGAAGCCTGGCTGGAAAACCTATTGGCGGGCGCCAGGCGAAAGCGGCCTGCCCCCAGTATTTCTGTTTACAGCGCACGAAAATACCGGTCCGCCACAGATTAAATGGCCTGCGCCAAAACGGCTCACGCTTCAGGGACTGGAATCCTATGGCTATGACGGGCCGGTGATTTTTCCGTTTTTTGTTGCGCCACAGGATAAGACAATACCTGTCAGACTCGTCTTACAAGTGGATTATGCGGTGTGCTTGGATATCTGTGTGCCCGAACAGGCCGTTCTGATGCTGGATATTCCACCTGGAACCGCTATGGCCACACCAGACCTTGATCGCCTTCAGGCGTCCCTTCGCCGGGTACCCCGCACACAAGATGTTGCCGGCCAGCCCCATATCGCCACATCCTATATCACCCGGAATGGCCAGGGCGTTGAATTGCACGTTGAAGCGGACGCCCATGCCGGGTTCAAGGCGCCGGATCTTTTTGTAGATGGGGCGCCGGATATGATGTTTTCCGCGCCCCAAATCAGCTATGCGCAGGAACGGCGCCGGGCCATTTTCCGTCTTGAAGCCACTTCTCTCAACCCGGCGCAGCCGATTTCCGGGCAAACCGTCATTCTGACCCTTGTGGATGGAGAAAATGCATTTGAGAAGCAGGTGAAACTGGCGGAACAGACCGGAACCAAGTAGACTGTTGCAAATCAATACCAGCTATCACACAGGGAGACAGACTATGACCATTAGTGTCGGAGACAAGATACCGGAAGCCACGCTGATGCATATGACGGACAAGGGGCCGGCCCCGATCACGTCAGCCGAGCTATTTGGCGGCAAGAAAGTGGTGCTGTTCGCAGTGCCGGGTGCGTTTACTCCCACCTGCTCTAATCAACATCTGCCGGGGTTCGTTGAAAAAGCCAATGAAATCAAGGCAAAAGGCGTCGATACCATTGCCTGCCTGTCGGTGAATGACGCATTCGTTATGGGCGCCTGGGGCAAAGACCGCAATGTCGGCGACAAGGTGCTGATGTTGGGTGATGGCAGTGCCGCCTTCAGCAAGGCCCTCGGACTTGATCTGGACCTGTCGAAAATGGGGCTTGGCGTACGTTCAAAGCGCTATTCCATGCTGGTCGTGGATGGGGTCGTCAAGCAGCTGAATATTGAAGATGCCCCGGCAGGCGCCGTAAAAAGCGGCGCTGACACCATGCTTGCCCAGCTTTAGGCCAGGCATAGCGCCCGGTTAGGGCTTTGCTTCTAGAGCAGCCCGCGATTAAGTGGAGTCACGAAGTGACCCCGCTTAATCGCCGAAAGCGGCCCTAACACATTAAAATTTAGGGCAATTTTCAGAATTTACTAATCTTATTGGTCCATTGTTCCCTCCAAACCCGTTTTGGAAGGCAATAAAAGTGTCCGTCCCTCTTGAAAATATCCTTCAAGCCAGTTCGGCTGTATCGTTTCGCGTTCTTGACATTTCACGGGAATTAAAGCCGGAAGAACGCTTGTTTCGCAGCGAAGAGTTGAACCAGACAATCATTTTCAAACAACCCAGTTTTGCGCTGGATAAGGGTTTGAATGATACGCAGGCGCGCCCCTTCGCCAGGGCGGGAAAAACGGGCGCCAATCGGCCGATCCAGACGGCGATTTATGTTCCAAAAGTAAGTGAAGAGCCCGATCTGGGTGGGCACGCAATATTCATGAACCAACCTAAATATGCGGAAATGATGAAACATCATTGCGGCATGAATGTTTCCGACGCCGAAGTGAACGGGGATGATCTGACGCTTCTCAGGGTTCTGGAAGATGTGCCGTCATTTGACCCGTTTTTGTTAAAATCGGTCCTGTCCGACAAAAAAATTGCCGTGAATGAAAATTATCTGAATGTTCTCAAAGATGAAGAAGTCGAAGTCCGCCAAGTCATCGAACAACGGGTTCGCCCGATTGTCGAGCGCGCTTATGCAGGCCTTGCGCCCTCCGAGGCCGATGCGCGCACTCAGTCGTTCATTGACGGCATTTGGGATCCTGACTCAAGCGACGCATCCGCATTCATCGCTGCATTCCGAATTGAATCGTCGGCAATTCCCGAAGTGTTTGGCGCCTGGAAGGGCGTGTCCTACTATCAGTATCAGTTGCAACGCATCCGGCCACGAATTGCGGAACTCCTGTCGTTTTTGCAGGGCGAACATTCCATACCGATCGATATCCGCAAACTGGTTCCATCGGAGCGTGAAGGCCTGATGATGTATCGCAAGGATATTTTGAATCGCCTCCGCAGCGCCTATAAAAATACGCAGTCGATCCTGCAGGAATGTGATCATGCCTATGATTCATTGATATCAGATGGCAATCCGATTCCGTTCCGGAATTTCCTGCAAACTGCGGTAGACAAATATTGGACGCTGGGCGCCTGCAATTGTTCGCTGGTGCTTGTTACCGATGTCTGGGCGCGCCTCAGCCAGAAAGGCCGCTTGGTCAGGTATGAGTCGGATACAATAAAATCAATGTTTTCGGGAATGCGCGCCGCGTTGAACACGGAAAATACCGGCGGCACGATGCATTAGGGCAGCCTGCAATTAGCTTGAGTCACTATGTGCGCAAGATAATTGCAGAAAGCTGCTCTAGCCGGAGTTTGCCTGGCGCTTGTATGGCGCCATGCCCTGATTGGCCAGGGCGTCGGCGCGTTCATTTTCATGATGACCCGTGTGCCCTTTCACCCAATGCCATGTGACGTGCTGGCGTTCGGTCTGGTCTAAAATCTCAAGCCATAAATCCTGGTTTTTAACGGGTTTTTTATCCGACGTGCGCCAGCCATTGCGCTTCCAGCCGTGAACCCATTTTGTGATTCCATCCCTTAGATAGGTCGAATCCGTATGCAGATGAACATTGCACCGGCGCTTGAGTGACTTCAGCGCTTCAATGGCAGCCGTCATTTCCATGCGATTGTTTGTCGTATCAGGCGCGCCGCCGCATAATTCTTTCTCGACGCCGCCATAGACCAGTAACGCCCCCCAACCGCCGGGGCCCGGATTGCCTGAACAGGCCCCGTCGGAATAAATATCAACGCGGTCACGCGCATCTGCATTCATGGGTCAATCCCATAGGCGCCAGGCCCTGAAATATCCCGGTGAAAGCGTAGCTTTTGCAGATATTCGAGCGGATTTTTCGGCTTGACCAGTGCGCCTTCGACCGGAAACAACCAGTCATGCAGGCGCGTCAGCAAAAACCGCAGCGCGGCGCCACGCGCCAGTAATGGCAGCGCCGACAACTCGGCCGATGTCAGTGGACGGACCATTTGATAGGCGGCCAGCATCAATCGCGCCTTGGTGATATTAAACGCCCCATCCGCCTCAAAACACCAGGCATTGAGGCAGATCGCAACATCATAGGCCAGCGCATCATTGCACGCGAAATAAAAATCAATAAATCCGCTGAGATTGTCATGCAGGAAAAAAACATTGTCGGGAAACGCATCCGCATGAATGACTCCGGTGGGCAGCGCTTGCGGCCATTGATTTTCCAATACATGCAGTTCGCCAGCAAGCTCGCCAGCAAGCCCGTTGGCAATTTCGTCGGCGTACGCGGCGCAGGCCGCATATAGCGGACGCCACTGTTTTACGGACAGGGCGTTGGGCCGCTGCATGGGAAAATCCAGGCCGGCCAGATGCAACCGCGCCAGGCCTTCGCCAAGACTGGCGCAATGTTGAGGGCGGGGGCGGCGCACGGACACGCCGTCAAGAAAGGTTACAATCGCAGCGGGCCTTCCGGCAAGTGTGCGCAACGCCATGCCGTCCCGGCCATGCACCGGCAGCGGGCAAGAAATACCCCGCCCGGCAAGCCATTCCATCAGCCCGATAAAATAGGGCAGATCGGCGGGCGACACGCGCTTTTCGTACAGGGTCAGAAAATAAGTGCCATCTCCACCATCCGTACGCAGCATAAAGTTGCTGTTCTCAACGCCCTCGGCAACCCCCTTGCAGGAAATCACCTCGCCAATATCATAATCAGCAATAAAGGCTTCCAGTTCTTCGTCGGAAACTTCTGTATAAACCGCCATTCGCGTTTCCTTATGCCTGGCTAATCAATCAAGATGCGGGGCAGTTTGAATTCAATATCTTCATGGGTCACAGCGACCTCTTCAATTTCAGTCTCAAAGCGCAGGGCGAAAGCGTCCAGCACCTGGCGCACCAGAATTTCCGGCGCCGACGCACCCGCGGTTACGCCCAGCACCCTAACCCCTTCAAACCGCGCGAAATCCAGCTCGGCCGCATTCTGAACCAGCAACGCCAGTGGGCACCCCGCGCGCGCCGCCACTTCAACCAGCCGCATGGAGTTTGAGGAATTGGGTGCGCCCAAAACCAGCATTGCCTCACATTTCATGGCAATCGCCTTGACCGCCGCCTGACGATTGCTTGTGGCGTAACAAATGTCTTCGCGTGGCGGTGCGGCCAAACCGGGAAATCTCTGGCGCAGCACGGCGATGATTTCCGCCGTGTCATCGACAGAAAGCGTCGTTTGGGTAATATAGGCCAAACGCGCCGCGTCGCGGGGCTGATACGCGTATGCGTCCGCAACGGTTTCCAGCAAGCTCACCGCACCCGAAGGCAATTGTCCCATCGTTCCGATGACTTCGGGGTGGCCCGCATGGCCGATCAGCACAATTTCATACCCCGCGCCATGATGGCGTTGCGCCTCAATATGGACTTTGGACACCAGCGGGCAGGTGGCGTCAATGTAGAATAAATGTTGAGAATGCGCCAATTCAAACACGGATTTAGGGACACCATGCGCCGAGAACACCACCGGGCGGCCGGGGGCCACTTGGTCAAGTTCATCCACAAAAACAGCGCCGCGCGCTTCCAGGCTCTGCACAACATGCCGGTTATGCACGATCTCATGGCGCACAAACACCGGCGCGCCATATTTCAACAGCACCTTCTCGACAATCTGAATAGCGCGATCAACCCCCGCGCAAAATCCACGCGGCGCCGCCAGATATATTTTTAAGGCTGGTTTGGCCATTTGCTTCAATCAAG
>Ga0073924_1000249_pt1 | contig 12088 bp, 11 predicted proteins | sample GWRWT4_14Oct14_FD_70957 | JGI IMG/M metagenome (GOLD analysis project Ga0073924, IMG submission 70957) | Sand microcosm microbial communities from a hyporheic zone in Columbia River, Washington, USA - GW-RW T4_14-Oct-14 | ecosystem: Engineered > Artificial ecosystem > Sand microcosm >...
ATTAACTTCCAGCATCACATCCTGTTTATCGAATGTCGGGCGCAATCCAATATTTGCGACGCCGTCATAGATGCCGGCGCCGGGCCCTTCCAACAGCTCTGCGCGAACGGCATAAACGCCGTGTTTGGGTTCCAGGCACTCATCCAGACGTACATTGGCCGTGGGAAAACCAATGGTGCGTCCACGCTGGTCGCCGCTCAGCACTGGCCCTTCAATGCGCCACCAATGGCCAAGCAGTTCCGCCGCCCGTCGTGGCCGCCCTTCACGCAAATGCTCGCGGATAAGGGAGGAGGAATAAGCCTCGCCCGAGGAAGAGGTGTTGACTGCACTGGTGACGCTGACGCCAAAGCCCGCTTTTTCCCCCTCGCGGACTAAAAATGACACATCGCCTTCCCGATTTTGGCCGAAACGAAAATCATAGCCGACAACGATATGCGTGACCCCCAACCCCTTAACCAGAATGCGGGTGACAAAGTCCTGAGCGGGACGTGCGGCCAGCTCAGCGTCGAAACGCTCGACATACAGTAAATCAATGCCAAGTTCCCCCAGCAGCCGGGCTTTTTCCGGCAAGGGGGTTAAACGAAACCGTGGCGCTTGGGGCTGAAAAAACTCCCTGGGATGGGGCTCAAACACCAGCGCGCCCAGCGGACAGCCTTTGGCGCGGGCGATCCCCGCGGCTTCGTTCAGCACGGCGCGATGCCCAAGATGCACCCCGTCAAAATTTCCGATGGCGACAACTGCGCCCCGGCATTCAGGCGGCAGTTCCGAAATATGCTGCACCAGGCGCATGATAGCCCTTCTAAACATTCATTACTTACCAGCCAAAAAGCTTTACACGAGCGAGGCATTTCTCTCAAGGGCGCGCGGATAACCGGAACGGCGTCTGGGAACATACGTCAATTCGACATCTGATTAACAGTTTCTTCAACAAACATTTCTATTATGCCCATCAACGGCGAATGCGGGGGGGCGGACTATCCCTGCGGGCTGCTCTATCAACGGTTCCAGACTGAGGGAATGTAAAATGGCTGTAGATCTATCGATGCAGGTGCTTGTAGTCGACGATTATAAGACGATGATCCGCATCATCCGTAATCTGTTAAAGCAATTGGGGTTCGAGAATGTAGATGAGGCTGAGGATGGTTCTGCAGCCCTCGCTAAAATGCGCACAAAGCAGTATGGCCTGGTCATTTCTGACTGGAACATGGAGCCGATGACAGGGTTTGAACTGCTCAAGGAAGTGCGCGCAGACGACCGGTTGAAGGAAACCCCCTTCATCATGGTGACTGCGGAATCCAAGACCGAAAATGTCGTGGCCGCGAAAAAGGCCGGTGTGAACAATTACATCGTGAAGCCTTTTAACGCTGCAACCCTGAAAGGCAAAATGGCTTCTGTCCTTGGTGAATTTTAACAAAACACTGGTCCAGTGTGTAACGGCTGGTTAAGGGGATTAGTATGGCGCTGAATGTGGCAGAACTGCCAAGACGTATTGACGAGCTGGTTCATCTGTTGCGGAGCCGTGACGAGCGAACGATTTCTCTGGTGGATGTTGCTTCGGTAACGGGTATCCTGATCTCTACGATGCAGGCATATTTCACCTCTATCGACACGAGTATTTACACAGAGTTCGCAGAGCTTTCCCATTATATTGATCAGGCGCGCAAGGACATCGCGTCCCTGCAACCCACCGATCTGCGCGAGGAGCATATTCCGCGCGCGGGCCAGGAACTGGATGCGATTGTTGAATCGACGGAAGCCGCCACCAATACGATCATGCAGGCGGCGGAAGAAATCATGGCGGCTGACACCAGCGATACCAGCGGATATCAGGAAGTGGTCGGCGATGCGGTAATGCGTATTTTCGAAGCGTGCTCGTTTCAGGACATTACGGGTCAGCGCATTAGCAAGGTGGTTGAAACTTTCACCTATATTGAAGCGCGCCTGAACAAGGTTGCGAAATTGATCGAGGGTGTCGAGGGGCTGGCGCCGGAAGTTTCAGCAACGGAAGCCGCGGCCGCGCTGCGCAAGCGCGAACTCATTCTCAATGGCCCGCAATTAAAGGGGGAGGGCAAGGATCAGGACGAGGTGGACGCTTTAATGGGCGCCGGTTCCAGGACGGGTAATCAAAAAAGCCCTGCGCCAGATGTCATTGCGGAAAAAATTGCCGTAAATGGAAATTTACCGCGTCACGCTCCCGCTCAAGCCGCCGCCGGTGATAGCGCTGATCAGAGCGACATAGACGCGCTGTTTAACTAGAGCAGCTTTCCGCTATTAAGTGGGGTCACTTCGTGGCTCCACTTAATAGGGCTGTTCTAACGCCAAAACCCTTCCGGAAACCGGCAACACCCCAGTCAAGGCGATATTCAGCAGCCTGTTAAAACAGCGCCACTCCAAACAGTGCTCCGTGAAAATACATCAATAGCGCCACGGTTAGCAGCGCCGTTAGCGGACGCCACCATCCGATCTCGCTTGAAACAAACTGATTGCGCCCTTGCGCTATCGCCGCAAACGGAATGACCGACGTCGCATTGGCAAAGTTTTGCCATTTATCGGCATGCGCCTTTGCCTTCTTGGTGTCTATCAACCACGGGCCAAGGCTGGCCAGAACAAAGAATGCGCCAAAAAACACCAATGACGCGGTGTCCGTATTCAGAACCATATGCGCCAGGGCCCATAGTGCAAATCCAATCATGAACGGGTGCCGGGTGATGCGCACAATGCCGCGTGCGGGCGACGGCGAAGCCAGTAATTTTCCCTGATCCAGTGCGGTTGGATTTGGGCTGAAGATGCCTAATATCGCCAGCCACAGGCCTGCTATGGCGGCAAGCACCGCAATAAACAGGATCGTTCCAGGTGGCAATCCCAATTCCAGACGCTCTGCACGCATATAGGCCCAGATCATCCAGCCTATGCCCGCGAAGGACAGCAGTGAAAACAGACCTTGATATGGCCGTTCACCGATATGAGCGGCAAGCCAACCGCGCAACGGCGTGCTCGATATAAAAATATGGATCCCAATAAAGAACAGTGCCGCAGCGATCAGCATTGTCATGTCGCGCTCCTTTGCCGCCGGTCAATCCTCTTGGTATGTGACTGGCCAATATTGTTGAACCACGTCCCGTCCCGCCTGTGTCAGGCGGCAAACCAGCCAGTCCGGTTTGATGGGGTTTGCGAACCAGTGATCGGCCCAGCCATTCGAAAGACAGATCTGAATAATCGCGGGGCTGATTTCCTGTCCTCGCCTGTCAAAAAGCGGAAGCTTGCCGCCGGGTTCGCGCACGCCACGGCGCAAATAGGCCAGTTCGGCTCGTGTCGGAACAGAGCCTTGCGCATCATATGCCGCCCTCTCTGACATAGGCCGGATCATTCCTTCTGTTTTTCCCCGGATCGTGCACGCACTTCACGCAAAGTCCATTCCACCGAGCGCCGCAACACCTTGCCAAGCGTTTCGTCAAAGCTCTGCACGATTGCCGAAATATCCTTTCCCGAAGCGGGCTCTGTCTGATCGAAGGTGCGCGAGGCAATGATGCGCGCCTCCGGCATTTTGATCAGTTTCACATTCAGCCGCACATGGATCTTTGGTGGTCCATCCGCTTCAAAATATTCAGCCTGAAATTCGCGCAATTCACTTTTGATGCTGAAATCAGGCCGCAAGCCAATTGACTGGCGTCCCACAGCCACGATCTTGCCTGTATTTTCAAAGGATTCCACTAATAAAATCTGAACCATGCGCGGGGCCCGGTCCACCCACCGGGCCCCTGCGAAATATTTGATTTCAATCGGTGACGGGCGCAACGCAATCCGGTCAGAATCAATGCCCCGCGCGGAGCTTGGTTCCTCCACAACCAATTGTAGATCTATGTCCGGCAGGTCATCGTCAAAACTGTTTTTGGGAGACAGGTCATAAATATCTGGGGCGGGGCCGCTGCCGGGCAAATCCAATAATCCGCAGCCGGACAGTAAGGTTGTCACCACCATTAATTTTGTAAATTTAATCAAAGGTCTGACAAGCCTGCTCATTGCGCTTGATACTCCGAGGCCGAATTTCCCAGGAAGAACCGCGCTGGATCACTTTCCAGCCGTTGCGCCACACGGTCAAGAGTTGTTACCAGCTGCCGCGCCTCGACCACAAAGGTTGCAAATTCACGCAGTCCACGCTCGCCGAAGTTATTGATGGCTGGTTTGTTTTCCTTGACGATGCTACCCAGCTCTTTGGTCAGCCCCGTAGCCTCGGCCAGAAATTTGTGCACATCCGAATTCAGGGTGGTCTCCGCCTGAACGCTCAGCCGGTCCAGCCGCGCCGTCAGGGCGTTCAGATTGCCGGACACTTCCGAGAAATCACGGCTCATTTTATTTGCATTGAAGATAAGCTCGTTAATTTCTCTGGACCTGCTGGAGACGCTGCCGGTGAGGGTTTCGGCATTTTTAAGAATCCCGCTGATGGTTTTCCGGTTGTCCGCATCCACTATCATATTTAGCCTTTCGATCAGCACAGCTGCATTTTCGAGCAGGCGCGGCGCGCCTGAAAACAGCGCTTCAAGACTGGACTTTCCGGAAGCGATGACCGGAACCTCTTGATCCGGCAGACGTGCAAGCGGCGGCGCGTTCTGGTCACCGCTATTGATCTGGACAAACAGGACGCCGGTGATGCCGAAAAACTCCAGACTGGCCAGTGAGCCGGAATTAACCGGTGTATTCGCGTCGATCTCAATCCGTACACGAACAAATTTCGAATCCTTTTCATAAATCCGGATTTCTTTCACCTGTCCAACGCGCACCCCCTGATAGCGCACGTCACCAGCGACATTCAGTCCCGTCACCGAACCTTCGAAAAGAACGTCATAGACTGCGAAGCGCTGATTAATTTCGGTTTTGGCCAGCCACAGAATGAAGCCAAACGCCCCAGCGATGATGGTCAGGGTGAAAATTCCGATAAGAACGTGATTTGCTCTTGTTTCCATTTGTCTATTACACTTTCGCCTGTAACGCCGCGCGGCCGCGGGGCCCATGGAAATAGTCCCGCACCCACGGATGGTCGTATTCCAGCATCTGCATCATATTCCCGGTAACGATAACACGCTTTTCGGCCATAACGGCAATGCGATCACAGATGGCGTGCAGGCTATCCAGATCATGCGTGACCATGAAGACGGTCAGGCCCAAAGCCTGCCGTAATTCCCGGATCAGCGCGTCAAACGCTGACGCCCCAATGGGATCTAAACCCGCAGTGGGTTCATCGAGAAATACGATCTCCGGGTCCAGTGCGAGCGCGCGCGCCAGACCGGCGCGCTTGCGCATGCCGCCTGACAACTCTGATGGATATTTCGAACCGGCGTCGGGCGGCAGGCCAACCATGGCGATTTTCATGGCGGCAATTTCACGCATCAGATTTTCGGGCAACGCCAGATGCTCGCGCATCGGCACTTCGATATTCTGCGCGACTGTCAGCGATGAAAACAGGGCGCCATTCTGGAACAAAACGCCCCAGCGCCGCTCAAGCGCCCGCCTGTCGGCAAAATTCAGCGCTGCAAGGTCCCGATTAAAGACCATGATGGTTCCAGCCAATGGCGCATTCAGCCCAATAATGGTGCGCAATAATACCGATTTTCCGGTGCCCGATCCCCCCACAATGCCCAGCACTTCGCCCCGGTAAACGTCCAGATCCAGTCCGTCATGGATCACCGTTTTGCCAAACCCCGTGCGCAGCCCGCGTATGGATATAATTGCTTCGGGATGCATTTTGGCGCTCAATACCCGATCACGGCGAAATAGATGGAAAACAGGGCGTCCACGACAATCACCATGAAAATTGCCTCGACTACGGATTTGGTGGTCAGTTTTCCCACGGATTCGGCGCTGCCTTCAACCTGCAATCCTTCAAAGCAGCCGATCAACCCTATCATCAGCGCAAAGAATGGCGCCTTGATGACGCCTACCCAGAAATGCGCCAGCGGAACCCATTCATTCAACCGCTGAAGATACAGGCCGGGCGTAATGTCCAGCACAATCCAGCACATCAGCGCCCCGCCGAACAGCCCCATAATATCCGCAACGAAACCCAGCATCGGAAGCGTCAGGATCAGCGCCAGAATCCGCGGCAGAACCAGCATTTCCATCGGGTCCAGCGCCAGTGTCCGCATGGCGTCGATTTCTTCGTTCAGCTTCATGGAGCCGATTTGCGCCGTAAATGCGCTGCCTGACCGGCCGGCCACAATAATAGCAGTCAGAAGGATGCCGATTTCACGCAAGACCGAGATAGCCACCAGTTCGACCGTGAAAATTTCCGCACCGAACTGGCGCAATTGCGTCGCCCCCTGATAGGCCAGAACAACGCCGATCAAAAACGATATCAGCGACACAATCGGAACGGCGTTAAAGCCGATGGCCTCCATATGATAAATCAGCGGCGTCCACCGCAAACGCGCGGGATTGGCGATAGCGCGCCCCAATGTGGCCATCGTCAAGCCAAGAAAACCCAGCAGCGCACGCGCCTCTATTAACGCGCCAGCGACGCCCGCGCCAATTTCGGCGAGCACCCTCAGAATGCTGCCGGATTGCACTGGCTCCGCTGGCGCGGCCGTGTCATTGGCCTCAACCCTGGCCAGCAGGGCGGCATGCCCGGGTTGTACATTGCGATAAATGGCCGTCCGGCCCGCAGCGCGCAATTGCCGCCGGCTTCGATACAATATCCAGGCGCCCGCCGTATCCAGCCGCTCCAGCCCGCCAAGATCGAACACCACCGCCGATGATGGGGCCGGATTCCAGGCGCGCAATGCCACATCCACCACCGCCAGCTCAGAAATCACCCAGGCCCCCCGCACCAGGGCGGCCGCGCCGTCTTTTGTATCGGAAAATTGAATATCCGCTCTGGCGGCCGCCGGGCCTTGCTGGGGCGCACCCTCATTTTGCGCTTGCGTCATATAGGATCCATCTGTCGGCCACCTGTGGAAAATTCCAGGCTATCATGCATGGATTAAAACCAGAAGAAACCCGGACAGTAGCAAAGGGTGAATATAAAGGGTGAATATATAGAATCGCAGGCCCCTGCGCTATCTGAACACCACGGTCTTGTTGCCGTTCAGAAACACCCTCTGTTCCGCCAGCCAGCGCACGGCGCGCGCCAGCACCATGCTTTCCACATCGCGCCCGGCGGCGGCCATTCCGTTTCGCAAAGGTGACGGCGGTCTTCGCGCAGATGCTGTCGCAGACCGATCGTGTAATTGTGCTGCTTGCCGCGGTGACGGCGGGCATATATCTGTTGCGGTGGCGCCTGGGCGCCCGCGAAGAAGGTTAGTGGGGGTCGGAGGCAGGCGTTTCACCGGAAGCAAGCGGCAGCAGCCGGTACAGGGTTTCCTGTTCGGGCAACCCTGTTACTTTCAGGCCATTCTTTTCCTGAAACGCCATCAGCGCCTTGTTTAAGGCTTCGCCATAGTTGCCATCCATGGGGCCCGAATAAAACCCCTTTTCTGCGAGACTTTTCTGTACACCCCGTAATGTTTCCCGGTAAACAGGAACTCCTTTCGCCTTGGCGCCCGCAATAATCTTGTCTGATTTTTCGGTCAGGCGGGTTGGATGCAGTGCATTGAGCATATTATTGACAGCAATTTCAAACCGGTCTTCGGGATACAAATCGCAATAGCGGGCCAGCAGCGTCAGCAACAAATCAGTAGTTTGCCATGGTGTCATGTCAAATGTGTCAGGCCGGTTTTTGTTGGCGGCGGTAAGGTACCCATCCACCCACCCTGCGAAAAGATCTGCCGCGTTTTCGTCGGCCGCGCGGCGCGACTCCGTGAATGCCTTACAGGGCGCTGCGCCACCGCCGTCTATGGCGTATGCCCCTTTGCTGTCGGCAGCCCGTATGTGCGCGGGCATCGCCAAAAGAGCGATAGCTGTAATTACGATTGAATAAATATGCCGCATGAGAATTGTTCCTGTGGCTGAAAATAAACCACCGGCGCCGGAAGACCGGCGCCGGTGGTCACAGTTTACACAAATTTCAGCATCAGGCGATGGCGGCTGTCTGCCTTTGCCCTGACCGCAGGCGCATAACAAAGGTAAGTCCCGCGCCGAACAATAACAGGGTTCCGGGTTCGGGCACGGAGGTGCTGTCAGCCAAAATCGCCGTCATCGTAAGCGAAAGCGCGCCCCCGGTGAAGTCCAGGAAGGTTGGGAACGCAGTGGCGAAACCAGGCCCCGCAATATCGAGAAACGGAAAAATCCCGACAAGATCGAAGCTCGTGACGTCAGCCAATGGATCAAAGAAGTAAGATTCGCCGGGCAGAATGCTGGCGACAACGATCCCCGCAATGACAATATCGAAGGGGCCAGTAAATCCGACGGTTGGCGCCTTCACTTCCACGAACTCGGTGCCTGGGCCTGTGATGGTGTATGTAAACCCTTCCGCGAAAGGCGGGTCATACCACAACCGGGGTTGGGGTGCGGGGAACTCGAACTGGCCCGGAGCAGGGACGAATGGCAATACCGGGTTTTCTTCGGTTTCACCCGGCGCAACGCCGCCGACACCGCCAAAGGCGAAGATAAAGGTCGCAGGCGTACCGTCAGGGTTACCTTCCGTCGTCACAGCGAGGGGAGAAACTCCAACGCAATCAGGGTCTTCTACGTCGCATTCACCGCCTTCACCGCCTTCACCGGGATTGGGATTGCTTTGCCCAAGAGAAAAAACATCGACGCCAAGTCCGGCCAGGGCGGCAAGCGCGCTGGCTTCAGTTTCACGCGAGCCATAGAAAATGTTGAAACTACGGCTTTCCCCGGCGGCAAGATCGCCAAAGGCAAAATCAAACAGCGAACCATGGTCATCCGGACCATTATCGATGAAATCTGTGTTCTCTGTTGCAGAGTCAATGCTGCTTGGTCCGGACAATGGGTCCCCGCTTGCGAAGCCATCGTCGCTGGCGAACAGCACATTGCCGCCATTGGCAACCAGATTGTCGACGACCCCCTGATGGGTTACGAATTCGTCAAATTCGGTTGGCGGCACGTCCCAGTCCATTACCCTGCGGTACCGCACATCATTCGCTGTCGATGTGCCATTATTGGTAATGGTGACATTGACCTGAAAAATATCGGCTTGCAGCGATGGGCCAAACAGATGCGATACGCTTATCGGCGCGCCGGTCAGACCGACCATGGAACTTGCCGTTGAGGCAGTCGATCCGAAGGTGCCGCCGGTCAGACCGCCAAACCCAGAGCTTTGATTGGCAAAGCCGGAGGTGGCGACACCGTCATAAATAGTTGAAACTCCCCAGCCTTCGCACAGGCAGCCTGGCGATATGGCGTCGCCGATCGGATCGCGGTAAACGCCATAGAATAGACTTCCGCCCGGCCCGTCACCCAAGAAGTTCAACTCGCCAGTGTCATTTACCCCCAGCGATGTCGCGCCAGTGGTGATCACAGCGCCCGCAAGCGCCTGGCCGCCACTTAAAATCAACGCCAACGGCGCACCCGCAACCGTAGCGTATAAAAGTTTCCTAAAATTTTTACCCATATCGTTTCTCCTTTAGTATCAGTGACTTACATGTCTATTGCTGAAGGAAAAGTCCTTCAGCCCCCATTACTCGCAACACCCAACCCAGAAATTTCGTTTAGTCCCGTCAGTCCGAAAACCACAGGAGCTCTATGGTTAACTATCAGTAAATTCTATCCGGCAAACGCTTCTAAAGCTGTGACGGTGGTCACAGCCTGTTATGAATTTTGTCACGATTGTTCGCCAAACCATCGATACGGGCAGTGGCGCAGGCCCCTTGCGCTATCTGAACACCACGGTCTTGTTGCCGTTCAGAAACACCCTCTGTTCCGCCAGCCAGCGCACGGCGCGCGCCAGCACCATGCTTTCCACATCGCGCCCGGCGGCGGCCATGGCTTCGGCGGTATAGCTGTGATCGATGCGCTCGACCATCTGTTCGATGATCGGGCCTTCATCCAGATCCGGGGTGACGAAATGCGCGGTCGCGCCGATCAGTTTGACGCCGCGTTTATGCGCCTGCCGATAGGGCTGAGCGCCCTTGAAGCTGGGCAGGAAGGAATGGTGAATATTGATCGCTCTGCCTTCCAGCTCGGCGCATAATTCCGGCGAAAAAATCTGCATATACCGGGCCAGCACAATGAAGTCCGCCTTGGTCTGGGCAATGATGTCGCGCAGGCGCGCCTCGGCCTCAGGCTTGCCGGCCTCGCTGACCGGCACATGCAGAAACGGAATCCTGTGCCATTCCGCCAGAGGCGCCAGATTCATATGGTTGGACACAATAGCCGGAATATGCACCGGCAGCGCGCCCGTGCGGTGGCGGTACAGCAGGTCGTTCAGGCAATGGTCGGATTTCGACACCAGGATCAGCGCCGATGGCCGCAACGCGCAATCCTTCAATGCCCAGCGCATGCCAAACCGCGCCGCGACGGGTTCAAATATTTTTGTAAAGGCGGTCTGGTTGAATTCAGGATTACCGGCTTCAAAAGCCGTGCGCATAAAGAAATTTTTCGTATCGGGATCGCCAAAATGATGCGAGTCGGTGATGAACAGCCCGCTATCCGCCAGCACACCCGCCACAGCGGCGACAATACCCACCCGGTCAGGACAGGAAACCGTAAGAATATAGCTGGCTGTCATGGAAACGGCTTACCCCTTGATGCGGCGGATGATCTGCTTCATAGAGCATGGCGCAGCAAGTTTGAACCCTTTGATTTCACCGCCGGGATTTCACCGCAATCCATAGTGCGCGCCTGAAAACATCAATCCATCTTGAAACGCCGCCGCAGGGCCAGCAGGAACAGGGTCAGCAAGCCGATGGTCCCCAGCGATTGCAGCGACGCAAGAAAGGGAATGAGCAGCGGGGAGTTTTCCACCAGACAGTTGCCGGTTCCCGGCGCGCTTTTGGCCCAGACAAAAAAGGGCCGGAACATCTGCTCAAGGGTGAGCGCCAGCCGTGCGCCCGGTCCCGGATTACAGCCTATCATCGCTACGCCGAGGTACAGATAATGCGCGGCATAGGCCAGAACCAGCAGCCAGATCAGTGGCGGGTCCACAGAGCGGCCATAATCGGACAGATGCTTATACAGTGTCGCGGCAAACCGCTCGAACCGCGGCACGCTGCCCCGCTGGCGGCGGCATTCCATTTCCAGGGCGAAAAAATCCGCTTCCTCGTTGCGGGCGCGGAGTTTTTCCATCTCCAGTTTCAGAGTTCGGTAGGAACGTTCCAGCCTTTCGGTTGCGTCGTCATTTTCTTTTTTGGTGTTGAGTTTGTCTTCTTTGGTTTTCAGGAAGCGGGTCTGGTGAAACGACATGCCCGGATGAAAGACGCAGCCGTGAAATGCCACCAGATCATGGAACACCGCGCCATTGAAATTCACGTCAGTCCCGAATATGCGATTATCAAACTTGCAGGAGCCGGTGAAAATGCCGTTGGAAAAATCCACTTGCTGGAGTTTCGCTTTTGCATCCGTGCTATTGGCGACTGAAAAATCGGCGCTGTCCTGAAAATTTACACTGTTAAAGACGGCCCCGCTGCCGAATGTCGCATCCGTAAAGTCGGCTATGATACGGAATGTCGCACCCGTAAAGACGGCACTGTGACCGAATATCGCATCCCTAAAGTAGGCCCTGCCACTGAATGTCGCATCCGTAAAGTCGGCCCACGCACCAAATGTCGCACCCGTAAAGTTGGTCCAGTCACCGAATGTCGCGCCCGTAAAGTTGGCCCCGTTACCGAATGTCGCACCCGTAAAGTTGGCCCCGTTACCGAATGTCGCACCCCTAAAGTAGGCCCTGTCACCGAATGTCGCGCCCTCGAAATTAACATGTAGGGTATCGGTTATGCCGGTAAAACTGAAGAGCGCGGGAAAGGCAACGCCGCGAAGGTCGGTGCCGGCACCGACGGCGGGATCTACGATAAAGCCATCCACCGCCGTCTTTCCCTTAAGGCGGGCATGGACCTCCTCTGTAAATATTTTTCGTCGCCCGCCCTTTGGTTCCCACCCATCTTTACCGCGCCCCTTGTCGCTTAAATTTCCGCCCGCGTCCTGTAACGGCAGATGGAAGCGGCACCATTGCCTGCCATCGCAAACAAAAAATTCCGTT